>OJKP01000173.1_pt1 | contig 52010 bp, 48 predicted proteins | sample 1596521 | NCBI WGS metagenome assembly OJKP01 (sample SAMEA4350130, study PRJEB24818) | metagenome | biome: human; feature: gut; material: faeces | place: Denmark | collected 2013-09
GCTCATTATTGTTGATAATCGTATATGGGAACTTATCATAGAATGCCTTCAAGTGAGGCATAAAGGCTCCCATGTCGTCATTGATGAGCACATTCTTGGAATAAGCATACACGATGGCATCATATCTTTTCATGTCTTGCGCAGTATAATACCAGACGAGACTTTCCGAGAGACCTTGTCTTACTTCTTGATTTGGGAAACATAGATGATACAATTTACCATTTTTTTCGTATCCCTTAATAGTTAGATAGCCACTTTGGAAAAGAACAGGAATAGGATCAGTAAGCCTTTCCGTAGGTGTATCAAAACGTGATGCCTGTATCCACAAATCGTCCAGATTGAGCATGTCCAAATTCTTCTGCTGCATCAGTTCTATCAAGAACGTAGGCGTACCAGATGTAAACCAATAGCTATTAAACTCCTTGTCGTCCAAAGCATTGATAATACTATAAGGATTGAAGATATCCTCGCTATTGATACTGAAATGGTAGCCATCATAATGCTGTTTGAGTTGCCGCAAGGTCTCCTCATAAGTGAGTCCATTATGCTCTGCCATCTCCTCGATACCCTCACGGAAATACTGAGTCAATTCACTCTTGGTGATACCACAACAGCTACTGTATTCATCCTTCAACGTGAGAATCTTGAGATTGTTCAACTCGCTAAAGATGCTGAGCTGACTAAACTTGGAGATGCCTGTGATGAATACAAAGCGAATGTTTCCCTCTTGTTGCTTCAAGGGGCTGAAGAAATCTCGCATGATGTTGCGGATGGCCTTCTGCAACTCTTCGTCACTGACAGAATCATGTATCGGGGCATCATATTCGTCGATGAGAACAACAACTTGCTTACCTGTTTGAGCCGTGGCAGCCAGCAAGATGTTCTTAAGACGACCTCCAAAAGACTTCTCATTTATTGAATTAACCTTTAAACCATATTTTTTCTCTTCTATTTCCAGTATTCCGTTTAGAATTGAATATGTATTCTCCAAACTATAATATTTACCACAACTCAGATCCAGGTGGATGACAGGATATGCCGTCCACTCCTTCTCCATCTGTTCGATGGCAAGTCCCTTGAACAGTTCTTTCTTACCCTCGAAGTAAGCCTGGAGGGTAGAAACAAACAAGGATTTTCCGAATCGACGTGGGCGACTCAGAAAATGAAACTTGGCATAATGAGCCAACTGATAGACGATAGCCGTCTTATCAGCATAGAAGTAATTCCCCTTCACGATTTCGGAGAACGTTTGTATTCCCAAAGGATATCTCTTTGAAGCCATAATCTTAATCTTTATAATCCCGGCACAAAGATACAGATAATATTTCAGAAAGCAAGTGTTTTTCTGATTATTAACAAAATACTCCTTACTTTGTAACTACTCATCTTTATGCTTGATAAATAGCCCTTTAGTAAAATTCAGAGACTCTTGAAAACTGAGTAGTTACTGAAATAAACATTTAAAACAAGCTTTACTTTTTAAAGTGGGCTCAGTTGATTAAACTCATATAGCACAAATCGTCAAGCACATGATTGTAAATATAGTAAGCCAAGTCCTCGGGCATTTCCATGCCTTTGGTTGCTATAGCAATACCGCCAGCCATGCAAGCCATTGTATCGGCATCACCACCAAGAGAAATGGCATTACGAATTGCCGCAGTATAAGAATTAGCCTATAGATAAGAGACATAAGTCGAAGTCCGTGCTTTTCACAGAATTAAACTCATAAGCTGCTCCAAAGCAATCGCCTGCTATAGCTCCGATAATGCCTGTTATAGGAAAAGACGGTTTCGCCTTTACCTCTTGCGCCTCATTTTGATTTCTCATTCTATGACGAAGTACATTCCATGAATCTAATAATTTCTTTAGTCTCCTCATAAGTATAAAATATTTATTCCACATTAGTCCGCATAGCCAGCATAATAGCCTCCCCTACTAAGGCAAAGTTGGCAAGAAGATAATGATTCTTTGTAAAGCCGTAGAAAGTAGAGCCAGCAATCTCTGCAGTCTTCAAAAGGTTTCTTCTTACATCAAAATCTCCAAAGTAAGTAGCACTTCCTACCATAAACGCTGTACCTGAAGGACTTAGATTTGCAATAATCGGACCTACATCGGCATCCATACCAAAAAGAAAAAATCTATCATGATATTCCTTTAGGCCAGAAATTGGACTACTTTGATAAAAATAATGTTTCAATCGCTCGTATTGCTCTTTTGCAAAAGACTTATCTATAAGCGAAAGATAATAACAATTCAATGCCGAATAAGACCCTTTCACCGGCATATCACCAATCTGATGTGCTCCCGTATTGTCCAAAAAAGAAACCAATAAACCTGTCTTTGCATCCAACCAATCAGTTTTTGCTTTCTCTATCCACCTATTCACAGTATCTTGATACCTCCCATCATTCAACTCTGCATAATGAGACAAAGCTACCACGGCCACCAACATATCAGGAACATAAATCGGTTCATTAGGATAAGTAGGAAGATTCAAAGCCTCAGCATCAAGCATTCTTCGATTAAGCGTACAACAGATTTTCCCATATAAATCATCATACTTATTGTCTCCACCTAATTCTTTATATTCTCCCATCATCCAAGCAAGAATACTCAAATAAGAAACATGGCTATGATCACCATCAAGGCTCTCAAGTGCATCTTCCCCCCACCATCTTTTTCTATCATACTCACGTATCTCTGAAGACATAACTATCCCTATGAGTTTATCAACATACCCCAACGACACCTTCTTTTGTCTCGGGTAAATCTTAGCTATATTTGTCAATGCTGCTGCAAACATAGAACAAGAGTACATTGCCCATTCTCCTTGGAACTGCGCACTCATTCCACCTGGCATCTCCTCCATTACTATTTGCGGCGTTGTCACCAGTTTTCCTATCAAATAGTTGCGCCTACGCAAAATATCATTTTTCTCTCCATCAAACGTCCCAACACCATGCATGCCAATAGATACAAATACTATTTTTCCCACTATCAATGCTAACACAAAAATTGCAAGAGTTGCTTTCTTGTGCTGTCGAATAACAGTTATCAATTCTATTACAGTCATAACTCCTCATCTTTTTTATAATCTTCAAACGACATTTCCTTGACGAGGTTTCCTTTTTCATCATAAACAGAAACGACAGAATATCTGCCAGGCTCGCCATTAGCATGATGTCTGAAAGATAAGCAAATAGGTAAGCCCTCCTCAGATGTAAAACCGATGCAGCCACGATTAGATGGCAATAATATAGACTTCTTAGTTTCCGTATCAATGATAAAACTAAAAGTCGATCCTAGTTCATCCCTATTGCCATTCACAACTATTAAGTTTTCATCGAAAGGAAACGCCATCGTATCCATAATGGAAAAAGTAGAATCAATCGACATCTTTTCACCACCATAGACATATTCATGTCCTCGAAGAATTTCCAACAAGCTATCATTCTTCCCTTCTCCCACTTCCATTCTATCCCCTTGCTCTACTTTTTCAGCTTTTTGATTGCGACAACTGGCAAAACAAATATTGAAAAAGAAAAGAGACAGCCATAGCAATAAATATTTAGAAACTCTCATTTTTCTCATTCTATTTATGGTATTGGTACCAACTTCGCCGATACCAATGATTATATTCTTTGAATTCTCCGTATTATTCCCCATACACACTTCATTTTTGGGTGCAAAGTTAATCAAAATTTAATATAAGATTCCACAATTATACGAGAAGATTACAAAATCTGCCCCATGTTTATATTCCACAACTTTATTTTCTTGCACCTTCATGCTTATGTGTTCTCGAACAAGTCACTTCCACTCATTCCAATAACAACAATAAACATGAGCATCGAATCCACCTTCACAATCTTCAATTTCAACGGATGAACGAGTATACCCCTTATCTATCACAGCACTTACATCCCTATCTCTCAAAGCAGGAATCTTTGCAAAATCAGAATCATCGAATATGAAAACACGCTGACGATAACCACCATGCCACCAATATGGCAATATGGTATTAGCATTCATCAATAGATATAGCTCCCAAATTGCACGTGTAGACTTTGACACAACTACATATTTCCAAATTAAAAAATCTCGCTCTCCCTCAAATTTGACGCTATTACTTTCCATATCAAAGTATGTAGCACTATTCTTTGAGTTAGCCACATAGAAATAAGACTCATCTCCTATTGCATTTTTCCCATCAGAATATAACCTGACACTTATATACCAATCCCGGACAATCTGTATTTCAGGGAAAAGCACATGAATGAACTGAGAATAATCCAAATTACTTTTGATGATCTCAAACTTAGATATTCTTTGAAAGACATGGCCTTCTTTTTCAAATTCATTTTTACCATTATCGTCTCTTAGCAAGGATATTAAATCTTCGTACTTTCTTTCCTGCCAAAAAATCTTCACTAAATTTTTAAGGGCTGCTGTTGAATTATGCTCAGCTGCTATTCTAAAATATTCGAGTCCTTTTTCCTTATCTAAGTGTTCTACGTTATAAGTCAAAATTCCCAAATTGTTAGCAGCCTCATAAACACCATTGTTCAAGGCATCTATATAGCAATTCTTGATTTTCTCATACTCATCATAGTTCTCCATATATAGGACATACAAGACTTGTTCCATAAACTTAGCTGCAGCAGCATAAGGAGAAGTCTCCTTTCTCTTCGTTGCACCTAATGTTGCAGCAGCAACTTTCATTTTTATCGACTCCCCTTTAAATAAAGAAGCGATATATTCACTATGTATCAAAGGCATAGTATAATATAGACCAATCTGAAACATATCATTAGTCATCCAAAGTTCTTCCTCTTTTTTTGTACCAATGACTCGTTCCAACCTATTTTCATCATGCAATGCGCTCTCTTCATCAAAAACGAACTCCACAACTTTATTGCAACTAGGACACGTAGATACCACCCCACTGAAATCAATAGAGCTATTACTAAAAACGACATTCTCCCAACTAAGCATTTCGGAAGTTCTTCCACAATTCAAACATGGCATACTATTACCTCTTGCCTCCTGTTTAGATATTTCCTTTATATCCTTTTCTTGCAGAGCTAAAGGAAAATGATCCAATGTTTCCTCCCATTTCTTATCAGCTTTTCCAAATAGATTAATTCTATCAACAATTCGACCAACAAAGACGCCAAGTTTTATCAAACCATTCTCTATGCAAAACAACACATATGCCGTAGCATAACCATTAGGAGAAATGGCCAAAGTTGTGCGAGAATAGAAAGTACAGAACTTTACTTCAAACTCAACATCCAACTCATCATGAGTTACTCGCTTCACCCAGTCCTTCCAATAGCCAATAACTTCATTACGCCCAATAATTGGAGACCGACTTTCCTTCGCCCACTCCCATCTCACATTATCATCAAGCATACTTTCAAAAGCAGAGAAATCATCATTGATAATTCCTTCGCCTAAAGCCCGAGCTGCTTGCTTATAGATATCGTCCGGCAATCCTTCTTGAATTGTCAACGTCCATTTTTTCTTTTTAGCAAATATTCCCATTACTATGCCATTTAATCTATTCCCCATTTAGTCCAACTTGCAGCAACAACACCAATACTCAACAGTAGAGCCAACATTACTGCTCCTATAGATACCAAATTAGCCCATACACCACCATCAGATAGAAGCTTTGCTATATAAACATTTGTACCTCCAAAAATATCCACACAACACTTTAAAAAGTATATACCCAATATAGGTGTCATTAATACAGAAAGAACTTTTGATCCTTTTGTCAGATGACATACCCAAAAAAGAAGGAATGTTGAAATTACAGCAGACAGCACTATGCCCAACAAATAAACAGTAAATATAATTCTTATAGATCCTTCACCATGAACATATGCTACAATATCATCAATGACAGAGAAATCTACGGCTGGAGCAGAAGCACAACTAAACATATTAGACAGAACCGCAGGTATCAGTGAAAATACAAATACCACGCCAAGTTCTACAAAAATATTGATTCCTATGGCAATTATCAAACTACCAACTAATACGCCAAATACTTTTAATATATTTTTCATTATCTCATATATTTATAATTAGCACCACCAATAATAAAGGATACACTAGAAAAAAATGTAGTTATCCACCACCAAACATTATACCCTGTTGTATAATAATTAGCCTTATACATGGCATCCCCAAACCAACTTCTAAACCAATTAGGTATAAAAAACAATCCATGCCATATTCCAGAATACCAACTATAAGTATCATTGGGATTAATATCACACAGATACCATCCCATAAAACAGGAGAAAAAATAAAATACGATTAATGCTACAATACATCCCATAATCAATGTCCCTTTCTATTTTTAGTTTCTACTAAGACTAATACAACTAAAGCGATAGCAGCAACAACATCCACCACATTCCATACAAATCTGCCTAAGGCAAACTTAATGAATGGTTGGAATAATACAGCCAAAGCTCCAGCTGCAATTGCCAACTCTTTTTTGTTCTCTTGGTAATAGGAGTATGCCATATAACCAAATACAACAGTTGCCATATACCTTATCAATATGTAAAAACCATACGGCATATCCAATAAACACAAAAGCAGTAAAACTGCCAATACAATTTTAAAATAGTTCATAATAGACAATTTAGATAAAGTTATTTTTTTCTAGGAAACTTTGCCATCAATTCTCTGTTTATTTTATTCCAAAACTCACCAAAGAAATCTGTAAATTCAAACAAATTGACCTCCATTTCCCGCGAAGATGGAAAATTATCATGAGCTATATTTGTGAATCTTGCAAATAGAGTTTCTGGGAAAAACATCTTAGTCTTAGGATAGTCACATTTTAAGAAATCTGTCATTTCACTTCGATATTGCCCTACTCTAAATGTAAACTGTTCCATTTCAGATTGTTGATATTTTCCCGTATTCCTCACAGCCTTAAATATAGACAAGAAAAAACCTTCTACTGATGCTTTCTCATCTAAATAGCCAAAACTCATACCATAATCTAGAACTACCCAAGCACAAAACATATAAACCTCATCTTGATTATATGTTGCTCGGGAAAGTTTTGGAGCAGTAGTCATAAAATCCACAGTCCATTTTATAGCAGTCTCTATCATCATTTCAGAGTTGAAACTTTGAACAACTTTAGTTTTGCTAAATAAATTCTTTAAAAAACTCATAATCAATTTTTCTTTTATGGCCTTTTCAGTCCTATTAGGTCTTTCTATTAAACAGAGAAGCGTGAACTGCAATGCCCACATCTCTATACCGGAGGCCCTAGGATAGCCCATACTCATAGATGCAACAATAGCAGCCCACGCTATGCGTGAGAACCACTATGCTATCTTAGAGTATGTCGGGAAATTTCCTAGGTTTCCAGTACTTCGATAAGCATAACGCTTCTTAAATCTCAAAAATCAGTGGAAAGGGAATGCACCCTATCCGACTGCAAAAATATAAAATACTTCCGTAACTTCCAAACATTTTCGCACTTTTCTTTGTTTTCGGTGGCAACTTTCTTATTCAATCGCCAGCACAACAACATCTTAACAACATTGTAACACCTGTTTAAATCACCTGTAACATTGTACTCGTACCTTTGCACCCGGAAAAGCAAGGGGAGAAATGTATCTAGCTATGTTGAGACAAACCCCTATATAATAAGGTATATAAACATTAATAAAATATATGAGTACGATTTATCTTTGTATTGTGATCTTCCTGCTCTGTCTGGCAGTGTTTGATCTCTTCGTAGGAGTCAGCAACGATGCTGTCAACTTCCTGCAATCTGCCATCGGAGCTAAGGTGGCTAAGTTTCGCACGGTGCTCATCATCGCATCCTGCGGTGTTGTACTAGGAGCCATCATGTCATCGGGAATGATGGATATCGCCCGACACGGCATCATGAGTCCAGACCACTTCACCTTCGAGGAAGTGATGACGCTCTTCCTAGCCGTCATGGTGACGGATGTCATTATCCTGGATGTATTCAACACGCTGGGAATGCCTACTTCAACCACCGTCTCGTTGGTGTTCGAGCTCCTGGGAGGTGCCTTCATCCTCGCAACTCTGAAGATGTATGGAGACGACAGCCTCAACTACGGCGTCTTGCTGAACAGTAACAAGGCATTGGAGGTAATCATGGGTATTTTCTCATCCGTCATCATCGCTTTCGTATTCGGTGCCTTCGTAATGTGGCTTTCACGTATCATTTTCACCTTCAACTATCGCAAGCATTCACGCTACAGCATCGCCATCTTCGGTGGTATCGCCTTCACGGCCCTCTCTTACTTCATCTTCATGAAGGGATTGGGTAAGAGTCCTTACCTGCCAGCAGAATGGCGCGATTATATCGACCAGAACCTCGGCTTGCTGCTCTGCATCACCTTCGTGGGTTCTGCCATCGTGATGGAGTTCCTGCATCTCTGCCGCATCAACATCTTCAAGTTTACTGTGCTGATGGGTACATTCGCTCTGGCAATGGCTTTCGCCGGCAACGACCTGGTAAACTTCATCGGTGTGCCTCTCGCTGGTCTTTCTTCTTATCAGGACTATATGGCAAATGCCAACGGTGCTGCTCCAGACCAGTTTATGATGACTTCTCTGATGGACAGCGCCAAGACCACTCCTGTATATCTTCTTGCAGCCGGTGCCGTGATGATCATCGCCATGGCAACTTCCAAAAAGGCTCAGAACGTAATCAAGACTTCTGTGGATTTGAGCCGTCAGGACGAGGGTGACGAGATGTTCGGCAGCTCTTCTGCAGCCCGTGTCATCGTCCGCAACTGCCAGGCTACAGATTCATGGTTGAAGCAGTTTATGCCAAAGGCTCTGATGAACTGGATCAACAGCCGTTTCGACAAGAAGGATGTAGAGTTGGAAGAGAGCGCTGCCTTCGACGTGGTTCGTGCAGCCGTAAATCTGGTATTGGCAAGTATGCTCATCACCATCGGAACCAACCTGAAATTGCCACTCTCTACTACATACGTAACCTTTATGGTGGCTATGGGTTCTTCACTGGCAGATAGAGCTTGGAGCCGTGAGAGTGCCGTGTTCCGTGTAACTGGTGTATTGAGTGTGATTGGTGGATGGTTTATCACTGCCGGTGTAGCTTTCGCAGCCTGTGCCATTGTCTGCCTCATCATGCACTTCGGAGGTGTAGGTATCCAGAGCTGCTTCATGGCATTGGTTATCTTCCTGCTCATCCGCAGCAACATCCAGTATAACAAGAAGGCTAAGGAAGAGAGCAAGGGCAGTACCTTCCAGTTGATGATGCGTTCACACGATCCAGAAATAGTATGGGATCTGCTTCGTCGCCAGGTATCCCGCACCCAGAGCTTCGTCTGCCACTTTGCACTCAACGAGTTCAACCAGATTATAGATGGTCTTGCCAACGAGAATTCTAAGTATCTCCGCCATGCCAACAAGGACTTGAAGAAGGAGCAGGATATGCTGAAGAAGTTCCGTCGCCAGGAGATGCTCGGTTTGAAGAAATCGCCTATGGAGATTGCCATCGAGCGCAACACCTGGTTCCATCTGGGAGCCAACAGCAACCAGCAGTTCATCTACTCTCTGCGCCGTATGCTCGACCCAATCAAGGAGCACGTGGACAACAACTTCAACCCACTCCCTGCAGAATACACCAAGGAGTTTGCTCCTGTACGCCAGAAGATCAACGACCTGATGCGTATGAGCTGCGAACAGATTGAAACCAACCGCTACGAGAACTACCGCGAGATTCTCGCCGAGGCAGATGCCTGCAAGGATGAGCTCAGCGTACTTCGCAAGAAGCATATTGACCGCATCCAGCATCTTTCAGATAATTCTCTGATGCAGATTTCACTGGTTTACCTGAATGTACTTCAGGAGAGCCAGGAATTCCTGAGCGTGATGAGACATCAGCTCAGAGCTGCCAAGAAGTTCATGGAGTAATAAAGAACCGGGGGACTCTCGGTGAAACCGAGAAGAACGGCGGCTCTCTTGTTAAAAATTACAAGCCCGGCATTCGTGACAGAATGTCGGGCTTGTAATTTTGTTTGGAGGGCTTTTATTTGCTTTTCTTCAGCTTTTCTGCCGAAATGACAGAAATTTCCACTTTGGTATAAGGATTGCAAAAAGAGGGAATGTAAGCGGATAAATAATTCGCTACACAACATTAAATAATAACGAATAATAATAATTAAAATATAATCGGAGGTTAAGATTATGATGTACAGAAATTCTTGGATACCAGAGGTATTTAACGGACTCTTCAACGAGGGTAATATGCAGAAGGCTAATACTACAGCCCCAGCCATCAACGTAAAGGAGTCTTTGACAAAATATACAGTAGAACTTGCAGCTCCAGGAATGCGCAAGGACGACTTTGAGGTAAATCTCAATGAGAACGGTGATCTCCATATCAAGATGGAGAACAAGCACCAGCCTGAACAGGAAGAATACGTATACTTGCGTCGCGAGTTCTCTTACGCTAAGTTTGAGCAGACCCTGATTCTCCCAGACGATGTCAACAAGGAGAAGATTTCTGCCAGCGTAGCTGACGGTGTGCTCACCATCCAGTTGCCTAAGATGCAGCAGGAAGAGCAGAAGGTTGCTCGACAGATTACTGTGGGCTAACACTCTCAGCTAGGTTTCAGTTTAGGCTTAGATTTCCATCTAAGCCAAACTCCATTAGTTTGTTTTAGGTTTAGATTAAGTTTATATAAGTTGTTAGTTAGTTAAGATAAAACAGATTGTTAGTTTGTTCAGATAAAATAGGTTGTTAATTCATAAGACATAAATAGGTTGTTAGTTGATAAAAAGATTGTTAGATTAGGTTTTTAGGTAGATAAGTTTTGGTTTAACAATAAATTTCGTCCCAAGTGCTAGTGATAGTACTTGGGATTTTTTTGCAGATATTATCATCATTTATTGAAGATATTTTCATAAATATTTGGCAGATAGGAAGAAAAGTTGTAATTTTGCAGCCGTTTTCGCACCAATGGATAGTTCCCATACGTGCAATTATTAACTCGAGTGCTTGGTAAACCTCGTAAAAAACAAGAAAATGAACAAGAAAAAAACTCAAGTGAGTGTGCTGTTTATGCTTTTCAGCATTCTCTTCTGCGTTTGTCTCATTGCAGCAAACGTACTCGAAACAAAGCAAATCGCCTTCGGGCCAGTTTCCCTAACCGGTGGTCTCATCGTATTCCCAGTGAGCTACATCATCAATGATGTGGTATGCGAAGTATGGGGTTATCAAAAGGCACGTCTGCTGATATGGACAGGCTTCGCCATGAACTTCTTCTTCGTAGCACTCGGAGCCATCTGCGATGTCATCCCTGCCGCACCTTACTGGACCAACGATGCCGGCTTCCATGCCATCTTCGGTTTGGCTCCCCGCATTGCAGCAGCATCATTCGTTGCCTTCATCATCGGTTCGTTTGCCAATGCATACGTCATGAGCGTGATGAAGATTCGCGATGGTGGCAAGCATTTCTCGGCACGTGCCATCCTGAGTACTATTGCCGGTGAAAGTTGCGACAGCCTCATCTTCTTCCCATTGGCATTGGGAGGTGTGGTTCCAACATCAGAGTTGCCTTGGCTGATTCTTTTTTTTTTCAAGCAGAAGACGGCATACGAGATTGTGGTATTGCCTATCACCATCCGTGTAGTAAAAGCCATCAAAAAGCATGAGGGAGAAGACGTCTACGACGAAAACATCTCCTACAACGTATTCAAAGTGTTTAGCCTCGGCTAAGCACTTTCATTTTTTAAGTAGATAGAACATAGAAGCATTTAACAGAAAACAATATGACAGACAGAAAAGAAGATGGTTTGCAGGCTCTCGGAGCCAAGACCGAATATAGAATGGATTATGCGCCTGAGGTATTGGAGACCTTTGTCAACAAGCACCCTGGCAACGATTACTGGGTACGTTTCAACTGCCCTGAGTTCACATCCCTCTGCCCTATCACAGGTCAGCCTGACTTTGCAGAGATTCGCATCAGCTATATTCCTGATGTAAAGATGGTAGAGAGCAAGAGCTTGAAACTTTATCTCTTCAGCTTCCGCAATCATGGCGATTTCCACGAAGACTGCGTGAACATCATCATGAAGGACCTCATTAAGCTGATGGATCCTAAGTATATCGAAGTAACCGGTATCTTTACCCCACGCGGCGGCATCAGCATCTGGCCATACGCCAACTACGGCAAGCCGGGAACCAAATATGAAAAGCTGGCTGAGCAGCGCTTTGCTACCCATGAATAAAACGATTAGCCAATCATATGTAGGTATAGCTTACGCCAGGTAAAATAGAAAAACAGGAGCAGGAAAGCTTCCCTCAAAACATGCCGGGTCATCTTTTTGAAGATGCGCCCGGCATTTTTTCTTTCATCCGATAGCGATTTCAAAAAAATATCCGTATCTTTGCAGCAGTTTTTAAAATACAAAGAAAAATGAAAAAAGCAATATTCTCTTTGCTCCTCATGGCAGCATCTGTCATCGGAGCCAACGCTCAGGGCAGCGCAACAACAGCCCAGAACCCACAGGATGTGGACGTACTCTATGCCAAGAATCTCCTGGCTGTAGGAACAGAGGCCCCAGCCTTCCCTGCTCTCAAGAAGGGAACATGGACAGTATTGGATTTCTGGGCTACCTGGTGCCCTGATTGCCGCAGAGAGATTCCTACCGTCAAGGAGATGTTCCAGAAGTACGGCACCCGTGCCAAGTTCATCGGCGTATCCATGGATACCGACAAGCAGAAACTCGACAACTACACCCAGGCAAACGGTGTAGAATGGGAGCAGTACAGCGAGTTCAAGAAGTGGAAGGAAACCCAGATTTCCAAGGATTACAAGATTTCCTGGCTTCCTACCATGTACCTCATCAACCCGGAGGGCAAGGTTGTTTATACCACCGTACTCGCTGAGCGCATGGCAAAGAAGCTGGCAGAAATCTTCCCAGAGAAGTAAAGGCATCAGAATCGGGATATCCCAAAAGTTTGACGCACAAGAACTGTGCCTCAAACTTTTTTTTATAGACTGACAATAAGTTTGTTTGGCTGTGGCGATACCTACTGCTATTATCCAGGAAACCGCTCCTCTGTCCGCCTTTGTTAATACGTACTGATGCTGAGCCTGCCTGGATGAAACTTTATCATGTCATATAGCCTGAAAGCATGCCATTTTGCCATTTTTTCTATGACAAGAATTGACGGAAATCAAGAAATGAAGCCTTTTTTGCGATTTCTTCTAAAAATATTGTGTGCGTACACAAAAAGGCATTACCTTTGCACTCGAAAAGATAAAATAAAGAATAATAAAGTAAAGAAAGGATAACAATTATGATGATGGTATTAGGAATGACATTGGCAGTTGTAGCTGCCCTTTTTGCTGAGGTTGTAAATGTCAACAAGAAGATTAGCCTCGGTAAGTAAGCTGGCTTTGAGAAGCATCTCAGGATGCTTTCAATAAAGCTTCAGTTAAAAGGTAAAAATTTGGTTAACAGTTTTTTGAGAGAAAGGGAAAAATTATGACAGTATTAGGAATTGTATTTGCAATGGTAGTTGCAGCTTGCGCTGAGTATGGTGCAAGAACAAACATGAAGGACTTCGCTTAAAAGCGATGTTTCTTCTCATTTGAGAGAATTTAAACAGTAGTTTCCATATATTATAAAAAGGAAAGGCAGTTGTAAGCATCTTCTAGAATGCTAACAATTGCCTTTTTCTTTTTTGATACATGCCTATGACAGCTTTAATTTATATAATGTCCCTTAGAGTTTTCGAACTGTTGAGTTAAAAAAAATATTCCATCCTACTTTTTTGCTAAATCCAATATTTTTTGTTACTTTTGCAGCAAAGTACAATATGACTCAGTCGTAAGTATGAAAATCCAAGAAGTAATGAAATAGTATTTAATACAATGCAGCAAGTAAACATTCAATATTACAATTCGCCTTGTGGAGAAATCATCTTGGCATCGGTGGGTGATGAATTGTGCCTATGTGATTGGAATGAAATGCCATGTGCTGAGCGCAATAAACTTCGACTTTTGAGGTATATAAAGGCTGAGTTCAAGACAGAAACATCTTCTATCCTGGAACAGACCAAAAAGCAACTGGATGAATATTTTACCGGCAATCGCAAGACATTCGATATTCCGTTGCATCCTGTAGGAACTGATTTTCAGAAAAAAGTATGGAACGCATTGCTCGATATACCATACGGTGAAACCAGAAGCTATAAGGAAATAGCCATAAGTATGGGTACCCCCAATGGCACAAGAGCCGTGGCAGGAGCAATCGGATCCAATGGCATCAGCATTCTCATACCCTGCCACCGGGTTATCGGCAGCAACCATTCCCTGACGGGCTTTGCCGGAGGATTGGCCACAAAGAGATTTTTATTGGAGCTTGAAGCAGAACAAAAACAACATAAAATGTTGATTTTCAAATAAGATTAGTAAGAAAAACAAACAACAAAAGAGATGAATATTAAGTCAATAGGTAACAAAATCAAGGGTAATCCCAGGATGGTAGAGGGCACGGTATATTCCATGCTCATCATCTGCAGTATTTCCCATTTTCTGAATGATATGATTCAGTCGATTATCCCTTCCATCTATCCGATTATGAAGGATAAGTTCGACTTCTCGTTTGCACAGATAGGTATCATCACGCTGTTCTTCCAGATGACATCTTCCATCCTGCAACCTTTCACAGGACTGTATGCCGACAAGCATCCCCGTCCCTATGCTCTTTCCATCGGCATGTGCTTCACATTGATGGGCCTGCTCCTGCTGGCCTTCGCCGAGAATTATTTTCTGATTCTCCTGGCGGTAAGCGTCGTAGGTCTGGGTTCGTCTGTGTTTCATCCCACAGCTTCGAGAGTGGCACAGATGGCATCGGGAGGCAAGAAGAGTCTGGCTCAATCCATCTTCCAGGTGGGTGGCAATGGCGGTTCTGCTGTAGGACCACTGCTTGCCGCCATCATCATCCTGCCTTTCGGACAGCATGCCATCTCCTGGTTTGCCCTTGCTGCCCTGCTCGCCGCCATCATCATGGTAAGATTGGGAGTCTGGTACAAGGCACGACTGGCTTACGTAGTGAACCATCCGCAGAAACAACCGCTTCTCAATACCCATATTTCTAAAAGGGTGAAATATTGGGCACTGTTCATCCTCATCATGCTCGTGTTCTCCAAGTATTTCTATACAGCTTGCATCACAAGCTACTTCACCTTCTTCCTGATAGATAAGTTCGGTGTATCTGTACAGACTTCACAGTTGTGCCTCTTCGTATTCCTTGCCGCCTTTGCCATAGGAACAGTGGCAGGTGGCATGCTGGGCGATAAGTTTGGTAGAAAGTATGTCATCTGGTTCTCCATTCTGGGAGCTGCACCTTTCGCCATCGCCATGCCTTTCGTCAACTTCACGTGGGCCATCATCTGTACATTCCTGTCAGGACTGATTATCGCTTCGGCATTCTCTTCCATCGTGGTATATGCCACCGACCTGATGCCCGATAAAGTGGGATTGATAGCTGGCATCTTCTTCGGACTGATGTTCGGTTTGGGAGGTTTGGGCTCCGCTTTCTTCGGCTGGCTGGCCGACAAGACAAGCATTGAATTCATCTTCCAGGTGAGTGCCTTCCTGCCATTGCTCGGCATAATCGCAGGCTTCTTGCCGAATACGCAGAAGAGAAGCGTTGAAAAAACGGATGAAAAAAGAGAATAATTATGAGAAAAGATTCAGCAGTAAGCCAACCAAAATATGTTGAACTGGATTTGTTTTCTGCAGAGGAAGAGGATCATCAGAAAGACTCTATCTCTTCAGAAAGCAAGGTAAACCATACTTCTCCCGACAAAGAGTACGACGTGACAGAGCTGTTTGCAAGACTTTCCAAATCAACTTTCCGCAGTCGATTCCATCTATCGAAGAGGGATAAGGATTATATTGCAGAAAAGGGTTTGGCTACCATCCGTAAACATGCGGAGGATTTCGTAGCAAAACGCCTTGCTCCTGCCGTGATTCCCAATGACGGCAAGCAGACGCCGATGAGAGGTCATCCTGTATTTATAGCCCAGCATGCTACAGGCTGCTGCTGTCGTGGATGCTTCTTCAAATGGCATCATATACCTGCCGGAAGACAGTTGACAGAAGAAGAGCAGCAATATGCGGTAACGGTACTGATGGCTTGGATAGAAAAACAGCTTTGAAAAAGCTTCTCTTTTTCTGCTTAAAGCAGGACCTGCTCCGTACCTGCTCCGTACCCTCTCCGTACCAAGTCTTAGTTTCTGCAAAGTTTGCAACGTTTGCTGCAAACCTTGCAAAGAACTATTATTTTTATGTCCAAAACTCTTCTTCGCCAGTGGGCTGCATCCTGCCCAAAGTAGCCATGACACACCATCCTCTTGAAGTCATGTATTCCTATATCAAAAATGACTGGTAGTTACAGCCTTAAGGTGACAGTTAATTTTTTATAATTTACATCTGTGCGAAATACAACATTGCGTATTTTTCCTTAACTTTGCCACAAGTTAATAGACATTAATCACCTTTTATCGTCCGTTCGCCTATGAGTAAGTATTTTAGTATTTCTTTATTGGCATTTTTGCTTATGGTGGTGCCAAGTGCATGTTCTCAGAGTAAGCCAGACAGCTTACAGCTGGATAATCCAAGCTGCCAAGTGACAGCAATGATCCTGATAGACTTAATGAAAATAATATCAATTATATTTCTATAGAAAAAACTATAGTACAAAAAATAGATGTTAATAATTTTTTATATCAAATTTTTTAATAAAAATGAAAAAAAACTTAGTGCTATTTTCGGCTTCAGTCTTCTTTTTTGCAATAGGCTATTCTTGCTGTCATTTTACAAGACAGGGTACTGATATTTCCAATAAATATATTTATATTGGAAATTGCGTAGATTCACTTATCTCAGAAAATTATAGGAGTAATTTTAACGATATTGAGTATGGGGATGGGGTGGACCCATATGGTGTGTATAATAAAAAAAATGGAATTGTTGAAAATGCAAATATGGCATATACGATTGCAAATACGATATTATCAAACATATATGGTAGTAATCAAATAAAAAATGAGTACCCACTTAAAATAACTCTTATCAACAATCGTTTTTGGGTGATAGAAGGTAGCCTAAGCAAAGGTGAGACAGGAGGAACGGCAATCATTGTAATCAAGAAAGACGATGGTCAAGTTCAATATATTAATCATGGAAAATAGGTTGGCATTACGTTTGGAACCAAATACCAAGCAAGGTGACATTTCCTATAAAGTATCAGTCAATGGCAAGAAGGTATGTTTGTCATACTCCCTAGTCTCAGATGCTCAGCTCAGATTTCTCATCTGCAATACTTCCGGCATGGTATTTAAGTCTGCTTCCCTGCAACGGCAGGCAGGTAACAACTATCGCCAAGATTTCGATTGCTCAGGGCTGCCTTTGGGAGAGTATGTACTTTACATCCATGTGAACGGCAAAGCCTTTTCGGAGAAAGTGCACATCAAATAGCGAGGATGCAACTTCGTTTATAAATAACAAAATAAGATTACAATCTGTTGCCCAGTATGGTTTAACTATCTTTTGGAGGGAATTAAAATGAAAAAATATGTTTTTATAATATGTCTTTTTGTAAGTTGTAATATGCTTGCACAAAGTTTCTTTACTTTTCATAATGGGGAATTGATAGAAAAACGAAATTATGAAAAAGTAAAGTTACAGAGTATAGTCTGCTATGAACAGCATACTCCTAAAGATTCTTTAGTATATGATGGCAATGATGTGTTGTGCTTTCATCTTCAAGGGGATAGTATAGTAGAAATGCCATTATATCCATATATGAAATACTATTATTGTGAATTTGATGAGTCTTTACAAAATAATTATATTTATCATATGATAAAATATAAGCAATTGCAAGAACGAATTTTGTATTTTTTAGCTACTATTGATTCAGAAATAACCGACGATGGTGCTTTTGTTGAAAAAAGACAGACAATTGTATTCAATAAGGATAGTTATCGCATCAAATATAAAAAAATCAATATGAAATTTCGTTTTTTTGCCGAATTAGAAACATACAGTTATGAACCATTGGAGAGCATGTATATAAATATACATAATGGATTCTTAACCAAAGCATTGTTTAAGGGCAAGAAGACTGATGTCAATATTATCTTTGAATATCAAGATGGAAAATTAAAGAAGGAAAAAATATTTTATAGTACTACTCGCAGAGTGTCTTCTTATGAAGAATATTCTTACAAAACGAATGCCTCTTAGTTGATTTAATTTAAGAGTAAGTTCATATTAATGAAAAGAAAGTCATGAATTTTATAATAACACAAAAGAAATGAAAAGAAAATCATTTAAAATTTTAGTTTTAATTTTAGTAGCCCTACATATTTATATTATATTAATGCGATGGGTATATTGGATGCTAGATTGGAATTATGGCCATTTTTACTATATCGAGTTTCCTGTTAATCAAAATGATACTCATAAGGTATTAAAAGATTTACATTCTGAAATACTATTTGATATATATTATTTGGCATTTTCCACAATAGTTACTATAATTATTGCTGTGAAATATCTAAAACAACAAAAGAAAAAAAATGAAGAAGATAATCATTTACATTAGCATCATGGTTAGCAATTGTGCCTCCTTGGGGGCACAAAGCCGCGAACTTACTGCCACCGCCAATCTCTCAAAAGGCGGTGACAGCATACACTATGACTTTATAACTGCAACAGTTCCGCAAAGTTCTAGTTTTTCGGAACAACTATGGGATTTCTCCAATTCCAGATATCTTGGACAAGAAAAAGAGGTGTTCTTTGTTGGAAACGATAGCAACCGCATCAAGATGATAGACAAGGATGCCTTTCTCGATTTTTCACAAGACAAGGACCGTTTGCTTTTGAAACGTTTGCAAACTCCATTGCTGAATATTGATTTTGGTAATTCTTTTGAATATCTCAAGTTTCCATTTTCCCTTAACGACTCATTGACTTGTCAGATTGAGGGTAAGGGGACTTATTGCTCGAAGAACAAACTTGTGTTATCAGGTACTTGCTGCACCAAAACCATGGCAAAGGGAAAATATCAGTTTGAGGGTGGTTATTGCTCGTTCGACAGTAACCTCGCCCGAATGCATTAAAAAAAGCTGGATTAAATCCTGGCAGAGGACTTAGACCTAAAAAGGGTGTCTATCCTAGTATAATCAAAAATAATCCCAAAAGGGAAAGTTGTGTTATTTTATAATACAAGCACCAAAAAACATTATAAGTATGGAAAATAAAATCAGTTTTAAAACAGAACTTTTACTTTATATATTATTATCATTTATAATGACAATAGATACGTTATGCTTTTATAGTCAAGATGAGGAAGACATATTATGCCTTGCTGCTATTAGTCATTTCATTATCATTGTTATTATGTGTAATTTTATTTCAATTTCAAAGAAGAAAAGAATATTCTTTTGGGGGCAACTAGCATGTAACTATTTAATTATTATTCCCAAATGTGTGTGGTTCAATTTTGGTGAAATGGATTTATACGGAATCATACTCTACTTAATACCATTTTTTATCAATTTTCTACTATCTATAAATATAAAACAACTTGTAATTTTAAACATAAATTCCATGATGGTTATAGGCTTTTGTCAAAGAGAAGAATTGTTACATAATGGTGGAATAAATATCGTAGAAACAGAGGGAGTTGTTACAGGAGTGACACTTTTGTCTCTATTATTAGCATATATCTTATCAACAATTTTATTAATTCTAAAATATAATAAACAAAAGTAATATACAATGAAAATATTATATATTTTTTTCTAATACAAATCAATAGTATTCCGATTTGGTCACAAGAATACAATTTTACAGGTAGCCCTAATTACCTAAGAGTTGGTGACAGCATACATTATGACTTCGTGATACCAACAATATCACAAAATTCAAATGTTTCTGAGCATACTTGGGATTTCTCCAATTCCAAATATCTTGGGCAAGAGAAAGAGGTGTTCATTGTTGGAAACGATAGCAACCGCATCAAGATGATAGACAAGGATGCCATTCTCGATTTTTCACAAGGCAAGAAGCATTTGCTTCTGAAGCGATTGCAAACCCCATTACTGAACATTGATTTTGGTAATTCATTCGAATGCTTAAAATATCTATTTTCCCTCAATGACTCCTTAACTTGTCAGATTGAGGGCAAGGGGACTTATTGCGCAAAAAATAAAATGGAGCTATCAGGCACATGTTGTACGTAAGAATCCACCAAAATCACCAGATATTTTGGATTTTACATTTTTTTGAAGAAAACTGAAAAAAAACGCAAAAATATTTGGTGATATCAAATATTCCTTTTATCTTTGCAACCTAGTATCAAAGAAATCTCGGGGTTGACTGGATTTGACGGCGAGATGAAATGGTATGTAAGCATGCGGAGGCTCGTTGGCTACCTCCTAAATCATAGTGAACAAAAAATTAATTGGCGAAAATAACTACGCTCTCGCTGCTTAATCGAAGTACAGTAGGTTAACTTAATTCCGGCACAAGGTGCTGGAACGGGACATCGCTCAACGGATGTAGTTCCGAATCTTGTTGATCAAGCGGTGCAGGTAAATCGGAAATAGTTCGGGTACGCCTCGTTGCCCGGATGAAATTTTAGAGGATAAGGGTATGGTTGGTGGTCCAGGTCTTGCCATACCTCGAAAATTGAAGGCTGGAATAAGCATGTAGAAAGCATATGGTTTCCTTGTGCGGACGAGGGTTCGATTCCCTCCAGCTCCACCCTAGAAACAAAAAGAAGTCGCTGATTCTTCAGCGACTTTTTTTTTTTTGCATATATGCGCCATTGAATATCCAAACTGCATATATACTATTGAGGATTCTTATTTTCTCAAACTTTCACGGTATTTCAGCGGCGACATGTGGAGATGCTCCCGGACATACTTTCCGAAGAAAGAAGTGTTGGAGAAGCCCAGAATGCCCGAAATTTCCTTAATCGACTTCGTGGTAGAACGGAGATAATAGGTGATGTCGGCAAGGGTATATTCCGTAATCCATTCTATCGCCGTCTTACCCGAATGGCGCTTGCTGATGATGGAGAGATACTTGGGCGTAATGCACAGCTGCTGGGCAAAATATTCTACAGGCTGGTGCTTGATTTCGCTCTGCTGCAACATCTTCAGAAACTTGTCGAAAAGATCACTCGTGCTGGAGACACTAGCATCCTTAGGCAAGCCATCGAGAAGCAGATTGCTCACGGCAAGAAGCGCACTCTTGAGCAGCGTCTCTACGATTTCACGACGATATGGCTTCCAGGAACTGCGGTCGCTGAAAGTAGGGTCGAGACAGAGACGCACCAGATCGGTAAACTTGGTATAGAATACCTGGTCGGTCTCGTTCATCTTCAATACCGACAGCTTGCTGATGTATACGGCACGGTTCCATACCGAGATATTGGACTGAAGGATGTTCATCATGCCATGATTGCTGACGCACATTGCAGTGCCCAAAAAGTCAGACGACACCTCTATGATATCGAGCATGGAATTAGGTGGACTGATAAAAATATCGCCCTTCTCTACTACTACTTCCCGTCCGTTCAGATCAGCCTTCAAAGAGCCTCTGAGACAGGATGCAATCATGTTCATCTGCAACCTCACGGGGTCGGGATTCTGCAATACCTTGAGATTGTCGATAATCAAGATATCCTCGTCGAGATAGCTAGCACTGATCTCGGCACTCTGAGCAAACTCACCTTCCTCGATGCGCTGCCTTACGTCCTTCTGTTCCTTCATTAATACGTTTTTAAATTCTTCATTCTCCGTTCTTCACTTTCTAGAATGCTTCTCTGTACTTATTCTCGTCTTTATCCTCGAGCATAGAAAGATAGCTCTGATAGCGGCTGGCTGCGATATAATGCTCCTCTACCGCCTTGATGACCGCACAACCCGGTTCGTGGGTATGGGTGCAGTCGGAGAACTTGCAATCCTGTGAGAACTTGAATATCTCCTTAAAGTAACTGGTCAGCTCTTCTTTCTCGATATCAAAGGTTCCAAAACCCTTGATACCAGGAGTATCTATGAGATAGCCACCTTCCGGCAACTCCAGCATTTCGCTGAAGGTTGTGGTGTGCATACCGCTGTTGTGAGCCTCGCTGATTTCGGCTGTACGCTGTTCGGCATCAGGAATCAGCTGGTTGATAAGGGTAGACTTTCCTACTCCACTGTTGCCGCTGAGCAGCGATTTCTTCTCCTTGATGAAAGAGCGTAATTCGTCAACACCTTCACCTGTGGCTGCCGAAAGTTCAATACACTGGTAGCCGATGGTTTCATAGAGTGTGCGCATCATCTTCTGATAGTGGAGCTCTTCTTCGGTAAGAAGATCGGTCTTGTTGAAGATGATGATGACTGGCACTCTATATGCCTCGGCACCTGCCAGGAATCGGTCGATGAAGGTGGTAGATGTCTGTGGGTAATTCACCGTAACCACAAGCAGTGCCTGGTCTACATTGGCAGCCAGGATATGACTCTGCTTGCTGAGATTAGGCGATTTACGGATGATATAGTTTCGGCGGTCTTCGATGGAAGAGATGAAGGCGGTACCTTCCTGATTGGTGATGAGCTGCACATAGTCGCCCACAGCCACCGGATTGGTACTGCGGATGCCCTTCAGTCGGAAATTGCCTTTAATTTTACTTTCAATCAGCTGGCCATCGTCAGTCTTGACGGTGTACCAGCTGCCTGTATTCTTAATAACGAGTCCTCTCATTATCATTTATTAATAATGTTAGCCTAAAAAAGCTATTTTTTTAGACTGTCATGATTTCCTTTTCCTTCTCGTCCATCAAACCTTCGAGCTGCTTGATGTACTTGTCGTGAAGCTTCTGCAAATCGTTCTCAGCATCCTTCTCCAAGTCCTCAGAAAGACCGTCCTTGATGGCCTTCTTCAGTTTTTCCTTGATTTCCTGACGTACATTGCGAACCTCAATCTTGGCACGCTCAGCAATCTTGTTGCACTGCTTAACGAGTTCCTTACGGCGCTCACCTGTAGGCTGAGGAATACCGAGGCGTACGATTTCACCATTGTTCTCAGGAGTGATACCTACGCCACTATCCATGATTGCCTTTTCGATGTCCTTGATGGCCTTCTTGTCCCAAGGGCGAATGGCGATGGTACGGGCATCAGGAGTGGTTACGGTAGCCACCTGGTTCAGAGGAACCATACTGCCATAGCTGTTAACACGCACGCCGTCGAGGATAGCCACGTTAGCGCGACCTGCACGAATATGCGAGAGCTCTTCTGCGAGATACATTGCTGCCATCTCCATACGCTCACCTGCAGAATTCAAAGTTTCTTTTACGTCTATCATAATAATATGTTTTTATTTTATTAATTCTAATCTTTTCAATTCTTCGCCCACATAATTGGTCAGTTCTACGAACTGCTGGATAGTGAGCTGTTCCGGACGCTTGGTCATGATGTCGGTGGTGTAGAAATCCTCACGTGGTGTTACACCAGGGAACATCTGCTTGAGACTCACACGCAACATCTTGCGGCGCTGGTTGAACACGGTCTTCACCAATCGCTTGAAGAGTTTCTCATCACAACCAAGATCGGTCACCTCGTTGCGGGTCATACGGATTACTGCACTCTTCACCTTTGGCGGCGGATTGAACACACCCTCGTCTACGGTGAAGAGATACTCTACATCATACCATGCCTGAATGAGCACGCTGAGGATGCCATATGCCTTGTTGCCCGGCTCGGAAGCCATGCGGAGTGCCACCTCGCGCTGTATCATACCCGTACAGCAAGGAATGAGATCCTTGTAGTCGAGCATCTTGAAGAAGATCTGCGAGGAGATGTCGTAAGGATAATTGCCCGTGAGCACAAACTGCTTTCCATCGAATATCTGGTTGAGATCCATACGCAGGAAGTCCTCTCCGATGATGTTATCCTTGAGCGTCGGGAAATTCTCATGTAAATAGGCCACCGACTCAGAGTCGATTTCCACTGCCTTTACGGGGCGAGGCTTTTCTACAAGATATTGGGTAAGAACGCCCATACCCGGTCCGATTTCCAGAACAGGTATATTAGGGCAGGCATCCACCGTGTCAGCGATGCGCTTGGCTATGTTGAGGTCAGTAAGGAAGTGCTGACCTAGATTTTTCTTTGGCTTTACAGCTTTCATACGTTACAAATATATTTTTTGCAAAAATACGATTATTTTTCGAGAAATAGCCCATTGAATACATTTTTTTTTTAACTTTTATAGAAAAAAGAGGGAAAGAAATGAAGGGCAAGCGTTTATTTATGCTAAAAATATGTACTTTCGTGCGATATTGACAAGAAAAGTATTAACTTTGCATTTAATTATGGATATAAAGAAGATAGCAAACAACATTTGGAAGGTGGGGCTATCGCTCGTACTGGGCGGTGCCATCCTTTATTGGATGTATCGGGGTTTCGACTTCAAGCAGGTGGAGGACGTGGTGCTCCACAAGATGAGCTGGACCTGGATGCTGCTGTCGTTCCCCTTTGGCATTACAGCGCAGCTGTTCAGGGGATGGAGATGGAAACAGTCATTGGAGCCACTGGGCGAGAAAGCACGCACACATGTAAGCGTGAACTCCATCTTTCTATCATATGCACTGAGTCTCATCATCCCAAGATCGGGAGAATTTGCACGATGTGCCGTGCTGAAACGATATGACGGCGTATCCTTCCCTAAAGCTCTGGGAACGGTGGTTACGGAGCGAGCCATCGACTCACTGCTGGTACTTCTCATCACCGGAATGGTGTTTCTGATGCAGATACCGGTATTCCTGAACTTCTTTGACAAGACGGGTACCAGCATGGACAGCATCCTGGGAAAATTCACCGCCACGGGCTATTTCATAACGGTAGTCTGCGGCATCGCCGTACTCATCCTGCTGCACTTTCTGCTGAAGAAACTCGCTATATATAATAAGGTGAAAGCTACGCTGAGCGGACTGTGGCAGGGCATCATCTCGCTGAAGGGCGTGAAGAACGTACCTCTCTATATAGCCCTCACGCTGGGCATCTGGCTGAGTTACTTCTTCCACTATTATCTCACGTTCCAGTGCTTTGAGGCGACATCGCATCTAAGTCTGATGTGTGGACTGGTAACCTTCATCGTGGGCAGCATCGCAGTCATCGTACCGACTCCCAACGGAGCAGGCCCGTGGCACTTTGCCGTGAAGACTATGCTCATTCTCTACGGCATCCAGCAGAACGACGCCCTCTTCTTCGTACTCATCGTCCACTCGGTGCAGACACTGCTCGTCATCCTTCTGGGCATCTATGCCTGGATTGCCCTAGCGTTTACGAAGAAGCTAAAAGCGAAGAGTGAAGAGTGAAGAGTGAAGAATTCTCTTGCTTTAGGGCGTATGTCCAATTAAACATGAAACATTTAACATTAAAATAAAAATATTATGGCTGACATTAAGAATCTGAGTCCAGTTGAAATCTGGCGCAACTTCGACAAGTTAACACAAGTTCCACGTCCATCAGGACATTTGGAGAAAATTCAAGCTTATTTGCTCAACTGGGCAAAGGAAGCAGGTGTAGAGGCATTCCAGGATGCTGCTGGCAACATCGTAATGCGCAAGCCTGCCACTCCTGGTATGGAGAACCGCAAGGGCGTTATCCTCCAGGCTCACATGGACATGGTTCCTCAGAAAGCACCTGAGAGCAATCACGACTTTGAAAACGACCCTATCGAAACCATCATCGATGGCGACTGGGTTCGTGCTAATCATACTACCCTCGGAAGCGACGACGGTCTCGGCGTGGCTACCATCATGGCAGTCATGGAAGCTAAGGATTTGCAGCACGGTCCGGTAGAGGGTCTTATCACCGCTGACGAAGAGACAGGCATGTTTGGTGCCAACGGTCTTCCTGAGGGCGAGCTGAACGGCGATATCCTCCTGAACCTTGACACAGAGGTTTGGGGCGAGTTCGTAATCGGCAGCGCTGGCGGTATCGACATCACAGCAACACTCGACTATCAGGAGGTAGAGACTGACAAGGACGACGCAGCCGTTAAGGTTACCCTGAAGGGCTTGAAGGGCGGTCACTCTGGTATCGAAATCAACGAGGGCAGAGCCAACGCCAACAAGTGCATGGTTCGCTTCGTACGTGAGGCTATCTCAGAGCTTGATGCACGTCTGGCCTCATGGCAGGGCGGCAACATGCGCAATGCCATCCCATTCCAGGCACAGGTAGTATTGACCTTGCCGAAGGAGAACATAGAGGCTTTGAACGACATGGTAGCCGACTGGAAGGATGAACTCATCGACGAGTTCCAGGGTATCGAGATAGCAGAGAACATCGAGTTCTTCACAGAGAACGTAGAGACTCCTGCCAAGGAGGTTCCTCAGGAAATTCAGGACAACCTGGTAGATGCCATCTTTGCTTGTCACGACGGCGTACTGCGTATGGCTCCATCTATGCCAGGCATCGTAGAAACCTCTTCAAACCTCGCCATCATCGAGATTGGTGAAGGCAAGGCAGCCATCAAGATTCTGGCTCGTTCCAGCCACGAGTACTACAAGATGTATCTCGCAACCATGATGGAGAGCTGCTTCAACATGGCAGGCATGAAGGTTGAATTCAGCGGTGCATACGGCGGCTGGAACCCTAACCCTAAGAGTGACATCCTGGAGCACGTACTGAAGGTTTACAAGGAGCAGAACGGCAAAGACGGCGTAGTTCAGGCTGTTCACGCTGGTTTGGAGTGCTCTATCATCCTGGGCAAGTATCCTCACCTCGATGTGGTTTCCTTCGGTCCTACATTGCTCAGCCCTCATACTGCAAACGAGCGCTGCCAGATTAGCTGCGTGGCTCCTTTCTGGAACCTGATGAAGCAGCTGCTGACTGAAATTCCAGCAAAATAAGCAAGCTGAAAATTACAAAAAGATAAAAAAAGAAAGCCGGGAAAGAAATTTCTCGGCTTTTTTGTCCCTTTTCTCAATTAAAATCATTAACTTTGCAGGCGATTTCGCGAGGCTTGTCATACCGTAGTAATATACGATACAACGACCTTGCACAAGTTTCAATTAATTATTAACAAAAATGGACGATTATCACGCGGAGAATTTCAATAATCAGTAAGGCGTGGAGATTCAGCAACCATAAAGATCGCACCAAGGCGATTCCTCAGGCTAATCTCCATACCCTAACCTTTTATTTTGTGGAGAATAGCAAACAATGAAGACTTTTTGGAATATAGACAAGAAACTGACTGTACTCAACGAGTGGCAGCCAAATTGCTGGATACAAGTAACATGTCCAACCGACGAAGACCAGCGCCTGCTGGAAGAAGAATTCAAGATTCCTGATTATTTCCTCTCGGACATCAGCGATACTGACGAGCGTGCCCGCTACGAATATGACGACGGCTGGATGCTCATCATCCTGCGTATCCCTTACGTGAAGGAAATCCGAAGCCGTACGCCGTATACCACCGTGCCTCTGGGTATCATCCACAAGCGCGATGTGACCATAACCGTGTGCTATTACGAGACCAATATGATGATAGACTTCGTTAGCTATCAGCAGAAGCGCAACGAGGGATTCACCGATTATGTAGACATGATATTCCGTCTCTTTCTCTCCTCTGCCGTATGGTATCTGAAACGATTGAAACAAATCAACTCGCTCATCGAGAAAGCCAAACGCAATCTGGACCACGGAGTAAACAACGAGAGCTTGATAGGACTCAGCCGCCTGCAAGACTCTCTCACCTACTTCAACACTTCAATCCGCGGCAATGAAAACCTTCTTTCAAAGCTGAAGTTCAAGTTGCAGGTGGACGAGTTGGATGCCGATTTGATTGAAGACGTCAACATCGAGATGACACAGGCGAGAGAGACGACCAGTATCTATTCCGACATTCTGGAATCAACCATGGACACCTACTCCAGCATCATCAACAACAACATGAATACCACGATGCGTACCTTGACCAGTATCAGTATCGTCATGATGTTGCCAACGCTGATTTCCTCTCTCTTCGGTATGAACCTGATTAACGGAATGGAAGAAAGCCCATACGGCTTCGCCTTCGCCCTGGTTCTCTCATTCGTAGTATCAGGCCTCTCCTGGGGCTTCCTGAGATATAAGCGACTGTTATAAAAATATAAAAAATCGAATGTCTTACAAAGATATTCGATTTTTTTATTTAAGTTTGCAAATTATTAATTATAACAATGTGTGGCCGAATCGCTTTTTAGAAAACGACTACCGGCAAAGAAACTCGAATCATAAACTAAACAAAGTGAAATGATGGACTCTCTAGAAAACGCTCTGTTGCAGCAGGGCACCATGGAAGAACCTGCCAAGAAGATATACTCTTCCAAGCAGGAAGTACTCGAAAGAGTAAAAGAAATCGCACGTAGTGCAGAAGCTCCTGTGAAAGAAGAGCTTGATTTATTAAAGACAGTTTTCTACAAGTTGCACCTTGCAGAAAGAGACGCTCAGATGAAAGAGTATCTCGCAAAAGGTGGCGACCCGGAGAAATATGTACTTCTTCCAGATGATACTGAAGAAGCCTTTAAGGCAGAAATGCAGATTATCAAGGAAAAAAGAGCTAAGATTTTCCTTGCTCAAGAAGAAGAAAAGCAAGAAAACTTAGCTAAAAAACTTGAGATTATCGAGAAGATTAAGGCAATGACTACTTCACCTGAAGAGGTTAACAAATCATACCAGGACTTCAAGGCGCTGCAGCAGGAATGGAAGGAAATCAAGGCTATCCCTGCTGACAAAGCTAACGAGGTGTGGAAGAACTACCAACTCTACGTGGAGCAGTTCTACGATCTTCTGAAGCTCAACAATGAAGCACGCGAATATGACTTCAAGAAGAATCTTGAAGCCAAGACTAAGTTGTGCGAAGCTGCAGAAAAACTGGCAGAAGACACCGATGTCATCTCAGCCTTCCACCAGTTGCAGGATCTCCATCAGCAGTATCGTGAAATCGGTCCTGTAGCCAAAGAACTGAGAGAGGAAATCTGGGCTCGCTTCAAGGCAGCCAGCACCATCATCAACAAGAAGCATCAGCAGCACTTCGAGGACTTGAGAGCCAAGGAGGAAAAGAACCTTGCTGACAAGACCGCACTTTGCGAAAAGGTTGAGGCCATCAACCAGACAGAATACAAGCAGGCGTCTGACTGGGAGAATGCTACAAAGGAAGTGATTGAGTTACAGAACGAATGGAAGAAGATTGGTTTTGCTCCACAGAAAATGAACGTGAAGATCTTTGAGCGTTTCCGTATCGCCAACGATACTTTCTTCAGCAACAAGGCAGAATTCTTCAAGGGACTGAAGGATCAATATGCCAGCAATATCGCCAAGAAGCAGGAGCTCGTGGAAAAGGCTAAAGCTTTAGCCGACAGCACCGAGTGGAAGAAGACCGGCGACAAACTCATCTCACTGCAAAAGGAATGGAAGAAAACAGGTGTCGTACCTCGCAAGCAGGGCGACGTTCTGTGGAAAGAGTTCCTGACTGCCTGCAACAAGTTCTTCGATGCCCGCAACAAGCAGAATGCCGGTACACGCAGCGAGGAACATACCAACCTGGAGAAGAAGCGTGCCATCATCGCGCAACTCAAGGAACTCATCGAAAATGCAGGCGAAGGCTTCCAGAAGAAAGTTCAGGAGTTGACCGCACAATACAATGCCGTTGGTCATGTTCCTTTCAAGGAGAAAGACAAGCTGTACGAAGAATACCACAGCGTACTGAACAAGGTATACAAGGAGTTGCGCATCAGCAACGGCAAGCGTCATCTCAACAACTTCAAGAACAATCTGAAGAATGTTGCAGAGCAGGGCACTAATGCCTTGGACAACGAGCGTGGCAAGTTGTTGCGTCGCTACGACCAGCTGAGAAACGAGATTACTACCTATGAGAATAACCTCGGCTTCCTCAATGCAGCCAGCAAGAAGGGCAACAGCCTCGTAGAGGAAATGAACCGTAAGGTAGAAAAACTCAAGGCAGACCTCGAGATTATCAAGCAGAAGATCAAGGCTATTGATGCCGAGAACAAATAAAACAACAAAACCCAGGGCGCTTTGCCCTGGGTTTTATTATTTATCCAAGTTTCGCATGCAAGGATTATAAACAAAAAAAGCATCTTCCATTTCTGAAAGATGCTAACCAGTTGGGATACCCGGACTCGAACCAGGAATGACAGGACCAGAATCTGTAGTGTTACCATTACACCATATCCCAATAAATTCTATCAAAACTATCTTAAGTAAGCGAAGTTGGGATACCCGGACTCGAACCAGGAATGACAGGACCAGAATCTGTAGTGTTACCATTACACCATATCCCAATATGCTCAGCAAAAGAATCGGTTATGATTTCATTTGCGGGTGCAAAGGTACAACATTTTTTTGTATCTCCAAAATTTTTCCCCACTTTTTTCTAAAAAAACTCAATTTTTATCGATTTTGAGTGATTTTTCATGTAATTAGCGTATCTTTGTAGCATTAAAACAACAAGTAAAAATATAAATGAACACAATTAAGCAACTCGTAGAGACAATTAAAGAAGGTATACAAGAGAAAAAAGGTCAAGATATCGTAATCGCAGACCTCAGTGAAATAGATGGCAGCATTGCCAAATACTTCATCATCTGCCAGGGTGGCTCCCCTACCCAGGTAGAAGCCATCGCAGAATCAGTGGGCGACATCTGCCGCAAGAACTTGGGCGAAAAGCCAGTCAACGTGGCAGGACTCGGCAACGACCAGTGGGTAGCCATGGACTTCGTGGACGTACTGGTTCACATCTTCCTGCCGGAGGTGAGAGCCTATTACGATCTGGAGCACCTTTGGGCAGACGCCAAGCTTACCCATGTGCCAAACCTTGACTAAGAGGAACAGGCTTGCAGGATAAGTACAAGCAAGGATAAAGATATACATTATTATAATAAGCATATTAATATATGGAACAAAGCAACAACTTCAACAATCAAGGCGGAGGCAAGGGACCTAAGATGCCTAGATTTAACATGAACTGGCTTTACACCATTATTCTCATTGCTCTGATAGCTTTGTTTTTTAGTGGTGGTGGTGATGCCCTAGGCGGAGGTGCTGCCAAAGAAGCAACGTACACAGAATTCAAACAGTATGTTGACAAAGGCTATGTACTGAGCGTAGTGGCTAACAAAACAGAAAATACGCTTAAAATATACATCAACCCGAAATATACTCGCGATGTATATAAAATGAGCGCACAGAACGTGGGACCGAACCCATACATAAAAGTACAATTCGGTTCTGTGGACGAAGTAGACCGGTATGGCAACCAGATGGTCAAGGAGAAGAAAATCCGTTCTTTCAGTTATGACAACAAGAAAGACAACGACTTCTGGAACCTGATTATCAGCCTGGCTCCACTGCTTCTCTTCTTCCTCTTCATCTATTGGATGTCGGGCAGAATGGGCAGCGGCATGAGCAACATGGGTGGCGGAATCTTCAACGTCGGAAAGAGCAAGGCAAAGATGTACGAGAAGGGTAATGCCATCGGCATCACCTTCAAGGACGTTGCCGGACAGGAAGGAGCCAAGCAGGAAGTACAGGAAATCGTTGACTTCCTCAAGAACCCTAAGAAATATACCGATCTGGGCGGTAAGATTCCTAAGGGCGCCCTTCTCGTAGGCCCTCCGGGAACCGGTAAGACTCTTCTGGCAAAGGCTGTAGCAGGCGAAGCAGGCGTACCTTTCTTCTCTATGAGCGGTTCCGACTTCGTAGAAATGTTCGTTGGTGTGGGCGCATCACGTGTCCGCGACCTCTTCCGTCAGGCAAAGGAGAAATCACCTAGCATCATCTTCATCGATGAGATTGATGCCGTGGGCCGTGCCAGAAGCAAAAACCCAGCTATGGGTGGCAATGATGAACGTGAGAATACCCTGAACGCCCTCCTTACCGAGATGGACGGATTCGGCACCAACAGCGGTGTCATCATCCTGGCAGCCACCAACCGTGTAGACATGCTCGACAGCGCCCTGCTTCGTGCGGGTCGTTTCGACAGAGAAATCCACGTAGATCTCCCAGGTTTGAACGAGCGTAAAGCTATCTTCCTGGTTCACCTCAAGCCTATCAAGATTGACGAGACGGTAGATGTAGACCTTCTGGCACGTCAGACTCCAGGTTTTTCAGGTGCCGACATCGCCAATGTATGTAACGAGGCAGCTCTTATCGCAGCCCGCCACGACAAGAAAGCTGTCTGCAAACAGGATTTCCTGGATGCCGTAGACCGTATCGTAGGCGGATTAGAGAAGAAGACCAAGGTGATGACTGCCGATGAGAAGCGCAGCATCGCCCTTCATGAGGCTGGTCATGCTACTATCTCATGGTTCTGCCAATATGCCAACCCTCTCATCAAGGTAACCATCGTTCCTCGCGGTCAGGCTCTTGGAGCAGCGTGGTATCTCCCTGAAGAGCGCCAGATTACCACCAAGGAGCAGATGCTCGACGAGATGTGCTCACTGATGGGTGGCCGTGCCGCCGAGGAACTCTTCACGGGTCACATTTCATCAGGAGCGATGAACGACCTGGAGCGTGCCACCAAGAGTGCATACGGCATGGTAGCCTACCTGGGTATGAGCAAGACTTTGCCAAATATCTGCTTTTACAACCGGAACGAGTATTCATTCCAGCGTCCATACTCAGAGACAACAGCCCGCGAGATAGACGAAGAGGTACTCAAGATGGTGAACGAGCAGTATACCCGTGCTAAGAACATCCTGATGGAGCACAAGGAAGGTCACAACGCCCTCGCCGAGCTGCTGATTCAGAAGGAAGTAATCATGGCAGAAGACGTAGAGCATATCTTCGGCAAGCGACCATGGTTGAGCCGTTCACAGGAAATCATGGAAGACGAGCAGCCAAAGATTGACGATGCAGTAAAGGAACTGCCGGAAGTACAGGCTGCCATCAAAGAGCACGAAGCGGCTAAGAAGAACGCTGACGATTCTGAGGAAACTCCAGAGAACGAAAGCGACAAGGAGAATCCTAGTGAGAATAACAACGGGAAAAATAACGAATAATAATCAGAACCATGACTGACAAACAGAAAAATCTAGTGATAAGATCCATTACAGGCGTACTCTTCGTCGCCTGTATGGTTTCTTGCTTCCTGAATCCTAGAGCGATGGTATTTCTCTTCGCCCTCATTACAGGACTTAGCATCTGGGAGTATTGCGGACTGGTAAACGGAAAGGAAGACGTAACCGTCAACCGCTTCATCACCACCGTGGCAGGCGTATATCTCTTTCTTGCCGTGGCAGGTTTCCGTACCGGCATCGTGACAAACTTCATCGTTTTCGTGCCTTACCTGCTCACCATCGTGTATCTCTTCATTGCAGAACTTTACACGGGCAACAAGGACGCCATCAACGACTGGGCATATACCATGCTTTCGCAGATGTATATCGCCCTGCCATTCTCAATGATTAACGTGCTGGCGTTTGAGACATCCACATTCGACGGACAGATACATTATGACATGCTCTTGCCTTTGAGCATCTTCATCTTCCTCTGGACCAACGATACGGGTGCCTACTGTAGCGGTTCGCTCTTCGGCAAACACAAGCTGTTTCCACGTATCAGTCCAGCCAAGAGTTGGGAAGGCAGTATCGGAGGTGGCATCTTCGTCATCATTGCAGCCATCATCATCGGCTATCTGGCAAACGACGGTGCAGCTCATCGCCTGAGCATTCCAGGATGGGTAGGCTTGGGATTGGTAGTTACGTTCTTCGGCACCTGGGGCGATTTGGTAGAAAGTCTCTTCAAACGTACCCTGGGAGTGAAGGACAGTGGCACCATTCTTCCGGGACATGGTGGCATGCTAGACCGTTTCGACTCCTCCCTCATGGCAATCCCTGCAGCTGTAATCTATCTCTATACCTTGCAGCTTTTCGGATAAGTTTTTGAAACAACAAAAGTTTTCGATATAAAAGAAAAAAATCCAAGCTAGATTTGCTCTAACTTGGATTTTTTGTTTTCAATCAATTATTCCATTTCTTCCTTCTGCGTCTGGCTGAGTTGCTCAGCAGCCTGTTTAGCACGTTTCGCCTCCTCTTCAGCCAATCTTTTCGCTTCCTCCGCTTTTTTTCTTGCAGCCTCAGCAGCAGCCTCGGCCTCAGCTCTTTCCTTGGCAAGGCGGAGGAGTCGCTCTCTGCGCTTAACCAACAAGCCATGCATGATGGTTGCTGCTTCGTCAGGAGCCATCTGATTGCCCAGACGTTCGCGCACCACCTGATATTCTGCCAGCATACGTTCTCTAACCTCTTTACCTGGCAACAGCTGATAAAGCTGGTCGGCAATGGCATCAACCTTGAAACGGTCGGCAAACATTTCCTGCACCACTTCCTTATCGGCTATCAGATTAACCAGCGAGATATACTTGCACGACATGATATGATCAAATGCAAAGCGGACAAGACGAGGCAATGGAGTCTCGTAGCAAACCACCTGAGGCACGTTGAAAAGAGCCGTTTCCAGTGTAGCCGTACCACTCGTTACCAGAGCTGCCGTAGAATGAGAAAGCAACTGATAGGTCTTGTTACGCACCATCTTGACAGGCGTTCCCTTGACAAACTGCTCATAATACTTATCCTCAATGGAAGGCGCACCAGCCAAAACCATCTGGAAATCCTCAAACCGTTCAGCTACCTCAATCATGGCAGGCAGATTATCCTTGATTTCCTGCAACCTGCTACCCGCCAACAAAGCCAGGATTGGTCTATGAATATCAAGCTGATTCTCTGTACAGAACTCCTCAAATGGCTGCTGATATCCGGCACGGAATTCATTCACCTCTTGCGTAGTAGGATTACCTACATAATGTATCGGATAGTGATGCTTTTTCTCATAGAAAGGCACCTCGAAAGGCAGGATAGAGAACATCTCGGCAATGTCTCTCCGAATGCTACGGATTCGCCATTCCTTCCAAGCCCATATCTTAGGAGAAATATAATAATAAGCCGGGATATTCGTCTTCTTTTTCAAGAACTTAGCGATATTGAGATTAAAGCCGGGATAATCCACCAGGATAACTACATCAGGTTTCCATTTCACAATATCATCCTTACACATCTTCATGTTGGAAAAGATGGTTCCCAGATGCAACAGAACGGGAACGAAGCCCATATAAGCCAATTCTTTATAATGCTTCACACGAGTACCTCCCTCGGCAGCCATCAAATCGCCTCCGAAGAACCTGAACTCAGCAAATTCATCCACTTTTTTCAGTGAGCGCATCAACCTACTGGCATGCAGATCACCACTCGCCTCACCTACTATCAAATAATACTTCATGATACTTATTTTTTTACTTTGAACTTTGAGATTTGAACTTTGAACTTTATGATTAGTTTTCTTGCTATAAATGAAAGGTCATTTTCTAGCAAAAGCACATCATAAAGTTCAATGTTCAATGTTCAAAGTTTTTAATCCAATCATAATCCGTGACATCAATCTTAGTTGGCGTGATGGCAATATAACCATTGTTTACAGCCCACTGATCGGTATCCGTAGCCTCAGGCTCGTCATTACGGTATTCTCCTACCATCCAATAGTAATCATATCCGTGAGGATGCGTACGGTGAGCCACCTCATTGATCCATGAGCCATGCGTCATCCGGCAAGCCTTGAAGCCCTTGAAAGGAGGCATGGCTGGAAAATTGACATTCAGACAGGTATACTTAGGCAAGCCCTTCTCCAACACCATTTTAACCACCTTCAGCACGCCATCACGCAAAGGCATTAAGTCAGCATTTTCATCATAGTTGCAACTACTGAAGGCGATGCTTGGAATATGCTGCATGCAACCCTCTTTCGCTACCCCCATCGTGCCGGAATAATGATTGTTGACACTCGAATTATCCCCATGATTAATACCACCGATAACGAGATCGGGTCTGCGACCATCAAGCAACTGATCCAAAGCCAGTTTCACACAGTCGACCGGTGTTCCGCTACACGACCATACCACCACATCATCGCCCATGTTATGACGTCGCTTGAGACGCAAGGGAGTAGTAGCCGAAAAGGCACAGGCGAATCCGGAACGGGCACTTTCCGGAGCCACAACTAAGAGATCACACCAGTCCTTCAAGAAGCTGACCAGTGTCTTGATTCCATTGGCATGATAGCCATCATCATTCGAAATTAATACTAACGGTTTCCTATTTTCCATAAAAATATCTTTCTTTTTGGTGCAAAAGTACGAAAAAACCTTTAAAGTAACACAATTCTCACATTATTTTTGTATCTTTGCCGAAAATTTACTAAGAAAATGGGAAAGATAATCGCATTAGCTAATCAAAAAGGCGGTGTCGGCAAGACTACCACCACGATAAATTTGGCTGCATCATTGGCCACTCTCGAGAAGACCGTTCTAGTGGTTGACGCTGACCCACAGGCCAACGCATCCAGTGGATTGGGAGTAGACATCAGCGAGGTTGATTGCTCTATCTATGAGTGCATCATCGACCACACGGATGTCCGTGATGCCATCTACACCACCGACATCAATGGTCTGGATATCATTCCTAGCCATATCGACTTGGTGGGAGCAGAGATAGAAATGCTGAATCTTAAGAATCGCGAGAAGGTTATCAAAAATCTTCTGGAACCTATCCGCGACGAATATGATTTTATACTCATCGATTGTTCCCCATCACTGGGTCTCATCACCGTCAACTCGCTTACAGCAGCTGACAGCGTGATTATCCCTGTGCAATGTGAATATTTCGCTCTTGAAGGAATTAGCAAATTGCTCAATACCATCAAAATCATCAAGAGTAAACTCAATCCGAAATTAGAGATCGAAGGCTTCTTGCTGACGATGTACGACAGCCGTCTTCGCCTTGCCAACCAGATTTACGATGAGGTAAAGCGACATTTCCAGGAGCTGGTATTCAAAACCGTAATCCAGCGCAATGTGAAATTGAGCGAGAGCCCTAGCCACGGTCTGCCTGTCATCCTTTACGATGCAGAAAGCAATGGTGCAAAGAACCATCTGGCATTGGCCAAGGAAATTATCAACAAGAATAGTTAAGATTTGGAAATTGAACCCTTCAAGAAAGTTCAATATTCAAAATTCAAAGTTCAAACTAAAAAATGGCAGTACACAAGAAATATAACAACGGAACAAAAAGCAATGCCCTTGGCCGCGGTCTCGATGCCCTCATATCCACAGAGGGCGTTCGCACCCAAGGCAGCAGCACAATCAATGAAATAGCCATCGATCAGATCGAGGCTAATCCCAACCAGCCACGACGCGAATTTGACGAAGAGGCTTTGCACGAACTGGCAGAAAGCATCAAGGCAATAGGCATCATTCAGCCCATCACCCTACGCCAGGTTGCAGAAAACCATTTCCAGATTATAGCAGGTGAGCGCCGCTGGAGAGCTTCGCAGTTGGCAGGACTGACCGCCATTCCTGCTTACATCCGCACCATCAGCGATGAGAACGTGATGGAAATGGCGCTCGTAGAGAACATCCAGCGCCAGGACCTCAACGCTATAGAAATCGCCCTGGCATACGAGCATCTCCTGGAGAACGAAGGAATGACACAGGAAAAGATTTCTGAAAGAGTAGGCAAAAGCCGAGCAGCCATTGCCAACTATCTCCGATTACTCAAGTTGCCGGCACAGGTACAGATGGCACTCCAGAAGAAAGAAATAGACATGGGACACTGTAGAGCCTTGCTCGCATTGGACAGTCCGTCTCTACAGATCAAGCTCTTCAAGGAGATTCAGAAAAACGGCTATTCCGTACGCAAAGTGGAAGAAATGGTACAGCACCTGAAAAACGGTGAAGACATCGAAAGCGGCAAGAAAACGATAGCAGCAAAAGCTCAGTTGCCTGAGGAATTCACTGCCATCAAGAACCGCTTGTCACAGTTTCTTGAAACTAAGGTTCAATTCACCTGCTCGCCAAAGGGAAAAGGAAAAATTAGCATTCCGTTCGCCAATGAAGAAGAACTGGAACGCATCATGAAAGTTTTCGACCAATTGAAACAAGAATAAATGAGATTAGAAAATATCTGTATCACGGCTTTACTGCTGGTTAGCTCTACGCTTTCTTACGCACAGAAAAACAGAGAGAAGACCGATGTCAACGTACCTGCCATCGCCTCTGCCGACTCGGTAAAGATGCCTGTCGACTCTGTTCTCACTGCGCAAGACAGCAGCAACCTGGCAAAGCTCAACCAATCGCTCAAACCAGTTAAGAAAAAACGCGACTGGAGCACCTGGCACCCAGAAGCAAAAAGAGCTATGTGGATGGCGCTCGTCTTGCCGGGAGCAGGCCAAATATACAATCGTAAGTATTGGAAACTGCCTATCATATACGGCGGTTTCGTAGGTTGCGCATACGCCATCACCTGGAATAACCAGATGTATCACGATTATTCGCAAGCCTACCTTGACATCATGGACGATGATCCTAACACGCAAAGCTATAACCAGTTCTTGCACTTAGGAGCAACCATTGACGCTTCAAACATCGATCGTTACAAGGAAATATTCCGCAAAAGAAAAGATAAATTCCGCAGATGGAGAGACATGGGAGTATTTGTCATGATTGGTGTATACGCATTCTCTGTCATTGATGCCTATGTAGACGCATCGCTGTCTGAATTTGACATTTCAGACGATTTGACACTTAGAGTGGAGCCTACGGTCATGAACGACAAGCGAACCAACAATCCGTTCAAGTCAGCATCCCTCGGCTTACAATGCTCACTCAAATTTTAGCAAAATGAACAAAATATCTCTTACAACAAAATAATGACGAGAAAATAGAACAGAAAAAAAGAAATGAAGAAGATTATAATCATGGCAGCCGCCTTGCTTTTGGGATTGCAGGGCATGAATGCTCAAACAGAAAACGAAGAAAACGACGACATCATCACCGTAACTGATAAAGACGGAAAATCAGAGGAAATTGAAATTCCAGAAGGAATGGAAGACAACCTCGACAGCCTCTTACATCTTTACAATACACAGACATATCTCATGCCGGATACTTCCTGCAACTATCAGGACATCAATCCCGTATTCGATAAAGAGGTATACGTAGACCGCTTGAAGAGAATGCCTGCCATCATTGAAATGCCATACAATGAAGTGGTACAGAAATTCATCGACCGCTACAGCGGTAAGCTGCGCAGATCAGTAAGCTTCATGTTGGGAGCCAGCAATTTCTACATGCCTATCTTTGAGGAAGCGCTTGAAGCATACAATCTTCCACTGGAGTTGAAATATCTCCCTGTCATCGAATCAGCCCTCAATCCTATGGCAATATCACGCGTAGGAGCCACAGGTTTATGGCAGTTTATGTTGCCAACAGGCAAGAGATATGGACTGGAAGTAAACACATTGGTAGATGAGCGCCGCGATCCGGTGAAGGCATCATACGCTGCAGCACACTATCTGAGCGACCTCTACAAGATATTCGACGACTGGAGTCTTGTCATTGCTGCATACAACTGCGGTCCAACCAATGTCAACAAGGCTATCCATCGCGCTAAGGGTAATGCTGATTACTGGAACATCTATCCATATCTTCCAAAAGAGACTCGTGGATATGTCCCAGCATTCATTGCAGCCAACTACATCATGAACTACTATTGCGACCACAATATCTGCCCAATGGTAACAGAATTGCCAGTAAAGACAGACACCGTACTGGTCAACAAGGATATTCACCTGGAACAGATTGCCCAGGTTCTCAACATCAACATCGAACATCTCCGCAATCTCAACCCACAGTACCGTCGTGACATCATCAACGGTCTCAATAAGCCAATGGCGCTAAGATTACCATCTACACTGATTGGTTCTTTCATCGACCAGGAAGATTCCATCTGTGCATACAAGGCAGACGAACTGTTCCTGAAGCGTACATTTGTAGATGTAAACGACGCCGAGCCATCAGTCAGCCGCTCACGCAGCAGCTATAGCCGTCGCAGTAGCAGCAGTTCATCCCGCTCTTCACGCAGCAGCCGCAGCAAGAAGGGAAAGAACAAGAAAAAGACAAGAACAAAGAGTGTAACCATCAGAAACGGAGACACCCTTTCAGAAATAGCAGCACGCAATGGAACTACCGTTAAGAAGTTGCGCAAGCTTAACAAAATTAGCGGCAATCATATTCGTGCCGGAAAGAAACTCAAAGTAAAATAATAATTATAGGGAGGGTACATTATGGATGACCAGAACTTGAAAGACCTAGAAAGAGAGCAAGCTGATAATGAATTGATAGGCAATGCCTTTCAACATCTGCTCAACACCTACCTCAGTTCAAGACACAGAAAAAAGGTAGATATTGTAACCAAGGCGTTCAATTTCGCCCGCCAGGCGCACAAAGGGGTGCGCCGATTATCGGGCGAGCCATATATCATGCACCCTATCGCAGTGGCACAGATCGCTTGCGAAGAAATGGGATTGGGCTCTACCAGTATCTGTGCAGCCCTGCTGCATGACGTAGTGGAAGACACTGACTATACGGTAGAAGACATCGCCAATATCTTTGGCACCAAAATAGCCCAGATCGTTGATGGACTCACCAAGATCAGTGGTGGAATCTTCGGCGACAAGGCTTCTGCACAGGCAGAAAACTTCAAGAAACTGCTGCTTACCATGAGCGATGACATCCGCGTTATCCTCATCAAGATTTGCGACCGTCTGCACAATATGCGCACCCTCCAGTCGCAGCCAGCCAACAAGCAGTACAAGATTGCGGGCGAGACCTTATATATATATGCACCACTCGCCAACCGTTTGGGACTGAACAAGATTAAAACCGAGTTGGAAGATCTCAGCTTCAGATACGACCATCCACAGGAATATGCCAACATAGAGCATAAGCTTGCGGATACAGAAGCACAACGAGATATTCTCTTCGATAATTTTACCCGTCCTATCCGTGAAGAGCTTGACAAACTGGGTGTAGAATACAAGATCAAGGCACGTGTAAAGAGTCCGTATTCCATCTGGAACAAGATGCAGAACAAGCACGTATCCTTCGATGAAATCTACGATATTCTTGCGGTTCGCATCATCGTGACACCAAAGAACAGAGCCAACGAAGTAAACGAATGCTTCAATGTCTATGTTGCCATCAGCAAGATATACAAGAGTCATCCGGACCGTCTCCGCGACTGGCTCAACCATCCAAAGGCAAACGGCTATCAGGCGCTGCACGTTACCCTGATGAGCAAACTGGGTAGATGGATTGAAGTGCAGATCAGGAGCGACCGCATGGACGAGGTGGCAGAGAAAGGCTTTGCTGCTCACTGGAAGTACAAGGAAGGTGGTGAATATACCGAGGACGAGAACGAATTGAACGACTGGCTGAGCACCATCAAGGAGATTCTGGACGATCCACAACCAGACGCCATGGACTTCCTCGATGCCATCAAGCTGAACCTCTATGCTTCGGAAATCTTCGTATTTACTCCTAAGGGAGAAATCAAGACAATGCCGGCAGGATGTACGGCGCTCGACTTTGCCTTCCAGATACATACCTTCCTGGGAAGCCACTGTATAGGAGCCAAGGTAAACCACAAGCTGGTGCCATTGAGCCACAAGCTGCAAAGTGGAGACCAGGTAGAAATCCTCACATCCAAAAGTCAGCATGTACAGCAGGCATGGGTCAATTTTGTCAGCACAGCCAAGGCAAAGAGCAAGATTCAAGCTATCCTGCGCCGCGATTCCAGAGAAATCCAGAAAAAGGGCGAAGGCATTCTCCTGGATTGGCTGAACAAGAACGGCATGGAAATGACAACATCGGTCATCGACCGTCTCTGCGAATACCATAATATCCAGAAGCATGAAACCTTTTTCCAGTCTCTTGGCGACCATTGCATCATTTTGGGCTACAAGGATTTGGATGAGCTCTTAGGAAAAAACAAAAAGCCAAAGCAAACCTCCAGCTGGCGCAACTATATTCCATTCCTTGGCAAAACCAAAGACAAGGAACAAGCTGAAGGAACTGTCAAGCCGCAAGAGTTGTTTATTGTAGGCAAGGATTTCAATAAGAAGAAACCGCTCATCATTACAGAAGAGAACATCAATCAGTTTATCTTCACAGACTGTTGCCATGCCATTCCAGGTGATGATATCATGGGATACATTGACAACAAGAACCGCATCGAGATACACAAACGCTCATGCTCTGTGGCTGCAAAACTGAAGTCCAGCTACGGCAACCGCATCGTTGATGCAAAATGGGATATGCACAAGAAGCTGCTCTTCGATGCAACCATTGAAATCAAGGGTATCGACCGCAAGGGTATGCTGCTTGATGTGAGCAAGGTTATCAGCGACCAGCTCGGCATCAATATCCATAAGCTCACTATCAGTAGCGACAATGGTATCTTTGATGGTACCATAGAACTCCGCATCCACGATCGTGAGGAGGTAAAGATCATCATGGATCAGCTCAAAAAGATTGAGGACTTGCAGGAAGTACAGAGAATCCTATAATCAAATAGTTAGAAGTTAGGAGTTGGAAGTTTTCACTTCCAGCTTCTAACTTCCATCATATTTAATCATAAACAACAAACTTAAAAACAATGAAAAAATTATTCTTATCATTTTTGATGATGTTGACCCTGTTGCCTTTGGCAGCAGCCAACAAGTATGATAATCCTGACACAATCGTAGTTTCCCGTGATGGCACAGGCGAGTTCCGTACCATTGACGAAGCTATCGAAGTTTGTCGTGCCTTCATGGAATACACCAAGGTAATCTATGTAAAGAAAGGAGTTTATAAGGAAAAGCTCATCATCCCTTCATGGCTCACCAACATCATCATCTGCGGTGAAGACCGTGACCAAACCATCATCACATGGGATGATCACGCCAACATCAAGATGCCAGTAGGCGGACTCGATTCTGAAGCAGCCGTCAAGGGTAAGCCTATGGGAACCTTCCGTACTTATACACTCAAGGTACAAGGCAGTTACATCACCCTGAAAAACATCACCATCGAGAACAACGCAGCCAAACTTGGACAAGCAGTTTCCCTACATCTTGAAGGCGATCATATCCTGGTGCAGAACTGTCGATTGCTGGGCAATCAGGATACAGTCTATACAGGCATTGCCAACAACCGCTCTGCCTTTTATGACTGTTATATTGAGGGAACCACCGATTTCATCTTTGGTCCGGGAAGAGCATGGTTTGAGAATTGTGAGATTCATAGCAAGGCCAACAGCTACATTACTGCTGCCTCCAGTCCTGCCGGTCAGGAATATGGTTATGTGTTCAATAAGTGCAAGCTCACCGCCGAGCCAGGCGTAGACAAGGTTTATCTGGGAAGACCATGGCGCCCTTATGCAGCTACCCTCTTCATGAATTGCGAAATGGGTAGTCACATCCGTCCTGAAGGATGGCACAACTGGGGCAAGCAGAGCAACGAACAGACAGCCCGCTACAGCGAGTACAACAACCATGGTGCTGGTGCAGCAACCAAGGGTAGAGTAGACTGGAGCCATCAGCTCACCAAGAAAGAAGCAGCTAAAGTTACCATCAAGTATGTCTTCGGTGAAGAAGCGTGGTAACCCTAGCTAATCATAAAGTTCAATGTTCAAAGTTCAAAGTACTACACCAGCCCATCGAGCTGCTTTTTGAGTTTCTTGAGCTGATCTCTCACAGATATAAGGGTGTCGAGAACGTCAGATGACTTCTCGGCACCCGCTCTGTTTTGACTCAGATACTTACGTGCCGCAGCAATCTTCAATCCCTTCACCTTAATGAGGTTATAGATCAGCTTTACCTGTTCAATATCCTTCTCGGTATATTGACGAACCTTGTTTCCGGAAACCTTTGGTTTCAGAAAAGGGAACTCCTTCTCCCAATATCTCAAAGAAGATTCATTAACACCTATTTCTTCTGCCACTTCCTTGATTGAATAGTATAATTTTGCTTGTTTATCTGAATTTATAGCCATTTTTTCCGTCTTTAATTTCAAAAATAATTAATTTAGTTGCAAAATTAAACAATTCTTCTTATCTTTGCAAAGAATTTCGAAAAAAAATAAAGATAAAGACAAAAATAATATGATGACAGCTAATGAAGTGCGCGAATCCTTCAAGAAATTCTTTGAAGGTAAGGGCCACAAAATTGTTCCATCAGCACCTATGGTTATCAAGGATGACCCAACGCTGATGTTTACAAACGCTGGTATGAACCAGTGGAAAGACATCATCCTCGGTACAAAAGACCCAGGCAAGGATGTTCGTCGTGTTGATACTCAGAAATGTCTCCGTGTAAGCGGTAAGCACAACGACCTCGAAGAGGTAGGTCACGATACTTACCACCACACCATGTTCGAGATGCTCGGTAACTGGAGCTTCGGCGACTACTTCAAGGAAGGCGCCATCGATATGGCTTGGGAGTATCTTACTGGAGTTTTGAAGCTCAACCCTGCCGACCTCTACGTTACCGTATTCGAGGGTAGCAAGGAGGAAGGTCTGGAACGCGACAACGAGGCTGCAGGCTACTGGGCTAAGCACGTGCCAGCCGACCACATCATCAATGGCAACAAGCACGACAACTTCTGGGAGATGGGCGATACAGGTCCTTGCGGTCCTTGCTCTGAGATTCACGTGGATTCTCGTACTCCAGAGGAGAAGGCTCAGGTGCCAGGCCGTGAGTTGGTAAACAAGGATAACCCACAGGTCATCGAAATCTGGAACATCGTGTTCATGCAGTACAACCGCAAGGCTGACGGTTCTCTCGAACCTCTCCCAATGCACGTTATTGATACAGGTATGGGCTTCGAGCGCTTGGTTCGCATGTTGCAGGACAAGCACTCTAACTATGATACTGATATCTTCCAGCCAATCATCAAGGAAATCGAGGCAATCTCTGGCAAGAAGTATGGCTTCACTACTCCTACAGGTGAGAATGGTGAGGGTAAGGATGAGCAGGAGAAGATTGACATCGCTATGCGTGTTTGCGCCGACCACCTCCGTGCCGTAGCCTTCTCTATCGCCGACGGCCAGTTGCCAAGCAACGCCAAGGCAGGTTACGTAATCCGACGTATCTTGCGCCGTGCCGTACGTTACGCTTACACATTCCTCGGCCAGAAGCAGGCATTCATGTACAAGCTCGTCAATGTATTGGTAGAGCAGATGGGTGCAGCCTTCCCAGAGTTGCCAGCTCAGCAGGAGCTCATCACCCGCGTGATGAAAGAGGAAGAGGATTCATTCCTCCGCACCTTGGAGAAGGGTATCAACCTCCTCAATGGCGATATGGACGAGCTCAAGGCTCATGGCGAGACTCAGCTCGACGGCGTGAGCGCATTCCGCCTCTTCGATACATACGGTTTCCCTCTCGACCTGACAGAGCTTATCTGCCGTGAGAATGGTTACACCGTAGATGCTGCAGGCTTCGACGAGGAGATGAAGAAGCAGAAAGAGCGTGCCCGCAATGCTGCTGCTGTAGAGAACGGCGACTGGGAGGTTTTGAAAGAAGGCGACCAGAACTTCGTGGGTTACGACTATACAGAATATGAGTGCCACATCCTGCGCTACCGCAAGGTGACTCAGAAGAAGAACTCTTTCTATGAGTTGGTACTCGACAACACTCCATTCTATGGTGAGATGGGTGGACAGGTTGGCGACAAGGGTGTACTCGTTAGCGAGGATGAGACCATCCAGGTTATTGACACCAAGCGCGAGAACAACCAGAGCATCCACATCGTAAAGGAGTTGCCAAAGGATGTAAACGCTGATTTCATGGCTTGCGTAGATATCGAGAACCGCGAAGGAAGTGCAGCCAACCATACAGCTACCCACTTACTCGACTACTGCCTGAAGCAAGTTTTGGGAGACCACGTAGAGCAGAAGGGTTCTTATGTAGATAAGGATACATTGCGTTTCGACTTCTCTCACTTCCAGAAGGTAACTGATGAGGAGCTCCGCAAGGTAGAGCACATGGTAAACGAGATGATCCGTGCCGACTATCCATTGGATGAGCACCGCGATACTCCTATTGAGGAGGCTAAGGAGCTTGGCGCTATCGCCCTCTTCGGCGAGAAGTATGGCGACAAGGTTCGTGTAGTTCGCTTCGGTCCATCAGCCGAGTTCTGTGGTGGTATTCACGCCAAGAGCACCGGTAAGATTGGTTTCTTCAAGATTATCTCTGAGAGCAGCGTAGCAGCCGGCATCCGCCGTATCGAGGCTTTGACAGGCAAGGCTTGCGAGGAGGCTATCTACGGTTTGCAGGATACCATCGTAGCCTTGAAGGGCTTGTTCAACAACGCCAAGGATCTCGAAGGTGTCATCAGAAAGTACATCGACGAGCACGATGCCTTGAAGAAGGATGTTGAGAAGTTCCAGGCTCAGGCTGTAGAGCGTGCCAAGGATAAGCTTGTAGAGAATGCAAAAGAAATCAATGGTGTGAAGGTTGTTACAGCCGTATTGCCAATGGAGCCAGCAGCTGCCAAGGATTTGGTATTCAAGGTTCGCGAGGCATTGCCAGAGAATATGATCTGCGTGGTAGGTTCTGTTTATAACGACAAGCCAATGCTCAGCGTGATGTTCAGCGATGATATGGTTAAGGATCACGGTTTGAACGCTGGTAAGATGATTCGCGAAGCTGCCAAGTTGATTCAGGGCGGCGGTGGCGGTCAGCCTCACTATGCTCAGGCTGGCGGTAAGAACAAGGACGGCTTGAGCGCTGCAGTAGATAAGGTTGTAGAGTTGGCTCAGCTGTAATCAGCTTCCACATTTGAATATATGATAGAGTTATCTTAACTCATATATATAATAAGGTATAAAGGGTTGTAATCCATCTTTTCGAGGATTACAACCCTTTTTCTATTGACATTAGAGGAGTCTCCATGTCATAATTATCAATTTATGATAATCAACAAATGATAAAATTCCTTATTTCATTATTATTTTATGATAATCACTTTATGATAATCGGAATAAAAGTTGTATCTTTGCAGAGGATAATCAAAAAAGTTGTATCAGTCTAATAATCAGCATAGTTGTTTCGACTGGTTTATTTATGGTAACGATTTAGCGAAAGTCAGACTACTTCTGCCTGCTTTACTTTGCACAATGGTTCAAACAACTCTTGCGGTTGCAAAGATATAGTATTTATTTGATAACACCAAATATTTTAGTAGCCATGTTCGCTACAATCATAAAATATCTTGTATATCAGAAGTAATAGAGAATGTTCAAAAGTGGACATTCTCCATTGCTATTTCTCTTTCCCCAAACTCAATCATTGCATTAAAAAGACTTACCTTGTTGGCATTTCGCAGATCTTCCAATGTAATATCTGCTTCTTGTATCATTCCCTTGTCCAATAGTGCGGCTCTTTTTGTGCCTGGCAATAAGGGATGTCTGGGAGTCACCCAATGTTTGCTGTCAAATATGGCAAGGTTCGTGAATGAGGTATCCGTTAAAAGTCCATGTTTGACGATGATGATTTCGTCACAGTTTCCTTTCTGTGCGACCAAGGCATTGAGGCGACTGCGGTCGGTACTTTTGTAGCCATACGTTATCGTGTCGTCTTCGACCACTTGAAGGGAGTTTATGTGTCGAATAAAATACGGAGCATATTCTACTGCTTCAACGCCTTGTTCGCCATACACCACTCTCGCCTTGTAAAAATCCATGCTTTCCGTTGGATTTATCAGTTTTTCCAATGAAAGTATGGACGCATTGCATAATGAAGGAAAGAACTTACAGATCGTTCTTTCCATTCTTTCCTGATGGTATGCAAGAGCTTGTGTCTTTCCATTCACAATCTTTATTGTCTCTACGAATTGCTGTGTCATATTAAAATCAGTTCTATTCAAAAGGAAGATACACTTTTTGTAACACTTCCTCGTATTCTTTTCTGCAATCACTCTTCGAAGTAATGCCTCCTCCTGCCTTGAAATACGTTCCTATACCGTCATTTTCAAGAAAGCGTATCATTACAGCCGAGTTGAGTTCACCATTATTATATATACCCATGACTCCTGTATAGAATCCACGGTCATAGCCTTCCGCCTCATGGATTATTTCCATAGTCTTGTCCTTTGGCGCACCTGTTATGGAACCTGCGGGCAACATTGCATCCAATATGTTTCCAATGTGCTTTTGATAACCGGTTGACAACTTACCGCTTATTTCGGAACTGGTCTGGAGAATATTCCCCTTATTGGTATGGAGCACATCAATATAACGGTATTTATCCACCCTTACATGCTCCGCCACACGGCTAAGGTCATTGCGAATCAGATCCACAATGGTAGCATGTTCGGCAGCTTCTTTTTTATCGCCCATCAACACTTGCTCTGCTTCGGGTAAGGACGCGTCAATCGTGCCCTTCATCGGATAAGAATATATCATTCCGTTCTTTATCCTCACGAATGTTTCCGGCGAGAAACACACGAACTGCCTATTGCTATTATTGTCTTTTAGTAGAATCTTATACTTGCCTTTAGCACGTAGGAAGATGTCCTCCAACGTAAGGTTGCAGTCCACAGCCACCTCACAAGTAAGGTTGGCAAGATAACAGTTTCCACGCAGGATGTTGCTTTTGACGGTTTCAAAACTTTTCGTGTAATCTTCAAAATTTGGCTCAAACACTTTCCACGTCGGATGTTTGGTAACCGAAGAGAGTGACTGCCGTTTTACATTGGTTATACCCTCAAAGTCATAAAGGCATTCACCGATAGCTATTTCTGACAGCTTCCGTATATATGCTTCCGAACCTGCATAGTTGACGACAAAAAGGAAAGGCTCCTTTTCGTTAGCCAAATGATTGATACGGTCTATAATATTTTGTTTCATTGTCTTACATTTTAAAGTTACTGAAACATCTGTCCAGTATCTTATATCTTTGTTGAGCATTCTTGTTTGTTGGCATACTTATGCGATTTTATTATATTATTGCAAAGATAGCTATTTCTTCGCAATATCATTCTTTTTTTGCGATAAAAAGTAAAAATGGAGAGATGTTGTTTGAAGTTTTTTGTTTTCATCAACCTTCATGGTTACTTCCTTAGAAGAGATAGTGATTGTAGGTCATCATCTTTACTGCAAATGTATGACTAATATTTCACGATGCTTCTCTGTTTTTTGAACTGTTACAAAAAATGCTATTGCCTCATTTTTCTCCATACTACAAAAAAAGCATGGCGCAAATCACTGCACCATGCCCCAATAAAAGAAAACCTTATAGTCAAAATAGAAATTAGCGATTCTAATTCTTATTCTGGTACTAATCTTTTTCTAGTACTTCGCATTCTGAGGGTCGAAGTTGGTCCAACCGCTCATCCAGTTGTTGCTGCCATCGAAGGCTCCGATGTAGGTTACGGTGTCGAAACCTGTCCAGCCGGCGAAACTTGCGGCTCCAAGCAACGGACTGCCGGCGATAGGAGTATAACCGTCTGCGCCAACCAATGAAGCCCAACTGTCAAAATACTTGTTGCTTGGCTCTGAGAAGAAGAAGGTATTGCTGTATGACTTCTGATTCTTGTCGAGATCCTTCTTGTTGGCTGCATCATAGAGGTAATCCTCATACTGCTTGTTGGCATCAGTGCCAACGGCATCCATACCAGCGAAATATACATTCTGAAGCTTGAACTTGCCATCTTTGGCATCCTTTACGGTTTCACCCTTCTCGCCATCAACAATCAAACCGATAGGCCAGCCTAAGGCCACTGAGTTGATGCAGTTGAGGTTAGAAGAACGGCGAATCTGCATGGCTGACTGGAACTTGCCAAGGGCTGAACCATTGTTTGGATTGTATGCACCGGCATTGATATAATCTGTGGTGTTCTGGAACTTATTATCCAATACCTTAGGACCTACAAAGGTGATGTTAGAGAAGGTTGCCTTGGTACGAGGGTCCACGGTAGCACCATCGGCACAGTTGTCGCTCTCGAAACCGTTGCTCTGAGAGGTGTCGGCTATCTTGCTGTCGCGCAGAGAAAGACCATACTGCACCTTTCCTGAGAAACCGTTATCTGTATCGAAATCATCATCCCAGCCCTTGTAGGCTACGAGATACTTGCAGTTTACTGTACCGCCAAACCACTCGAAGGAATCATCATTGGAATAAGATACCTGAACGTGGTCAATCTCTGTGCCTGAACCTACAGAACCTAAGGTTAAACCATTAATCTCCTTATCCTTCTGGAATGGATAACCGGCAAACTCAATGCGTACATAACTCAAGGCTCCTGAGTTGTCAGCATCATCTGCGCCACCATGCTTGGTACGAGGACCACCCTCTATCTGCTGCTCAGTCTGGTTGTTCTTAGCCTTGCCGCAGAGAATGATGCCACCTCAGTCGCCAGGCTTTCTGCTGCCGGCAGCCTCTTCAGATGTAAAGACGATAGGCTCTGTGGCTGTACCCTTGGCGATGAGCTTGCCGCCACGCTCTGCGATGAGTGCCGCCTTGGTTTGCTTGTCGCCTTTGATAATCGTTCCCGGTTCGATGGTAAGCTCAGCACCATCTGCAATATATACCCATCCCTTGAGGAGATAAGTGCCTTTCTTCAAAGTCTGCTTGCCTGTGAAAACGAATTCCTGGTCGCCGTTGCCAATCTGTGTTCCGTTGGCGTTTTCCTTGTCATCTGTTCCGAAGAGGATGTGGTCGCAAGCCTTCAAGCCGCCATTGGTTGTCCACTTGTAAACTACTTCTGATCCAGGATTTGGAGAAGGAGTTGGATCGTCATTGTCACTGCTGCAGCTGCTCAACATGGCAGATGCTGCGAGGATGCCCATGCATCCTAAAAAATACATCTTGTTCATCATTGTTTCCTGTTTTATTAAACAAACATCTATTATTATTTTTCTTGAAATTCTACGGATAGTCTCTAAAATTTATAGATTGCCTGCAAACCGATGTTTCTACCCGGCTTGTAGCATCTTGCTATTTCTTCTACTTCCTTCTTGCTTCCGTCGCTATACGTTACATCAGCAAACTGCTTGTAATATATCTTTTCAGCAAGAAGATCTCTTACGTTGAGCTTCAGTTCCAGATGCTCGCCGAATTTCTTAGCCAGCGAGAAATCGATGGTGTTGCGAGGCATCTCGTAGCTGTGAGGCACTCGGGAATTGGAGTCATCGCCTGTGCTTCCTTCGCTTCTGCCCACACCGATGATTCGCTTGCCTATGCGGTTGTAGAGCAGGGCGATATCCATCTTCAATGGCTCGTTTTTATAGAAGATGCCGGTGTTGATAAGGTATGGCGACTGACCCTGCATCGGTCTGTCTTCCTCTTTCGAACCCTTCTCAAACTGTACCTTGCTCTTAATCAAGGCACCATTAAACGACCAGCTGAAATCCTTCAATCCTATGAATCCGAGATTCTTTCTGATATCCAGTTCCACACCATAGTTGTTGGCACTCTTCGCATTCTTGTAAGAGTAAATCAGGTCTGTGCCACCAGCCACCGTGTAGGTCCACTCGATAGGAGAATCGAAGTGCTTGTAGAAGACTGCCAGCGAAATGAGCTCTCCACGGGATGGATACCACTCATATCGCAGGTCGAGGTTATCGACATAACAGTTCTTCAACTCAGTGTTTCCCTGCACATTGCTGGCAAGGTCGAAGTCGTAATACACCGACGACGATACTTCACGGAATTCTGGGCGGTTAATACTGCGGCCATACGAAAGTCGCACCTGATGCTGGTCGCTGATTTTATATGTTGTATTGAGAGATGGAAATACATCATCGGTCTTGTAATGACGGCTCGATTCACTCTTCTCGTAGTCACGGGAATTGGAGATGAGTTCCATATCATTATGCTCAAAGCGGACACCGGCGTGGATGCCGAGTTTGCCAAAGGGGAGAGACAACGCCAGGTATCCTGCGCCTAAGGTGTTGTGTCCGCGGTAGTTATTGCGCATCTGCTTTTCCTCCAGAAGATACAGCTTGT
>OJKP01000176.1_pt1 | contig 51685 bp, 44 predicted proteins | sample 1596521 | NCBI WGS metagenome assembly OJKP01 (sample SAMEA4350130, study PRJEB24818) | metagenome | biome: human; feature: gut; material: faeces | place: Denmark | collected 2013-09
TTTTTAGATGCTGGAAACACACAAATCAAAGAAATCTTCAAAAGATCGCAGCTTAAAGAAAATTAACCGATTTGTATAGTGATGAATAAAAAAGAGGTGCATCGTGCATTACGACACACCTCCTTTTATAATAGAACCTTTTAAAATTCTAATTATTCAGCACGCAAAGTAAAGCGTTTGAAATCAACAACCTTCAATTCAGGATCTGATTCCTTCAAAACATCAGCTACAGTCTTCTTAGGATCCATGATGTCTTCCTGCTTCAACAAGCAAACTTCTTTCAAGAATTTACCTAGACGACCCTTAGCGATATTTTCAATCATAGCAGCAGGCAAATTAGCAGCTTTTTCTTCTGCTACCTTAGCTTTCAACTGACGGATTTCTTCAGCCTGAGCTTCTGTGATATTACCCTTCATAACACCTTCGTTCAGGTGTTCTTCGTTTTCAGCGATATACAAGTTGAAACCAGCTTTCTTCAAAGCAGCCTCTACAGCCTTCTGAACCTGTTCAGCCTTAGTCTTATCGATAGCAACCTGGATTTCTTTCTGCTTGATTTCTTCAGAAACACCATCTTCGTCGATAGCGATAGGATTCATTGCAGCGATCTGCATTACGATTTCGTGAGCAACCTTTTCGTCAGCAGGCTTGTTGAATGCAGCGATAGTACACAATGCGTTCTTACCCTGGTGATTGTAGATTGCAGTAGCAGCACCTTCAATCCAGTTATATCCGTCCAATTCCATTTTTTCGCCAGTGATACCGCTACGGTCAGTAACTGCATCCTGAACAGTACCATTACCCAAAGGCAAAGCTTTCACTTCGTCAAGAGTCTTACATTTGTTTTCAACGGCAGCGTCGAGAATAGCCTGAGTCAAAGCTACGAAATCAGCATTCTTAGCAACGAAGTCAGTTTCGCACTTCAAAGCGATGATAGCAGCGAAGTCACCAGTTGATTTACACAAAACACAACCTTCAGCAGCTTCACGGTCAGAACGTTTAGCGGCTACAGCCTGTCCTTTTTTACGGATAATTTCCATTGCTTTGTCAATATCACCATTAGCTTCAGTCAAAGCATTCTTGCAGTCCATCATACCAGCACCACTGATTTTGCGGAGCTTGGTGATTTCAGCCATTGTTACAGCCATAATATTTTAATTTTATTAGATTAATAATAGATTCTAAAAGAATGAAACGCAGATTCTCACAGAGAGAAAATCATCTGCGTGAACCCGCGTTTCAGTATAATATAAAACTTAAAACGAATTAAGCTTCTTCATCTTTGCCGATGAAAGCTGCAGCCTTAGCGGCGTTGATTGCATCTTCTTCAGCTTTGTCCATACGTGCCTTTGCAGATTTTTTCTTAGCTGCTTTAGGAGCGTTTTCGCCAGCTGCTTCCATGTCTACCTTTTCAGCTTTTCTTTCTTCCAAGCCTTCTGCCATAGCAGCACAGCAAGCATCAAGAATTACTTCAATAGACTTAGTAGCGTCGTCGTTTGCCGGGATAACGAAATCCACGTTTGAAGGATCTGAGTTAGTATCGACAATTGCGAATACAGGAATACCCAAACGGTTAGCTTCACGAACTGCAATGTTTTCTTTCAAAACATCGATAACGAACAAAGCAGACGGCAGACGAGTCAAGTCAGCGATAGAACCAAGGTTCTTTTCCAACTTAGCACGCTGACGAGAGATCTGAAGAACTTCTCTCTTAGACAAGTTTGAGTAAGTACCGTCGTTAGTCAACTTATCGATAGTAGCCATTTTCTTCACAGCCTTACGGATAGTCGGGAAGTTAGTCAACATACCACCCGGCCAACGCTCGATTACATAAGGCATATTTACAGAAGCTGCTTTCTCAGCAACTACTTGTTTTGCTTGTTTCTTAGTAGCAACGAACAGGACTTTTCTTCCTGATTTTGCGATTTGCTTCAAAGCTTCAGCAGCTTCGTCTACTTTTGCAACGGTCTTGTTCAAATCGATGATATGGATACCATTGCGTTCCATGAAAATATAAGGAGCCATTGCCGGGTTCCACTTTCTTTTAAGGTGTCCGAAGTGGCAGCCTGCCTCCAATAATGTATCAAAATTTACTCTTGACATTGTTTTAATCTTTAAATCGTTTACTTTCTTTTTTGTTAATTGAACCAACTGTCTGGTAGTTTCCAGCATGTCCGTGCAAGGAAAATCCCGGCAGTTTAGATACTAAACGCTTTTTGTTGAGAGCTGGATTATGAAAGCTGAATATAATCTACGCAACTTGTCGCATCCAACATTCCACCAACTCTTAACGTTTACTGAACTGGAATCTACGACGTGCTTTTGGACGTCCCGGTTTCTTACGTTCAACGGCACGCGGATCACGAGTCATGAAGCCTTCAGCACGCAATGCCTTCTTATCTTCTGGATTAATTTTTACCAAAGCACGAGCGATAGCCAAGCGAAGAGCCTGAGACTGGCCAGTAAAACCACCACCGCACAAGTTAACTTTAATATCATATTTTTCAGCAACCTGAAGAGTGTTCAACGGCTGCTTAACAACATACTGTAGAATACTTGATGGAAAGTACTGTGCAAGGTCTCTCTTGTTAATAGTAATCTTTCCTGTACCTTCGCTAACGAAAACGCGAGCAATTGCGCTTTTACGTCTGCCTAATGCATTTACTACTTCCATTCTTTATTATTTAAGTGAGTTAATATCAATTGCTTTCGGAGTCTGAGCTTCGTGTTTGTGTTCAGAGCCTTCGTATACGTAAAGATTGCTCAGCAACTTTGCGCCCAAACGGTTCTTCGGAAGCATACCCTTCACTACTTTCTTCATCAATCTCTCTGCACCGTTAGGCTTAGCCATCAAACGAGCAGGAGTAATTTCGCGCTGACCACCAGGATAGCCTGTGTAGCTCAGGTAAACCTTGTCATTCCACTTGTTACCTGTAAATTTAACTTTGTCTGCATTGATGATGATAACGTTATCACCGCAGTCTACGTGAGGAGTAAAGTTTGGTTTGTACTTACCTCTCAACAGTTTCGCAACTTTAGCACCGAGACGGCCTACAACCTGATCGGTAGCATCAACAACGACCCATTCTTTGTTCGCTGTTTCCTTGTTTGCAGAAATGGTCTTGTAACTTAAAGTATCCACTCTTAATTCTTTTTTTAAATGTTAACTACTAAAAAACAATTTCCGTTTGCCCTACTCATCCCGGACAAAGATTTATAAAGCATTCAGAATTAAACTTTTATCACTATTTGATAATAATCGGCTTGCAAAGGTACGGCTTTTATCCGAACTGACAAAGGTTTTAAGTTTTTTTTTCTACTGCATGATACTGTGTGTCAACGCACAATATTTTCGGGATACTTAGAAGGCATATCTACTCGTTTCCAAGTTTCATAGCACCATGAGTCTATTCTGTTTCCATCAATGTCGTCTTTAAGGAAATATTTCAATACCATAACCTTATTTTGATCTTTCAACGTATAATGAAGCACGTTTTTCTGATTATTGAGCTGAGGTAAATGGATATTCTTCTCGACATTTTCAGTGTAAGTACTGTCTGAATCAATAGTATACGTTCCGTAACCAATGACAATAGCGCCAGTAGGCATCATTACCACATTAGAGAATCTACCGTCGTCCGATAATATCTTCAAGGTATTACCAGTCTTCAGTTCACCTGGAATGCCGGGCTGACTAGAACGATAAAAGCACATTTGCCAAATGCCACTTAGGGTAAAAGGCACTTTTTCTTGAACACTCTGAGCTGCTACCTGAAATGTACCGGCTACAGCTAATACCATAGCGAATAACAAAGAACGTGATTTCATAATCTATGATTTTTAAAGTAAAACAAATACAATAGATAACACTACAAATATAACAATTCGGATTTAATTACCTATCTGTTTATCAGGATTTATATTCCAAAAACAACAAATATCTACAATTAATAAGGCGGTTACTACAAACCAACAAATAAAAACCCTACTTCACTCGCCAGCAATACAGAAAAAATCAGTAGTTTTGGCCTACTAAAAAAAACACGCTATGAAAACAATAAACATAAATAGACTATGCTTTCTGCTGATCATCTGGATATGCAGTTCACTGCTATCTATCGCACAAAACCCAAGACGCTTATTAGTAGAAAAGATACATGGGACATCTTCGGCAAAAGCAGTCCCTGCGCTACTCGATAAAGAAGGAGTGAAATGGCAATCCATATTAGTGGCAAACTGGCCATCTTATCCGTATAAGCCTGATGTACAATTCAGAATATCCCACACAGGCAAGAGCATCCTTCTCCAATATAAGGTAAAAGAAGACGGGATACGCGCCATGACAGGCAAAGATTTCGGATCGGTATGGAGGGATTCTTGCGTTGAGTTTTTCGTCGCTCCTGACGGAGACAGTTGTTATTATAACATAGAATGTAACTGCATAGGTTATATACTAATAGAATACGGCCCTGCCGACAAACGTTCACGAGCAGAGCAAAAGGTAGCTAATATGATAAAACGATGGAGTTCTTTAGGTCACAGTGTATTCGACACAAGAAAAGAAGAGACAGAATGGACGGCTAGCCTCATCATTCCGGCAAAAGCATTATTTAAGCATAACATAAAAAAACTGGATGGCAGAAAAATGCGCGGAAACTTCTATAAATGCGGCAACCAATTACCTAAACCGCATTTTCTGTCGTGGAATCCGATACTTACAGACAAAGTACAATTTCATTGCCCCGAATTCTTCGGAGAGTTAGATTTCGAATAAAACCTTTTCCTCTTGCGAAAGGAAACGATTCCTTATAAGAAAGGATTTTGCACTTATTGCGAATGATAAAAAATAAGTCTCAGGCACACATCACTACCATTGCGTCTGAGACTCTTTTATTTATTAAATAATATGCTGATTTTTCAACTCTTCGGCTACCGATTCCAATTCGGCATACCAATCTTCACCGAACTTACGAATGAGAGGAGTCTTAAGAAATTTATAAACCGGAAGGTTTTCTTTCTGTCCAAACAATACAGCCGCTTTACAAACATCCCATCGATGATAACTCACCGACTTATAAGGACCGTAATCGCCAACTCGTATAGGATACAGATGACATGACACCGGTTTATAGAAATTACAACGTCCTTCGCGATAAGCCTTTTCGATGGCACAATAGCAATAGCCACGCTCATCATAGCAAGTAAAGACGCAGTCTTTTCCGTTTACAATAGACGTTACCAAATCACCGTCTTGGTCTGTATAAACCACACCTTGTTTATCTATAACGGCACGCGCTTCGGGCGACAAGTCATCCCACACTACCGGAAGCACCTCTTCTAGTTTCTCTACCTCATCAAGCTCTACCGGTGCTCCGGCATCGCCTTCTATACAACACTCCCCTTTACAGGCATCAAGATTGCAAAGAAACTTCTCGCGAAACACATCTAAACTTATTACTACATCGTCAATCTGAACCATATACGTTGTGCTTTATGTTAATTATTAGTTGTGAAAAGAAAAAATAATCCCGCTTTTCCTTACCTAAATACAGGTTTGGCAAAGCGGGACTACTATATCAAGTCGATATTAGTCGATAATCAAATCGTGACCTGTCATATCTGCCGGTTGGCTCATGCCCATAATGTGCAAGATAGACGGTGCAACGTCTGCCAACACACCGTTTTCAACCTTAGCTTTCTGGTTCTTTGTTACGTAAACAAAAGGAACCGGATTCAAAGAGTGAGCAGTGTTAGGAGTACCGTCTGCGTTCAATGCATGATCTGCATTACCGTGGTCAGCGATGATGATAACTTCATAATCGTTAGCCTTAGCAGCCTCTACTGTATCCTTCACGCAGTTATCGATAGCAACCACAGCCTTTTCGATAGCCTCGTATACGCCAGTATGACCTACCATGTCACCGTTAGCATAGTTAACAACGATGAAATCGTATTTCTTAGTTTCGATAGCAGCAACCAATTTGTCTTTTACTTCGTATGCGCTCATTTCCGGCTTCAAGTCGTAAGTAGCAACCTTCGGGCTCGGAACCAAGATACGGTCTTCGTTTTCGTACGGAGTTTCACGTCCACCGTTAAAGAAGAATGTTACGTGAGCATATTTTTCTGTTTCTGCAATGTGCAACTGAGTCTTACCGTTGTTAGCAAGGAATTCGCCCAATGTATTCTGCACGTTTTCTTTCGGGAAGATAACGTGAACACCCTTGAATGAAGCATCATACGGAGTCATACAGTAATACTGCAATCCTGGAATAGTCTTCATTCCTTCTTCCGGCATATCCTGCTGAGTCAATACTACAGTCAATTCTTTAGCACGGTCGTTACGGTAGTTGAAGAAGATAACTACATCACCTTCCTTGATAGTACCGTCTACGTTTGCATTAACGATAGGCTTGATAAATTCATCGGTTACACCTTCATCGTAAGATTCCTGCATAGCCTGTATCATATCAGTAGCTTTCTTACCTACGCCGTTAACCAACAAATCGTATGCTTCTTTCACACGATTCCAACGTTTGTCACGGTCCATAGCGTAAAAACGGCCTATGATAGAGGCGATAACACCTTCGCTCTGTGCACAATGTGCAGTCAACTGTTCGATGAATCCCTTACCGCTCTTCGGGTCTGTATCACGACCGTCCATAAAGCAGTGGATGTATGTCTTATCTAATCCGTATTCTTTAGCGATATCGCAAAGTTTAAACAAATGATCGAGTGAAGAGTGCACACCACCGTTAGAAGTCAAACCCATAAAGTGGATGCCTTTTCCATGCTCTTTCGCATATGAGAAAGCTGAAACGATTTCCTTGTTCTTCAAGATGCTGCCATCAGCACATGCACGGTTAATCTTAACCAAGTCCTGATAAACGATTCTTCCGGCACCGATATTAAGGTGACCTACTTCTGAGTTACCCATCTGTCCGTCGGGCAAACCTACATTTTCTCCGCTGGCCTGCAACTGAGAATGCGGATAAGTAGCCAACAAGTTATCCCAATATGGAGTGGGAGTTTCAAAGATTACGTCGTCTTTCTTGTGGTCACCAATACCCCAACCATCAAGAATCATCAAAAGAGCTTTCTTTGCCATAATAAATTATTTTGTTTAAAGTTGTTTTATAGTCAATCTTTATTCGCCGCAAAATTACAAAATATCTGGCGGTAGAACGAGTTTTTCACTATTTTTATAGCGATGTCTCAGCCTTTGCCTGTATATCCTGCAATACCAGTCCTGCAATGGTAAAACCGAAAATGGCTGTGATATGCGCAAGGCTTCCGTTTATCTGTGCCTTTGTAGTATTCCAGTCATGATTAACCAAATCCGGGTCACCCGGTCCGCCTTCTTCTTTTGAGCTAAGGTTAGCATCTATCTCCGCCGAATTGTCTACTCCTTTATTCTTCAAAAGTTCCTCGCTATAAACACATTTGAACTTTTTTTTCGGGAACAGGTGTTGTTTCTTGAACTTACGGCGCAACGCCGCACCCAGCGGACAGCCTTTTACTTTCCAGAACTCGGCTACCGCTATCTTGGTAGGGTCTATTTTCAGAGCCGCCCCCATTGAAGAGAAGAACACGGCATCAGTTTCGCAAGCCTTGCGGATAAGCAACGCCTTATTTTCGAGGCTATCAATGGCATCTATAATATAGTCGTAGGTTTCAATATGAAATTCGTCGGCAGTCTCGGCTGAATAAATCTTCTGCAATGCGGTAATCTCGGCAGACGGATTAATAGAGAGCAAGCGTTGCTTCAACGCATCGACCTTTACCTGTCCTACTGTTTCGGTAGTAGCCATCAACTGCCTATTTACGTTCGACACGCAGATACGGTCCGAGTCTACAATAGTCAGTTTACGAACTCCTGTACGTATCAAACACTCCGCGCACCAACTGCCTACACCTCCCACTCCGAATAAGATGACTCTTTTTGTAGCCATTACATCCATCACATTACGCCCCAAGAGCAACTCTGAGCGTGCAAATATTCCTTGTTCTATTGCCATGATATTTTCTATAAATTACGCGCCGTAAAGTTACACCATTTTCCGAAAACGTATGTAACAAAAGTCCATACCAACCGATATTCACACAAAAAAACGGTTTGCCTATCGCCTTTATAAAGAGGAGCAATAGACAAACCGCATATTTTAAGAAGCCCTATTCAGAGCAAACAGATACTTTTTTTATAATCCGTGAATAGTCTTGAGGAGCTGATCGCCCATACCGATAGTATATCCGTGCTGTTCGAATACTACACGGTTGAATGTATCGGCAATGATGAACAACGGAAGCTGAGTATTAGGAGCCAACTTCATAGCTGTCAAAATCTGATTACGGATAGAGCCATCATGGTCGATACCGAATACTACATTAGACGGCAATCCAGCAATCGGAGACTTCTGATACTTAGCATACGCATCGGCATCGGTAAACAAGAATATCATCTTGCGTCCCCATTTCTCAAGTTCGGCAGCCTTCTGAGCCACGTCTTTCAGCGCATGATTGGTAGGTTCCTGATTTACTCCGAGTACGGCAATACAGAAATATCCACGTCCGGTAGTAGAAAGGACAGAAACATCCTGTCCGCTCTCTACGTTAGTATAGATAGATTCTGAGTTGAAGCTACCTATTACAGAAATCTTCTCTGCATTATCGCGCATTACTAACTGAGTCTCGGTCAGTTCATCCTTTTTAATATTGAAGAATGAGACATTTGCCAATACACTACCGTCGGCCATACGGCTACCTGTTACCATCATATAATATCCTACCGGCAATGAAGACGGATTCTTGAAGAGAGCGCTCCATTTTTCGAAGTCAGAATATCCCAGCAAATCAAACGAGCCCTTAGACTGATTGAACATTGACAATGAGAAATGACGGAAGTATTCAGGGTCGTCCAATCTAGGCAATGCCACGTAGTCGAGTTTCAATTTTCCGGTAACTACTGATTCTGATGTACCCGACTTGAAATCGGCTACAACCTCGTCATCACCTTTCTTATATAATACAGTACCTGTTACATGGTCTATACGAGCAGGAATATTAAGAGAACGAGCGATAGATACGAAGAAGATATTAAGCGAACGGCTGTCGCAGATACGGCTCTTCCATACACCAACAGGAGAAATAGTAGTACCTACTGTACAAAGTTCATCGTGCATAGTAAGGTTGGTACGGCACCATTCAACCAACTTTTGAGGATCGGCACGGAAAGCCTCAGCATCGGTCTGAGCAACTTCCTTCTGGAAATAAGCACGATAAGGAATAAGCATTTCATTAGAAACGCGCGGAGCTAAGATCCATTCCACGTCAGCATCAGGAGCTGTGTTATACAAATGATCGTCAAGAACCTCTACAGGTATATCACGATAGTCTTTTTCAGCAAGAGTTTCGAGCAGTTGCAAAGCACGTTCTTTCATGTTCTTTTCGGCAGCCTTCTGCAAGAAGTCGAACAAAGACTGATAGTTTCCGCGTGAAGCTACTATATAACGTTCTACTTTCTTAACGTCGTATCCATTCTTTCCGGCAAAAGCCTTGATAGCGTCTGCCTGAGGGAATGTAGCGATATACGCATGACGGATAGAATCTTCGATGTTAAAACGGCGGTCATTTTCAGCACGCTGTTCGGGAGTTACCTCCGGAGTATTCGGCTTTTCTGCAGGCGGAACGATATCAACAGGGAAAGAAAACTCCTCGCCTACCTTATGCGACAAAGCGATTTTCACGTCCTTATCTTTACCAAACGATACACGGCTAATACCAAAATTATCGTCCTTAGTAGCAACAACTACCATGTCTCCCAATCCTGCCGACAAGCGTGCCTTACCGTCTTCGGCTGTATTCTGTGTAGATACGGTATAGAATTCAGCGTAATTATAGATACCGAAACGAACATTTGCACCCTGTACAGGCTTACCAGCTTCGTCTACAGCAGTAACTTCTACAGAAGCATTATCCGCATAGTTAGATATCACATTGATTTCAGTATAGTTGGCAGATGTACGCATCACTTCTTCCGGACCTTCGTAATAACCGAACACCTTAGTGTGCATCAACATGCCTCGGCTTGCAGGAGCGTTAAACCATCCTAAGTTCAACACGGGTTCTGGTTCGCAAGCTCCTAAGAAATACCATTTACCATCTACCCAAGCTTCAACCCAAGCGTGGTTATCGTCAGTATGAGCCCAACGCGGAGTGTATACCTGACGAGCAGGAATACCTACCGAGCGCAAAGCGGCTACCAAGAAAGTAGATTCTTCACCGCAGCGACCGTAGGCTGTACGCACTGTAGCAAGCGGAGAGCTGGTACGCGAATCCGAAGGTTGGTAATTGGCTTTTTCATGACACCAGTGATTGACTTCGAGCACCGCGTCGTACATAGACAAATTCTTTATTCTATCTATCAACTCATCATGAAACACCATGCGAGAGCGGTCAAGGTTTTCATTGTTTACACGAATCGGAAGTACGAAATGACGGAACACGTCTTCGGGCATCGTTTTTCCCCATGTAGTTTCCTTACGAGTAGCATAGGCGCTACGCACATTCTCCAGATAGAAATCGCCATCATAGTCTGTAATATCGCCTACAGGCATATAAGCATACAAGAATGTCAATGCTTCGCGTTCATCAGACGATAAGTCGTTACGCTGAAAAACCTTAAAGAAATCACCCGAAGAAAAGCATTCCTGCTTCTTCTGAAAATCGGCTTCTACCCTCTTGTTAAAAGAAGAATCGGTACAACTTACCGAAACGAGAGCAAACAACAAGCCCAAGAGAAATGAAAAAGATTTGTTCATAAGATTATGTGTTTTTTATTGATTAGAAATCATATATAATCAGTTGCAAAGATAAAACAAAAACAATATTTACCACATTTACTACATAAAAAGTGCATATTTTACGCCATCTATCACTTAGGAATAGAACCAAAAAACATTTAATCTCATACACTAAGCGTTAAATGGCGCATTGCATTACAAAAACTTTCGATAATCCGATTGCGGATACATACATATTTTAAAAAACATAAAAACGCATACCGATTGATTTTATATTCCTACATTTGCAGTACTAATTCAAACTTCGATTATGGCAATAAATTCTCGTCAGGAACAAACTCAGGCCCAGCAACAGCTACAAACATTGTCGCCACAACAAATCATGGCGATAAAGTTATTGGAACTACCCACCGTAGAGCTGGAAGAACGCGTACACTCCGAACTACTTGACAATCCGGCACTAGAAGAAGGCAGAGAACCGAGCGATACAGACGACTGCCACGCTGATGACGCTGACAGCTACAACACTACCGACGAAGACGGCGAGCCGAATACCGATAGCGCTGAAGACTTGTCATTGGGAGACTACCGTAACGAAGACGACATCCCCGACTACAAACTTCAAGAGAATAATTATTCTAAAGACGACCAACCGGAAGATATTCCGTTCTCTGATAATATATCATTCTACGAAACATTGAAAGAACAGCTCGATATGCAAGAGCTTTCGCCCAAAGAAAAGGAATTGGGAGAATACCTCATAGGCTCGCTCGACGACGACGGTCTGTTACGCAAACCATTGGATGCGATAGCTGATGAGCTCGCTATTTATCAAGGTGTAGAAACCACTCCCGAAGAATTGGAACGAGTTCTTACCGTAATACAAGACTTCGACCCAGCCGGCATAGGTGCCCGCAGTCTGCAAGAATGTCTGTTACTGCAAATAAAACGAAAAGAAGACTCGCCCGTAAAGCAGGCAGAATACGATATCATCAGTAAATGCTGCGATGAGTTCACAAAAAAGAACAAAGAGAAAATAATGCAAAAGTTAGGTCTCAGCGAACAGCAATATGCTGAAGCTGTAGCTGAATTGACTAAGCTGAATCCACGTCCGGGAAGCTCGCTAGGAGAAACTATCGGAAAGAATCTTCAGCAAATCATACCAGACTTTATAGTGGATACCGACGACGACGGCACCATCACGCTAAGCCTGAACAGCAGAAATGTACCAGAGCTTAGACTAAGCCGCGAATTTACAGAGATGCTTGACGAGCATACTCGCAATAAGGCTAACCAAAGCAAGGAGTCGAAAGATACCATGCTGTTCTTAAAGCAGAAAGTAGATGCTGCACAAGGTTTCATCAACGCCATAAAGCAGCGTCAGCAAACACTGACTACCACCATGCAGGCCATCATCGACCTACAGCGTCCATTCTTTGAAGAAGGCGACGAGTCGTTGCTGCGCCCAATGATTCTGAAAGACGTGGCAGAACGTACTGGCCTCGACATATCTACCATATCAAGAGTAAGCAACAGTAAATATGTACAGACTAACTACGGCATCTATCCACTGAAGTTCTTCTTCAGCGACGGATATACCACCGAAAGCGGTGAAGAGCTGTCAGTCCGCGAGATAAAGCGTATACTAAAGGAGTGCATAAACAGCGAAGATAAAAACAAGCCATACACAGACGATGAACTGGCCGACATACTAAAAGACAAAAGATATCCTATAGCTCGCCGCACCGTAGCCAAGTATCGCCAACAACTGAACATACCCGTAGCAAGATTAAGAAGATAAAACGATATATACATATATATATTATGGAAGAAACTAATATTCCCGACCAGCTGACATATCACGAACACAAGCCAGACCGTGGTGATACTCCAAAAAGTCCTTTATATACAGGGGCTCGTATCCTCTCGGCCATATTCACCCCATTCATGCTTCCGTTCGTAGCATTCTTGTTACTATTCTGTTTCACGTATCTGCGAATGCTACCCATGCAATACAAAATAACCGTATTAGTCATGGTGTACTGTTTCACGATATTTCTGCCCATGCTGGCCATCTATCTTCTTCATAAAATAAACGGATGGCCACTGCATGCATTGCGCATCCGCGAAAATCGCTTCATCCCTTACGGGCTAACCATACTAAGTTATGTGGGTTGCCTTATCACCATGTTCCGCATTCACCTGCCCCGCTACATGAGCGGCATAATAGTAGCCACCCTGCTGTGCATGGTAATCTGTACGGTGGTTAACCTGAAATGGAAAATCAGCACCCATATGGCCAGCATCGGAATGATGGTAGGCGGAATGCTGTCTTTCAGCTTCATATTCCAGTTTAATCCTACCTGGTGGCTCTGCATACTCATTTTATTGGCAGGAATGCTTGGTTCGGCACGAATCATACTCCGTCAGCACACATTATATGAAGTAGGCGGAGGATTTGCCGTCGGTTTATTTTGTGGAGTCATCGGAATTTTGTTTATTTGAAAATTATATTGTCATATAATAAAATTACTAACCTATTAAATACTAAAATTATGAATTTCCCTACTAACGTAAAGTACACTAGCGAACATGAATGGATCCGTCTCGAAAATGATGAAGCAATTATCGGCATCACCGATTATGCACAAGACCAACTTGGCGATATCGTCTTCGTAGATGTTACAGCCGAAGGCGAAACTCTAGAACAAGGCGAAGCATTCGGAACCATTGAAGTCGTTAAAACAGTATCCGACCTCTTCTTGCCGATTGGCGGTGAAATAGTAGAAGTGAACCCGGAACTGGAAGAGCATCCTGAGCTGGTTAACAAAGACCCATACGGAGAAGGCTGGATTATCCGCATTAAGCCTACAGACGCTTCTCAGATGGATGAACTGCTGGATGCCGAAGCATACAAGAAGATCATTAACGAGTAATATAATAACAAATGAAACCAATTGTAAGTATCATCATGGGCAGCACTTCCGACCTTCCAGTTATGGAAAAGGCCGCTAAACTGCTCGACGAAATGCAAGTACCTTTCGAAATGAACGCCTTATCGGCTCATCGCACTCCTGCAGAAGTTGAAAAATTCTCTCAGGAAGCTGCCGGACGTGGACTTAAAGTTATCATAGCAGCCGCAGGCATGGCGGCAGCTCTGCCAGGCGTAATAGCAGCCAACACTACACTACCGGTTATTGGTGTGCCTATTAAAGGTTCTGTGCTCGACGGCATGGACGCACTTTATTCTATCATACAGATGCCTCCCGGAATTCCAGTAGCAACTGTAGCTATTAACGGTGCGATGAACGCAGCTATATTAGCTGTTGAAATCTTGGCATTGTCCGACGAAAATCTTGCAGCCAAAGCCGTTGCTTACAAGGAAAGTTTGAAAAACAAGATAGTAAAGGCCAACGAAGAGCTGAAAGAAGTGAAATATACTTATAAGACAAACTAATTTAATGAATTACTTCAATTATTCACGCCGAGAGGCAACTGAAGTATATGTTGGTGCCACTCCTATGGGTGGCACTAATCCTATACGCATACAGAGTATGACAAATACTCCTACTGTCGACACTGATGCATGTGTAGCTCAGGCAATACGCATTATTGATGCCGGAGGTGAATATGTGCGCCTTACAACGCAAGGAGTAAGAGAAGCGGAAAACCTTAAGAACATCAATATAGGTCTGCGCTCGCAAGGATATAACACTCCTCTCATAGCCGACGTGCATTTCAATCCTAAAGTGGCCGACGTAGCTGCGCTCTATGCCGAAGGGGTACGAATCAACCCGGGAAACTATGTAGACGCTGCACGTACTTTCAAGAAGTTAGAGTATACCGACGAAGAATACGCTAAGGAAATACAGAAGATACGCGACCGCTTTGTTCCGTTCTTGAATATCTGCAAAGAGAATCATACGGCTATACGAATAGGTGTAAACCACGGATCACTGTCCGACCGCATCATGTCGCGCTACGGAGATACGCCCGAAGGCATGGTAGAATCGTGTATGGAGTTTCTACGCATCTGCGTTAGCGAACATTTCTTTAACGTAACCATCTCTATCAAGGCATCGAACACCGTAGTTATGGTGAGAACCGTACGCTTGCTGGTAGAGCAGATGGAGAAAGAAGATATGGCTTTTCCGTTGCACTTGGGAGTAACCGAAGCCGGCGACGGAGAAGACGGCCGAATCAAATCAGCATTAGGTATAGGTGCTCTGTTGGCTGATGGCATAGGAGACACGATTCGTGTATCGTTAAGCGAAGCTCCAGAAGCAGAAATACCCGTAGCACGAAAGTTAGTCGACTATGTAACTCGTAAAGAAGGACACATGTACATTCCGGCTACCGAAGCACCCTGCTTCGACTATGTACACCCGTCAAGACGAGAAACACTAGCGGTAGGAAATATCGGTGGAGACCAAGTGCCGGTAGTGATAAGCGCACGCCTCAACGATAATATGGAAACCGACAGCCAGTTCTGTCCTGACTATATCTATACCGGACAAAAGTTACCTGCCGAACGTAAGGACAACATAAAATACATAGTAGACGCAGCGCAATGGGATGGCAGCGATAATCTTTATCCTGCTTTCAACTACAAGCAACTTATTGAGCTTCACGCCTGCCCTGCTCCTGTAAAATTCCTCTTCATTAACTATTTAGGTTTGAACGAAGAGGCGATAGCTTGCCTACACATGCATCCGGAAGTGGTACTTGTGGCACAAAGCAACCATCAAAACCGATTGGGTGAATTCCGCGGCATAGCGCATCAATTGATGAATGCGGGACTGAAGAATCCGATTGTTTTCTTCCAGTTCTATCAGGAAACAGAAAAAGAAGATTTGCAGATTAAAGCGGCCGCCGATATGGGTGCGTTATTATTCGACGGACTGTGCGACGGTATCTTGCTATACAATCATGGCGAATCTATCCCCGATACTAAAGTCGATGAAACCGCTTTCGGTATTCTACAAGCCGGAAGAGCCAGAACTTCGAAGACTGAATACATATCTTGCCCCGGATGCGGACGTACATTATATAATTTGGAATCGACCATAGCTCGTATCAAAGCAGCCACGTCACATCTTAAAGGACTGAAGATAGGAATTATGGGATGTATCGTAAACGGACCGGGTGAAATGGCGGATGCCGACTACGGATATGTAGGTGCCGGACGAGGAAAGATAAGCCTCTACAAGAAGAAAGAATGTATTGAAAAGAACATACCCGAAGAACATGCAGTGGAGAAACTCATCGAACTAATTAAGGAGAATGGTGACTTCATTGAAAGATAATTGTTAAAGAAAGATAAAACAATATGGTACTTGTCCCCCTTTTCGGGGGTCTAAGTGTTCTTATTATTAGAAATATTAATTTCTCTCTTAAATAATTTGCGTTTAATACAACAGCCTGTCGTAGTGATTACGATGGGCTGTCTTTGTTTTCTTCCCATTTTTTCGCTATGTTTGCCAGCGTACAAATAATCTAAAACGCAGAAAATCGTATGAAAACATTAAAGCAAGCAGCATTAGCATTGCTCTTCGTGCCATTCATGTCATGTGGAGGCGGAGCACAAAAATCAACTGATTCGGCCAACGAACAATCTCAGGCCAATAAAAATCAAACAATAGAAACTATCATGTCGCGACGCAGCATCCGTCAGTATAAGCCGCAAGCTGTGAGCAGAGACACTATGCAGACCATTGTTGAATGTGGTATCAATGCGCCCAACGGCATGAATAAACAATCGTGGGCTATACGCGTGGTAGATAATCCCGAATATATCAACGGAATTACAGAAGTATTTAAGAAAAAGAATCAAGACCGAATAGCCAACGACCCGAACTTCAAGAACATGTTCAGGAACGCTCCTACCGTGGTATTCATCGCCAACGACCCATCGTACGAATTGTCACAGATAGACTGCGGACTCTTAGGCGAGAACATGATACTGGCTGCCCAATCAATGGGTATCGGCTCTTGCTGTTTAGGCAGCCCCATCCGATTTATGCTTACAGAGCCAGAAGCAGCCGAATACGTTAAACGCTTGGAATTACCCGAAGGATATAACCTGCTCTATTGCATCGCCTTCGGTCATCCTGACGAATCACCGGAAGCCAAACCGCGCGATACTTCTAAAATAAAATTCATAGATTAATAGAAAGTTGACAGCATAAGAAGTAAAAGTCAACTAGTAAGCAGAAAAACTATAAATCCAGCCTAGAGATGTATATCTTTAACCTAAAGACGTATATCTCTAGGCTAAGTTTATACATCTTTAGGCTAAAGATAGAGAATTGCATAAAATACGACGAAGTTTTATACGCAAGTTTTATAACAATCTATTGCTGTCCGCTGGTTTAAAGAGATTAACAGGTGAAGATATATTAGTGATCTCAAACATGATCCACAAGCACATTATTAGTAAATTCTTTGAATCCAGCGCTTTTTAAATTCGAATCCCCATTGAACATGCCACATCCGTCCATTTGTTTTATCCATAAGAATAAACTGGTACATATTCTTTGTAGGGTATAGCTCAAAACTTCCAGAACCAACTCCAAAACCATACGTAAGGTCTTCTCCATTTATAGTAATGGTTCCTTCCTTGTCGGAATCCAATGACCATTGAACTTGGTCTATCATACCTGTTTTTGTATCAAGACGTAAGAGAGTATATATATTCTCTGTTTCGTAGAGTTTATATCGATTCTTTAATGACAAATCAATATCTAGACGATATAATAGTTCATTATTAATCATTATTAGAGAATCTGTCCTTGAAAGTAAGGAGTCCACTCGAATTTCATGATGAGAATTTTTCTGAGTCGTGGCTTTTACGGCTTTGTCAGTCTGCCCTATAACAAATGAAGGAATAAACATTGCCATCAAAATTACAATTGACTTTCTATCCATTTGTATACTTATTAATTAAACTTAGATTATTAATTTATTGCATATAGTTTAGTATGTTTTCTAGTTGGTTTTCAATAGTTTGAAAATCCCGACTTAAATCCAAAGTTTTTATCATAAAGATGTTTCCATCATGATTCTTGAATTGTGTATCAGGTTGAACATCACTAGCCGTTCTTGCATAGAGTAGCATGCCATCAACGAGACCTGTATGTAACTTGTCCTCGTTAGTGACGTAAGTATGTATCTGATAAAGATTAGGGGAATGGATGCTTATTTTCCCCATATTCTCTTGGGTGTTTTGTCCATAATACTTAGTATCTATTATTAGCGTCCTATCCTCTAAAGTAAGAGTGATGTCAGTCTGCATGATAGGTAACATGGAAGTCGAGACGCTTTCATTCTCGCACAAATCCCACTTTATCTGTTTTGCCTGCGCTTTATATTCTGGGTGCTTCTTTTTGTAGTACTCCATGACGAAACGCTGAAAGAGTAGATTCATGTGTGCATCAGAGAAACGCTCCATTTTTACATTGCCACTTTCCGTTGTAAGCAGTCGGCTTTGCAACAAGAAAAAGCACAGACTATGAAGCATCTGGTATGTACGAGTATTGCGGTCATAGCGCAACATATTCCAACGAATGGATGAAGATGGTATCTCATCAACAGACTTGAAATATATCATGAGTTTTCTCAACTTTACTTTTCTCTCTGCTGACACATCGGAATATCGAAGCAACAGAAGTACACATGATTTCAAGATCTGGTTGAAGACATTGTTTTCTGAGAATGTATCAAACTCACATACCAAGTGTGTATCTCTTATCATACGCTTTTTGATAGTCTGCTGCATAGACAACTTTCCACGTAACGTTTGCAGTTCTTCTTCTCGTATGATGTATTGGCGATGGAGACCTTGCTTTAAAAGATAGACAATACCCAAAGAGAGAATTTCTGCGAATAAGTCGTGGATATCCTTAAAATCTTCTCCTGCTATCTGCTCATAATTGTTCCGCTTCAGTTCCTTAAAAGCGTATGTAAGCATGTAGTAAACATTTTTCACGGGTATGCCTTTATCTATTATCATGATAATTGATTCTTTATGGTGTCTATTTGAGTTTTGCTCTTTTGAGGGTCATCAAACCAATACTCCTTCAACATCGGCGCAATATCGTAGTTCACGACATTCTGGAGCCATTCCTTACTGACTTTTTCTTGATTGCAGAAATAGCTGTGTCCAATACAGAAGCCTGCTCCCAAGGAGTCATCATTGGCAATGACATTGTTGAGCTTGACAATGGCATCTATTACCTTGTTGAATGTCTCATTATGGAGGTTTTCTTGGTACTGTCTGAAACCATCAGTAGAGAACCCTGGTTCCATCTCAAAGAAACTGAAACGGCGACGTAGGGCATAGTCTATCATAGCAAGACTTCGGTCTGCTGTATTCATCATGCCTATGATAAAAATATTCTCTGGTACTGTAAAGTCATCGCCAGTATATGCTAACTTAATATTCTTTCCACGATAACTATTTTCTATGAGCATGAGAAGTTCTCCAAATATCTTGCTCAGATTGCCACGGTTAATCTCATCAATGATAAAATAATATTGTTTGTCTGGATTGCTCTTGGCTTTTTTGCAGAAATTATAAAACACACCAGATTTCAAAGCAAAGCCTCCATCTTCTGTGGGCTTATAACCCATGATAAAGTCCTCGTATGAGAAATTCTGATGGAACTGTACCATCTCGATTTGGTCATTATCTTTCTGTCCAAGCAAGGAATATGCAAGACGTTTTGCAGTGAATGTTTTGCCAACACCAGGAGCTCCTTGCAAGATTATATTCTTTTTCTGTCTCAACAATCCAACAAGACTATCATAGGCTTCGGAAGTCATATACACCTCGTCAAGGAAGTCATCTTTGGTGTAGAACTCCTTCTGTTTAACCACAGGAACCGCATTGCTTTCTCGAATTATGTCAAGTATCTGTTCATATTCCGATTCTGACAAACAGAAGAACGAGCCTTGAGGATTGCCCAAGAACTGCATATCCTTTAAGCCATCGATCGCTTTGATAGTTGCAAAATCTATCGGATTCTTCAATGCTTCTTTTTTAACAAACTCTATTGTTCCACCATTTTGCTCTTTAGAAACCTCAGCCAATGCGACAATCTGCTTAACTGGGGTAGATTCATAGCCTATAACGGCATCTCCGACCTTCGCATCAAGGAAGTTTTGGAAAATGCGTCGCTGCTTGCCATTGTCGTTATATAGGTTGTACTCAACTGTAGAGCCTACAGCCAAGTCTGTCATGCTCCAAATTTTAGGATTTGCAACCAACCACCAGTAGCGTTTCTGAGTAGATGCGTTGAACAATGCTTCCAAATCTTTAACATAATCTGGGTACTTGGTAATGTCAGTCAAGGTCTTTAATACAGAATTATGGGGTGCATCCCATAATCCGATGTTTGTCCATTCTACCTTATGTACATTTCTAAAGTCTTCATAGCTCTCATCATAGATGTAATCTGACGTTACTATTCCTCGTCCAACTATTTTGCTAATGCCAGACTTTGCATAGATAATGTCTCCTGGTTTAATGACGTGGGTGAACTCCCATACTGCAAGACCATCATTTTTGAAGCTAGATTCGGGATTTTCATAAATTTCTTTCAGTTTATCTCTGACACTGTCAATGGAGTCATACTGTCCCAAGTCTTCCAGATCATCCCACCCGATACAAACAATATTGTCCTGCTGACAAAGATTCCATTTGGATGTTTTCTCGCCTGGTGCATAGAGCCAGTACTTTTTCTCGGAAGATTGTGGAATATTTGTTTGTCCATTATTGTCAAGCATCTGAAGTAGCTTATCATAAAATACAAAAAGGTCCTCCGTACCTTTCTTTGCAAGAAGAAAGCGTTGCATCTCAGGAATGCTCTTGTTTTTAGGATCGTCCATTCCATACTTGGCAGACACTGTTTCCAACATCGAGCGGTTATAGATAGGTATCAACTGCTCATTGGAATACAAGAATGCTATCTTCCACTTAAACACATCGCCCAATGTAGTGATGTCATCTATGGCTTCTAGCTCACTATCTTTTGCATAAATTGCTATTTTTACAATCTCGCTCCTTACAAAAGAATAGGCTTCTTCTGCTGTATTGCCATTCTTGGTATACCAAGCATATGTGTCATCACACATTACGCCAGAGGCTTTCCCCTTTGGTTTTTCATTATACTTATAAATGCCAAACTTATAGGACGAACCACCCCTGATAGAACCTAGTTTATAAGTTCTACTCTCAACCCAATAACAGAATGAATCAGCTCTGTTTAGGTTTGTATATTTGTCCAATTGCATTTCCGACAACGTCTCTAAAGGGAACGCTGCCAAAAAATCATTGAGTAACTTTCGCTTGTCTTCCATAATTTATGATTTATATCCTAATATTGCTCATGACGGGAAATAGTCCTATCATTACAATAAGATGATTAGATATATTTTTTAAAGTTGTTCACCTGATTCATAACTCTGTCATAAACATCGTCATTCCATACTAGAGAATAGCAATTAATATACTTATCTCCTATGGATTAACCTCTATCAGTTCCTTAATATCAACATTGAGTTTCTTGGATATTTCCACGAACTGTGACATAGATGGTTGGTATCTATTTGTAACCCATCTAGATATTGTCATTTCGCTTACATTTATCATGTCCACCAGAACTCTATTGGTTATTTGTTTATCAGAGAGAATAGCACGTATTCTGTTGTTATAGCCTTGTTTGTCATATTTTATAGTTATTATATGTTTAAAGTTAGACAAAAAATGACAAACTAATGCGTAAATGTATAAAAAAAGACCAATATCAATGCTTTTCACACCTTTTTAAACAGTTTTTCATTGTAAAACCCAAAATATTAGAGAGACTTAGCCATAAATCAATATTTTATAATATTACTGTCCGCCAAAAGTTATCGACTATTAAAAAGTCAAGGCTGGCATCCTCGCTCGGATGTCAGCCTTTTTGTGTTACTTTGCTTTTACCACAAAACATAAGTAACTATGAGAAAAGTATACATTTCTTCGGACAGCCGGTATATGGTCAGCTAATAAACTGCCTCGACAAGGATAATATTTATATTTAGCGGACAGTAATAATAATTATTATAGCCTACATTTGCCATAGTTGCAAATCAACTTCCACAGAACACTCTGCTCACAAACTCCATTACTGAAGGCAATGCAGTACGCCAATAAGTCCAGGTATGTCCGCCGTCGCGCACTCTGAACTCGTGCTTAATGTTTTTGCTCTGCATAATTTCATGAATTATATTGTTGCCGTGAAGCAAAGTATCATCATCACCACAGTCTATGTAGAACTTTGCTTTAGGAAACTCTTCTGCCGAGAGATTCTCCATCAACAAGAGTACGCTATTCTTATCCCAATGAGGGGTAAGATTTCCTTTTCCATATAGTTTATCGAAGAGTTTTCCTCTCATATCGTTCTTGCCTTTTTCAATCATTTCATTGGTATAAACAGCTGCGCTCAAAGGGGCACATGCGCTGAAATAATCGGGGTGATGCAAGGTGTACAAGAACGAGCCATATCCACCCATCGACAATCCAGAAATAGCACGATACTGACGATGCGTTCTTACTCTGTATGTCTTTTCGATATAAGGTATCAATTCCTTGAAGAACATATCCTCATAACAAACCTTGCCGTCGTACGAATTAACGTACCATGTTTCACCAGCATCGGGCATTACGATAATCATTGGTGTAGCCGCTTGCGATTGAATCGTTTTATCGGCTATCTGCTGCACGTTTCCATATTGAACCCATGCGGTTTCATCGTCGGTCCATCCATGCAGAAGATACAATACCGGATAACTTCTTTCGGATGTGTCATAACCATCTGGCAGATAAATAGAATACTTAACCTCACCTTTCAAGATGTTACTCTGAAACTTTAACGACTCAAGCACTTTACCTGCAAACATATTTGATACAGATAACAATGCAATTAAGATTGTCAATACAGTTTTTTTCATACTCATAATATATTTAAAATTAATAACTCAGATTATCAGGTTACAAAATAGCGTTTATCGGCTTCCTAAGTCATCGTATGAGCTTTGCAAGATAGCCTTTACCCGCTGCAGACGGTTTGAGTTGGGCGATGGCGATTCATCCGCCACTCGGTCGGCATTCAAATCGTACAGTGTTACTCCAGTGCTGTCGGCAAAGGCGCATCCACCGCCGAAGGTCCAGTATGCAAACGGATAAGTATATTCTTTGCTCATCACGTTACGGCTAAAGTTGAAAGCATCATGATTCAATCCGAGTTGTGCCAACAAGGTAGCCGCCATATCGGTTTGATTTATGATTTTATCAATTACCATCGGCTGCTTGATGGCTCCACCCAGCCACAACATAGGAATGTGATGAATGCGTGCGGCGTGTCCATTGCCTTCTTCCGGATAGTAGAACCCATGGTCGGGCAAACAAATAATAAGTAGGTCGTCCCATTGTGATGTTTGCTTCATTCGCTCAATGAATTGTCCGAGGCAATTATCGGTAAAGGCGAAAGCATTAGGTACCTTTTCGTCTAATTTATGATAAGGCACTTCAAAAGGTTCATGACTGCTTAATGTTAGGAATGCGGTATGCCACGGAGTGTCTTTTCTATCTTTCAGCTTATTATACAGCCACTCGAAAGTAATATCATCGTTAACTCCCCAAGCGTTTTTACGCTGCGATACCGGGAAATCAACATCGGCGGTAAGATGTTGATAACCGCTCTCCAACAGATAGCTTTTCATATTTGTGAAGTTGATATCACCTCCGTACAAGAAGTCAGTATGGTATCCTTGCTTACGCAGCTCTGCGGCTATAGAAGGCAGTGTGCGACTCTTATTCGGCATCTTCATTACCGACAGTGTCGGAAAGCTCTGATAGCCGCTGAAAGTGCATACCGTACCACGATCGGTGCGATAACTATTGGCATAACAGTTGGTAAACCAAATGCCTTCCTTGCTCAAGCGGTCGAGATTAGTACTAGCTCCTTTAACTCCACCGAACGATTCTACCAAAGCTCCACCAAAGCTTTCCATCAAGACGACAAGGATATTGGGTCGCTTGGTACGAAGCAACTCTACCGTACCTTCATCGCCAGTAGGATAAAGTCCCTGAAACAACGATGCACGTTCTTCTTCGCTAAAGTAATTGAACTCGTCGCTGTAATTCTTGGTCTTGCTGGCCGAAGCCATCAAACTGAAAGCCGGGTTCACAGCCGAGTGATTGAGGAATTCGTCATTACAGAAGTATACCTGCCCTATGTTGGCTGTCGACTCCGTAACGCCTCCTCTGATAACTACAAACAACGCTCCGCCTATGAGTATCATCGCTCCTGTTCCGACTATCCTCTCCTTTACCGCCGGCAATACCGACGGAGTGATACGATAAAGTGCCCATGCACTGACAGCAGCAAGCAGCAGAATAACCAAGGTACGCACTATCAAGAACCAAGCCGATACGCTGGCAGCAGCATTCTTTGGCGAATCAAGATAAAGGAAAACAGATGCGTCGAGCTTGAATTTCCAGAAAGGATAAAGGCCCATATCTACAATGAACACTATAGAGACCACCAACGCTATAATAGCGTAATATGCCACAAGCAGCTTACGGAGCGGAAATCGCTTGAACCAAACGCTTACTAAAACGGTAAGCCAAGGAATAGCAGTAAGGTATCCTGCGGTAGTGGCGTCAAGGCTGACCCCATGCCACATCACCTGAATATAGTCGTTAAAAGAAACGCCACGACTTATGGCTTCGTTATAAAGCATGAAACACGGCTTCTGCAAGACGAACGCCAACAGTACCGCTACAAAAAACAGCAATAAATAAACAAGTCTCTTTTTCATCTTCTCTCGTTTTTAAATACTATTTACGGCCAAAATCGGCAGGCACTTCACCCCATTGCTCCGTTTCCCATTTTAGTACTGGCATGGTATATGTATTTTCGCGCAACCATTTTTCCGCACGTTCTATCATCTGAAACAGTTGTTCGGTGCGCTCTGTACGCTCTAATTTGGTCTTGCATTTTTTCTGTTTCACCCAGTTCAGCGCGTTACGGCTGTCAGAGTAAATAGTCATGTTCAGCCCTTGTTTTTTAAGCAGGGCAAGACCGTGAACTATCGCCAAGAACTCACCTATATTATTAGTGCCGTACACTGGTCCGAAATGAAATATCTCTTGTCCGGTAAGCAGATATACGCCACGATACTCCATCGGTCCCGGATTACCGCTACAAGCGGCATCTACTGCCAAGCAATTGGTATCAAAGTTCTCGGGCAATTGTTTTTTAGCTACATGCGATGTCTGTCCGCTTTTCTCACTTGGGTGCAGATAATAATGTGCAGGCGAATTCAAAGCCTCCTCAGCCTCTTCGCGGGTAGTGAACGACTTATATAGTGCTCCCTTAAAATTCTTTATCTGTAGTTGGCAATCGGTCCACGAATCGTATACGCCCGGATTCACACCTTTCCACACGGTATAATATTTCTTAGCCATCGGTATATAAAAAAAATAAGGCACGGAACGCACAGAAATCCGTGCAGTCCGTGCCTTATTATGCTAAAATTGTTTGTATTACATACGTTCAGGAACTTCTATACCCAGCAGTCCCATAGCTTCTTTCACAACTTTCGCCACGTTCTGGCTCAGTGCAAGACGGAAAATCTTCACAGCCTCGTTTTCTTCGCGCAAGATGCTGAAATCGTGATAGAACTGGTTGTACTCTTTCACCAAATCATAAGCATAGTTAGCTATGATAGAAGGATTGTAGTCAGAACCTGCCTGTGCTACCACATTAGCGAAGTCTGCCAACATCTGGATAAGATATTCTTCCTTAGTGCTCAGTTCTATACCTGTCGGGATAACCGCAGGGATAGTAATGCCTGCCTCGGCAGCCTTGCGGAGGATAGACTGGATACGTGCGTAAGTGTACTGAATGAACGGACCTGTATTACCGTTAAAGTCGATAGATTCTTTCGGGTTGAAGGTCATGTTCTTACGTGCATCTACCTTCAAGATAAAGTACTTCAATGCACCCAGTCCCACGATACGTGCTATATCGTCAGCCTCAGCCTGCGACAATCCGTCCAACTTGCCCAGTTCTGCGCTAGTTTCCTTTGCAGTCTGAATCATAGCTTCCATCAAGTCGTCGGCATCTACCACTGTACCTTCGCGGCTCTTCATCTTACCTTCTGGCAATTCTACCATACCGTATGAGAAGTGAACCAAGCCCTTACCCCATTCAAATCCGAGTTTGTCGAGCAATATAGACAATACCTGGAAGTGATAGTTCTGCTCGTTACCCACTACATAAATCATCTTGTCGATAGGGAAGTCAGAGAAACGCTGTTCGGCTGTACCTATATCCTGAGTCATGTATACAGAAGTACCGTCGGCACGGAGCAACAACTTATGGTCGAGTCCTTCGCCTGTAAGGTCTGCCCATACAGAACCGTCTTCCTTGCGGTAGAAGAATCCTTTTTCCAGACCTTCCATTACCTTCTTCTTTCCTTCAAGATAAGTATTTGATTCGTAGTAAATCTTATCGAAACTTACGCCCATCATCTTATAAGTTTCATCGAATCCGGCGTATACCCAGTCGTTCATCTTCTTCCACAAAGCACGAACTTCAGGGTCGTTTGCTTCCCACTTACGGAGCATTTCACGAGCCTCAAGCATCAACGGAGAGTTTGCTTCGGCCTTTGCCTTTGCGTCTTCCTCGCTCATACCTTCTGCCATATACTGAGCCATCAGTTCTTTTACTTCGGCTTTATAATGCTTGTCGAAAGCTACGTAATAGTCACCTATAAGGTGGTCGCCTTTCTTGCCCGATGATTCTGGAGTTTCACCGTTTCCGTACTTCAACCATGCAAGCATAGACTTACAGATATGGATACCGCGGTCGTTCACGATATTTGTCTTCACTACCTTGTTGCCATTGGCCGCCATAACGTTTGCCAAGGCATTACCCAGCAAGTTATTACGCACATGTCCCAAGTGCAAAGGCTTATTGGTGTTTGGTGAAGAATATTCAATCATCACCAGCGGAGAGTTTTCATCAGCTTTCTTGATACCCCAATGCTCATCGGCCTGAATGCGGTTAAGCAGCTCAACCCACACGTCCGAAGCAATGGTCAGGTTAAGGAAGCCCTTAATGACATTGTATTTCGAGATAGCCGGCTCGTTCTTTACCAGATATTCGCCAATCTCTTGCGCTGTCTGTTCTGGACCCTTTTTAGACATCTTCAAGAAGGGGAACACAACGAGAGTAAGATGACCTTCAAATTCTTTTTTTGTCTTCTGCAATTGTACCATCTTGGCAGGAACCTCTGCGCCATACAATTCTTTCACACCCTGAATAACGGATGCTGTAAGTTTGTCTTCTATCTTCATATAATTTATATCTTTCTATTTATACTTGCAAAGGTAGTGATTTTTAGCGATAAACAAGAGTGGACAGGTAATCTTCGGAGAACATTTCGTTAGCTACGTCTAAAAGTCCCGCCGGAGTGAGTGCCTCTATGCGGCGGAACACTTCTTCTTTCGAGTCGTACTTGCCATAGTGAAGAAAGCACTTGCCCATGTCGAGGGCTTTGTTTTCAAAGTTATCGCCGGCAACTCCTATCTGTCCCATGATTTGTTTCTTGGCGGCATCGAGCTGCCCAGATGTCAAAGCCTTATCGCGCAACTTCTTCAGTTCTTTACGTACCAGCTCCATGCAGTAGTCGGCATCGTCGGGGTCGCAACCAAAGTAGATGCAGAACGTGCCCGTGTCGGTATAGGCTGTAAGATTGGCCTCAACGTTATATACCAACCCACGCTTTTCGCGCAGCGATATATTCAGTCGGCTATTCATACCAGGACCTCCCAAAATGTTATTCAGCAGATACAGTCCAGTGCGTCGTTCATTATATGCGCTATAACCTCTCGCCCCTATCATGACGTGAGCTTGATGCGTATCTCTACTGATTTCCTTAAATGCCGGAACATATACATCCGGAGCCAATCGCTTATAATCACCAACTGTTCCTAAAGCGATGTCTGAAGTCAGCTTCTCCATAATGCGTACTACGCGCTTAAAGTCGATGTCTCCAAAAACGAAGAACACCATATTGGTAGTCTTATAATAGCGATTTACAAATCGGAGCGCGTCATCGCTTACAAACTGGCGCAAGCGTTCCGGCTTGCCCAATATGTTACGGCCCAATGAATGATTAGGGAATATCAGTTCCTCGAAATCATCGAATATCAATTCAGCCGGACTATCTTCGTAGCTCTGTATCTCATCAATAATGACCTCTACCTCCTTGTCTATTTCCTGTTGAGGGAAAATACTGTCGAACACAATATCCGTAAGCAACTCTGCCGCCCTCTGGAAATGTTCTTTCATGAAAGCGCAATAAGCTACCGTCTCCTCCTTATTGGTATAAGCGTTCAAGTCGCCTCCCACATTCTCCATGCGGTTAAGTATATGCCACGGCTTACGCTTGTGCGTTCCCTTAAAGATAAGGTGTTCTACAAAATGTGCCATTCCCTGCTCCTGCGGCAACTCGTCGCGTGTTCCGGCATCGACGGCAAACCCGCAATAAGCCACGTCGGTAGGACTTGAGGCATGGATTATACGCAGCCCATTGGGTAAAGTAATCGTATTATAATTCGACATCGCTTCCTTTCTATAATTTTTACGCTGCAAAAATACAACAATGTATTCAATGTTAAGCCTAAAAGGGGTTGAGAGTTCAAAATTACAAGATATGGTAGCAACCGAAAATCAAAATAAGCAGTAACCGCTAAACTACAGTCTTTAAAATTCCTTTTGCAAAAGGAAACAATTCCTTCCTTAAAAGGAAAGCATTCCTCTCGCAAAAGGAAGACTTTCCATTCGCATATTGCAAGCATTCCATTCGCATATTGCAGGTATACCATTCGCATATTGCAAGTGTCCCATTCGCATATGGAAAATAGACAGTATACAAACCAAGGCAAACGATTAAAAACAATTAAACATTTTGAAATACATGACTTATATCAATCCCACGTCTTTATAAGATGTAGTAACTTTGCACGCAGATTTTTATCAACGTCGTGGAACAAACTATTCAACAAACTAACATTAAGAAAGGACTAACCAAATTGGTTGTCCCCATCTTCATCGAGACGCTCCTTATAATGATGCTAGGAGCTGTAGACACTATCATGCTGAGCCAATATTCTGACGAGAGTGTGGCTGCCGTGGGCGTGGTGAATCAAATCGTGATGCTTGCTTTTCTGATATTCGAAGTCATAAATATCGGAACATCGGTGCTTTGCTCGCAGTATTTGGGAGCGAAGATGCAAAAGAATATGGTACAGGTGGTAGGTGTGGCTCTTCTGTTTAACTTGGTAATTGGATTGCTTATCAGTGCTATTCTGTATTCTGGTGCCACTACCCTACTGGGATGGATGGGACTGCGCCCCGAGTTGTTGAAATACGGCATCGGCTATATGCAGATAGTCGGTGCGTTCGCTTTCTTCCAAGCTATCTCATTTACCATCTCGGCTTCATTGCGCAGCGCCGACAAAGCTATCTATCCAATGATGGTAACCGTACTGGTAAACATTATGAATATCATAGGCAACTATTCGCTTATATTCGGTAAATTGGGAATGCCGGCATTAGGAGCCGAAGGTGCCGCCATATCTACTTCGGTGGCTCGTGGGGTAAGTATGGTGGTGTTGTTCGTCATATTGTTCCGCAAACATATTCCAAGATTCCCACTTCATTATTTCCGCCCCTTCCCGTGGGTAGAACTTAAGAACTTGCTTAAAGTGGGACTGCCATCGGCAGGAGAAAACATGTCGTACAGTTTCTCGCAAGTAGTTATAACTTACTTTATAAATATATTGGGAAATAACGCACTTGCCACACGTACATACACGGTAAACATTGTTATGTTTGTTTATCTGTTTGCCATCGCCATGGCACAAGGAGGAGCTATCAGCATAGGGCACTTGGTAGGGCAAAAGAAAATCCGCGCCGCCTATCTGCTGGGAAAGTACGTTATGCGACTTTCTATACTTGTATCGCTCGTTCTTTCATGCGTATGGGCGGCAAGCGGACACTTTATATTCAGTATGCTTACCGATAATCAGGAAATCATAAAGATGGGAGTCACCATCATGATGGTAGATATCATCGTAGAAATAGGTCGCGCAGTTAATATCTACGCTACCAACGCACTGCGCTCGGCAGGCGATGTCAACTTCCCGTTCTATGTGGGCGTAGCCGTACAATGGACCGTCTCTGTAGGATTCAGTTATCTATTCGGAATCCACTGGGGATGGGGACTTGTGGGAATGTGGTGTGCATTCCTGCTCGACGAGAACATACGGGCGCTGCTTTTCGTAAAACGATGGAACAGCATGCGATGGGCTAAGAAAGGATTTATAAAATAACGGCAAATCACATGCACGCCTTAACGGCATTGATGACAGCCGATGTAAATCCGTCGTGATCTAACTGATTAACTCCTTTTATAGTAATACCTCCGGGAGTAGTGACTTTATCAATCTCTATTGCCGGATGGGTATTCTCGTCGGTCAACAACAGTTGGGCTGCTCCGTCGAGTGTCTGAGCCAACATCTTCATGGCATCTTTCGGACGTATACCGACTTCAACACCTGCCTGCATAGCTGCCTGTACATACTTCAGCACAAAAGCTATTCCGCACGAGGTAAGAGCGGTAGCGGCAGTCATCTGCTTCTCTTCTATCAAGATAGAAAGGCCCATTTCATTGAATAGGTCGAGTAACATCTGAGTCTGCCCAGGCGAGGCATTGCATTCTGCAATAAGCGTAGTGCTTGCCAAGCAAGAAATAGCCGTGTTAGGAATTACACGAAACATGGTCATGTCTTTATCTACATATTCTTTCAACGTATCGAAAGAAATACCTGCGGCAACAGATACCACTATCTGCGGACGGCGCAAATGCAACGGCTTTACAACTTCTTCCACTTTCCACGGCTTAACCGCGATAATCACCATATCGGCTTCGGATGCCACGGAGTTATCTGTACTGACATTGATTTCGGGATATTCGGCTTTCAGCTTATCAAGCTTACCAACGCTGGGATTAGTAACGGTGATATCTTTAGTAGCAACCAATCCTCCTTGAGCCAATCCGCGAGCTATGGCTCCACCCATATTTCCCGCTCCAAGTATAGCTATCTTCATTTCCTTTTATTTTTATAGTCAAACAATCAGATATTAGGTGCTTTAGATAGTTCCTCTATGGTCTTTCCCTCATAATCGCAGATAGTCTGCTTAAAATCTATAGGCAACTCTACCGGTTCTTTCGAAGAGATATCGTATCCTACCATAACCGTACGGCATTGACATTTAAGCACTCCGGTAGCACGATTCACGGCACGCTGCATCAGAGTCATGCTCTTATTTCCCAAATGAATTACAGTAGTTTCTATTTCCAAATCGTCGGAAAAGAAAACGGGCGCCAAGAAATCAGCGTTTATATTAGCAACTACAATGCCCAACTTATCCCAAATATGTTCGCCAAACACATCGCGTATGTACGATGTCTTGGCCAAATCGTAAAGAGCAAAATAAGATGAATTATTCATGTGACCAAATTGGTCAACATCGCTAAAACGAATTTGAACCGGTATTCGATGCCGGAAAGTAAAGTCCTCTGCCATAATGAATCGAATCTATTATTAATGATTAGCCCCAAAATTAAATCATTTTCATGAGATTCAGCCCCTGCTGCCGATTAATTTCTTACTTTTGCTGCCGGTAAAAAAAAGAAAATAATTGTATAAAGCACAAGTATCATGGAAAACAAATTCAACAAAGAGACTTTATGTGTACAGGCAGGATGGACTCCTAAGAACGGAGAGCCACGAGTACTGCCCATATACCAGAGCACAACTTTTAAATACGACGACAGCGAGCAGATGGCGCGTCTTTTCGACTTGAAAGACAGCGGTTACTTCTATACCCGTCTACAAAACCCTACAAACGATGCGGTAGCTTCTAAAATAGCGGCACTAGAAGGCGGCGTAGGAGCTATACTTACATCATCTGGCCAGGCTGCCAACTTTTATGCAGTATTTAATATATGCGAAGCCGGCGACCACTTGGTATGCGCATCTACAATTTATGGCGGTACTTTCAACTTGTTTGGAGTAACCATGAAGAAGTTGGGCATAGAATGTACATTCGTTGATGCCGACGCTCCAGAAGAAGAAATACAGAAAGCATTCCGTCCTAACACTAAATGTATGTTCGGCGAAACTATCTCAAACCCGAGCATCAACGTGTTGGATATCGAGAAATTCGCACGCATAGCTCACAGCAACGGAGTGCCTTTGATAGTAGATAACACTTTCGCCACTCCTATAAACTGTCGCCCATTTGAATGGGGAGCCGATATCGTGACTCACTCTACCACTAAATACATGGACGGACACGCCACTTGTGTAGGCGGTGCTATTGTAGATAGCGGTAACTTCGACTGGATGGCTCATGCCGACAAGTTCCCCGGCTTGACTCAACCCGACGAATCATATCACGGACTTACCTACGCCAAAGCATTCGGCAAGATGGCTTATATCACCAAAGCTACCGCACAGCTGATGCGCGACTTGGGTTCTATCCCATCGCCAGAAAACTCGTTCTTGCTGAACTTAGGATTGGAAACACTTCATCTGCGCGTGCCACGCCACTGCGAGAACGCACAGAAAGTAGCGGAATGGCTCGAAGCTAATCCTAAAGTAAAATGGGTAAACTATTGCGGATTGAAGAGCAGCAAGTATTATGAGTTGGCTCAGAAATATATGCCAAATGGTTCGTGCGGCGTTATCGCTTTCGGTTTGAACGGAACTCGCGAAGAGGCTATCAAGTTTATGGATAGTTTGAAACTGGCATGTATCGTAACACATGTGGCAGATGCACGTACTTGTGTGCTTCATCCTGCCAGCCATACCCACCGTCAGCTCTCTGACGAACAGCTGATAGAAGCCGGTGTGGCTCCCGACCTTATCCGCCTTTCTGTAGGTATTGAAAATGTAAACGACATCATTGCCGACTTGCAACAGGCAATGGAGCAGATTTAAATCTTACATATTTAAATAGTAATGCCGCCTCATTCATTCCAAGCATAGGAAGAATGAGGTGGCATTCTATTTATAAAATAATATCAGCGATGATATTAGAATTCTGCGTTACGCGGAGTACGTGGGAAAGGTATCACGTCGCGAATGTTAGACATACCTGTTACGAACAACAGCAAGCGTTCGAATCCCAAACCGAATCCGGCGTGAGGGCATGTTCCGTACTTACGAGTATCAAGATACCACCACATATCCTTCATAGGGATATTCAGTTCAGTGATACGAGCCATCAGCTTGTCATAGTTTTCTTCACGCACACTACCACCGATGATTTCTCCAATCTGCGGGAACAATACGTCTGTACCCTGTACAGTCTTACCATCTGTGTTCTGCTTCATGTAGAATGCCTTGATTTCCTTAGGATAGTCAATCATGATAACAGGCTTCTTGAAGTGCTCTTCTACCAAGTAGCGTTCGTGTTCGCTGGCTAAGTCGCATCCCCAATATACCGGGAATTCAAACTTATGACCTTTGGCAACTGCTTCTTCCAGAATCTTAACACCTTCTGTATAAGGCAGACGAACGAACTCTGTATTTACTACGTTCTGCAAACGTTCTATCAAGCCTTTGTCTACCATCTTGTTCAAGAATTCCAAGTCGTCCTTGCAGTTCTCAAGCGCCCAGTTTACACAGTATTTGATGAACTCTTCTTCCAAGTCCATCAAGTCCTGCAAGTCGGCGAAAGCAACTTCCGGCTCAACCATCCAGAACTCTGCCAAGTGACGCGGAGTGTTAGAGTTTTCAGCGCGGAATGTAGGACCGAATGTATAGATAGAACCTAAAGAAGTGGCAGCCAACTCACCTTCCAGCTGACCAGAAACGGTTAAGCTTGCCTGCTTTCCGAAGAAATCGCTATCGTAAATGATTGAACCGTTTTCATCCTTCTTCAAATCGTAAAGATTCATTGTAGTAACCTGGAACATCTGTCCTGCACCTTCACAGTCTGAAGCAGTAATGATAGGAGTATGGAAATAGAAGAATCCCTTTTCATGGAAGAATCTGTGGATAGCGATAGCCATGTTATGACGGATGCGGAACACTGCACCAAATGTATTGGTACGTGGACGCAAGTGTGCGATCTCACGCAAGAACTCCATAGAGTGTCCTTTCTTCTGCAATGGATAAGTATTGTCGCAAGAGCCAAGTACTTCTATTTCGCGTGCTTGAATTTCACAAGCCTGTCCAGAACCTACAGATTCAACCAACTCACCGTTTACGCTAAGGCATGCGCCTGTGGTGATGAGTTTCAGCATATCTTCGTCGAAATTTGCCAAATCGACTACAATCTGCACATTATTTATAGTAGAACCATCGTTCAGGGCAATAAAGTTTACTTGTTTGCTACCACGGCGAGTACGAACCCAACCTTTTACATTGACCATAGCTCCGAAATCACGGCGCTTCAACAGGTCAACAACTTTTGTTCTACGAATTGTCTCCATTGTATGTATCTTATTTATGAATTATTCAAATGATCCCATGCGAAGCATGTTAACTTCTTGTTCTGTCAAGTAACGCCAGTCACCGCGACGCAAGCCTTTCTTAGTTAAACCTGCAAAGTATACACGGTCAAGCTTAATGACACGATATCCCAAAGATTCGAATATACGACGTACGATACGGTTCTTTCCTGAGTGGATTTCGATACCTACCTGCGACTTATCAGTATCTGACGCGTAGCTGATAGCGTCTGCATGAATCTCGCCATCATCAAGTGTAATACCTGATACGATTTGGTCAAGATCTGCTTTAGTAACGTTCTTATCGCAATATACGTGATATATTTTCTTCTTCAAGAACTTAGGATGACTCAACTTAGAAGCCAAATCACCGTCGTTAGTAAGCAACAATACACCTGTAGTGTTACGGTCAAGTCGGCCAACCGGATAGATACGCTCCTTGCAAGCGTCCTTCACACAATCCATTACTGTCTTACGTTCCTGTGGGTCGTCTGATGTAGTTACACAGTCTTTCGGCTTATTAAGCAACACGTATACTTTGCGCTCAATGTTAACCGGCTGATCGTGGAACTTCACTTCGTCATTACGCTTAACTTTAGTACCCAATTCGGTTACTACTTCTCCGTTTACCGATACCACACCTGCTGTGATGTATTCATCAGCCTCACGGCGAGAACATATACCGGCATTGGCAAGGAACTTATTCAAACGAATCGGTTCATTAGGATCTGTGAGTACATCTTTATATTCAATCTGCTTTTTCAAGCTATATTTGGCATTCGGGTTATAATCGGCTGTGCGCGGACGGAAACCACCCTGCTGACGATTTCCATAACCGCCGCGGTTATTTCCATAGCCACCCTGACGGTTATTGTTGTAACCACCACCATTCTGACGGTTATATCCGCCCTGACGGTTGTAACCGCCTTCGCCATTGTTATTATTGAAACGAGGACGGAATCCACCTTCCTGCTGACCTTCTGCATTGTTGTTGAAACGCGGACGATACTGGCGTTCTTCACCGTTATTGTTATTATAGCGGTTGTTGTAAGGACGCTGCGGACGGTTATATCCTCCTTCACCATTGTTATTGTTAAAACGAGGATTGTATGAAGAACGTTCACCATACTGACGCGGCTGACGATTGTATCCTCCTTCACCATTGTTATTGTTGAAGCGCGGACGATACTGACGCTGCTCTCCTCCTTCGTTATTGTAGTTATTATGACGCGGAGTGTAAGCACGCTGCGGGCGTTCTCCATCTTGGTTTGAGTTGAAACGCGGACGGCGTGGCTGGTATGAATTGCCTCCGTCATTACGATTGTATCTGTTATAACCCTCTCTGTTTGATTTGTAACCATCGCGGCCAGACTGGCTGTTTTCGCCATCTTGTCTGTTTTCGATATCTGCCATAAAATTCTATGTTTTTATAAAGTTTTGTAATGCACCCTTCTCGGGTGGATATTTATATTTACTCTCGTATTTTTAAATTAAATTCCAGTATAGTTGTGCGGAGTAATAACGCGCAACTCTTTCTTGATTTCTTCGCTTACATTCAGCGTTTCGATAAACTCTTTAATTGCAGCTTCGTTTATTCCTTTGTTTGTGCGAGTCAAAGCTTTCAATGCTTCATAAGGATGTGGATAGGCTTCACGACGCAAAATAGTCTGGATAGCCTCAGCGACAACGCTCCAGCAGTTATCCAAATCCTGATATATCTTGTTTTCGTTAAGAAGCAGTTTTCCCAAACCTTTCAGAGAGCTCTGAATAGCGATGATAGTATGACCGAAAGGAACACCGATATTACGAAGTACTGTAGAGTCGGTAAGGTCACGCTGCAAACGGCTAACCGGAAGTTTTGTCGACAAGTGTTCGAATATAGCGTTTGCCATACCCAAGTTTCCTTCAGCGTTTTCAAAGTCGATAGGGTTCACCTTGTGCGGCATTGCGCTTGAACCTACTTCGCCTTCTTTGATTTTCTGCTTGAAGTACTCCATTGAGATATACTGCCAGAAGTCGCGGTTCATATCTACCATAATGGTATTGATGCGCTTCATGGCATCGAATATAGCGCCGAGGTTATCGTAGTTAGATATCTGTGTAGTGTATTCTTCGCGTTCCAAGCCAAGCTTTTCTGCTACGAAACGATTTCCGAATTCCTTCCAATCGTATTCCGGATAAGCTACATGGTGAGCGTTGTAGTTACCTGTAGCGCCACCGAACTTAGCAGTGATAGGACATGCCTTCAAAGCAGCCAACTGGCGGTTAAGACGATAAGCGAATACCATAATTTCTTTTCCCAAACGTGTAGGAGAAGCCGGCTGTCCGTGAGTCTTAGCCAACATAGGGATGTCTTTCCACTCTTCGGCATAAGCAGTAAGCTGATCAATCAACTTCTGAATCTGCGGATAATACACTTCATCGAGCGCATCCTTGATAGACAAAGGTACTGATGTGTTATTTATATCTTGTGAAGTAAGTCCAAAGTGAATGAATTCCTTGAACGGCTCAAGTCCGCCCAACTTATCGAACTGTTCCTTAATGAAATATTCTACTGCTTTAACATCGTGATTGGTAACGCTTTCTATCTCTTTGATTCGACGAGCATCAGCTTCTGAAAAATTGCGATAGATATCGCGCAAAGCCTCGAAGCGAGCATGATCGAAACTTTTCAGCTGCGGCAAAGGCAGTTCACACAAGGTGATAAAATACTCTATTTCCACACGCACACGATATTTAATCAGTGCATATTCTGAAAAATAAGCGGCCAAAGCTCCCGCTTTACTTCTGTATCTACCGTCGATAGGCGACACAGCTGTGAGCAAATCAAGATCCATCATGGTTCTTATTATATACTTAATTATTAATGATCATTATTGGTTTGCAAAGTTAATGCTTTTTCCTATATCCATGAATTACAGTATCAAAAGTTTAGTATTTATTTTATGTTTATATGTCCGAAGACGCCCCAATACGTTCTTCCGCACGCCGAAATAAAGGCTACGATGCTAAAAAATGGTAAATACCCACATTAATAATATTGAAATGTGTATTTTCGCAGATTGATATAAAAGATTACACATCGCATGAAGATACAAATCATAAATAAATCGAAACACGCGCTGCCGCAATATGCTACCGCTCTTTCGGCGGGCATGGACTTACGCGCCAATATAGACACTCCTATCCTACTTAAACCGATGCAACGCAAGCTGGTTCCTACCGGACTGTACATAGCACTGCCCGAAGGATTTGAAGCGCAAATCCGCCCCCGCAGCGGATTAGCTCTGAAAAAAGGCATCACGCTTCTAAATACTCCAGGCACTATCGACGCTGATTACAGAGGCGAAATAGGAGTAATAGTAGTAAACCTCTCAGAAGAAGATTTCATAATAGAAGATGGAGAAAGAATAGCCCAGATGGTAATAGCACGCTACGAGAAAGCCGAATGGGAAGAAGTGGAGGTATTAGGCGAAACAGAACGAGGAGATGGCGGATTCGGACATACCGGAACTTTATAAACCGCTTCACGATAAACTACAAAAAATGAACAAGATAACATCAATCATCATATTGGTTTGCCTCCTGTTTACAGCAGCTGGCTGTGGAACATCGAACAAACAAAAGACGACACGCCATAAGGTTTCGGCTCAAGAGACCGTATTATCACCCGAAGAAAGCCGCAAATTCGATTACTTCTTTTTAGAAGCCATGCGCATGAAGCAGAAAGGCGACTTAGACGCTGCTTACGAGCTATTGCAGCATTGCATAGAAATAAATCCCGAATCGGGCGCCACATTATATGAATTGGCGAAGTTCTATCTTTACTTAGGACAGGAAGAAAAGGGAGAGCAAGCGCTGAAGAAGGCGGTTCGTTCTAACGAAAGCAACTTCTGGTACAAGCAGACTTTGGCTCAATATTACGAGAACAAGCGCGATTTTCCTAAAGCCATTTCTGTATACGAAGATATGGCAGAACAATTCCCCGACAGATTGGAGCCGCTTTTGTCACTGACTGATTTATATAACTCTACCAAAAGTTATCAGAACGTAGTCACCACGCTAAACCGTATAGAAGAACTCGATGGAAAGTCGGAGCAGATAAGCATGGAGAAGTTCCGCATGTATCTGCTGCAAGGAAAGAACGACGACGCATTTGCCGAAATAGAAAGTCTGGCGAAGGAATATCCGTACGATATGCGTTACCAAACAATCTTAGGCGATGTGTATTTAAACAACAATAAGCCCGACGAGGCATACGACACTTATCGCCGCATTCTTAAAGAGGTACCAGGATATGCTCCAGCAATATTATCATTGGCAAATTACTACCAAAAGACAGGACAAGACAGCTTGTATCAGGCACAACTCGACACTATATTACTGAACGACGATGTGCAGAGTGATACCAAGATGGAAATAATGCGACAAGCCATCATACAGACGGAGCAGACTACTAAAGATAGTACTCAAATAGTATCTCTTTTCAAGAGAATTCTGAAACGTCCGCAGCAGAATGCCGACTTATCAATGCTGTGCGCCCAGTATTGTGTAAGCAAGAATATGAAGGCCGACGCAACATTAGCATTGAAACAAGTTATTAAGCTCGACCCGGAGAATACACCTGCACGCCTACAACTTATAGGCTACGCACTGCAGGATGAAGACCCCGACAAAGTGATAGAAGTTGCCCGCCCCGCCATAGAATATAACCCCGATGTTTTGGAGTTCTATTACTACTTAGGGCTGGCGTATTATAATAAAGACCAAACAGATGAAGCCGCCGCTACATTCGAGAAAGGTGTAAAGCAGGTAAACGAAAAGACCGACAAGAAAATAGTATCCGACTTCTATTCCATGATGGGCGACATATATCATCAGAAAGGAAAGAATGCGGAAGCATACGCAGCGTACGACTCGTCTCTCGTTTACAACCCCGACAATATAGGGACAATGAACAACTACGCTTACTTCCTTTCTGTAGAGCGCAAGAGCCTGGACAAGGCAGAAGAAATGAGCTACCGCACAGTAAAGGCAGAGCCAAGCAACGCTACATTCCTCGATACGTACGCATGGATTCTATTCGAGAAAGGGAAATATACCGAAGCACGTATATACATGGAGCAAGCGCTGCAAAACGATCCGGACCCAAGCAGAGTATTGCTTGAACACGCCGGAGACATTTACTACATGGCCGGACAAAAGGAAAAGGCATTAGAGTATTGGAAGAAAGCTGATGCAAAACCCGTTGAAAAGAACGAAGAAGCTCCGAGCGAAAAAGACAAGCAGCGGTTAAAACAGAAAATAGCGCAGAAAAAATATATCGCAAACTAAACGAACATACAAAACCCAAGACAATGAATAAGATAATACGACTGATAAATATATCGTGCGTTGTAATAGCGACAGCGATACTGGCATCGTGTTCTACTTCGCGCTCTACAGTGAAACTGCCGGAAGTAGGCGGACTAACGGGACAAGCGTATATGGAAAAAGTAATAGAGCAGGCTCCGCAGTGGAAAAGCTTGAGCGGAAAGGTAGCGCTAACACTAAACTTGGGTAGTCAAGGTAATACAAAGGTAAGTGCCACTATGCGCCTGATGCGAGATCAGTCTATCCGTTTTACCGTTGCCCCTCTGTTGGGAATAGAAATGGCACGTCTGGAAATTTCGCCCGACGGAGTACTGCTTTTGGATAGATTGCACAAAAGATATTGCCAGATTCCTTTCAGCGAACTCACTGAAAAGACGGGAGTATCTGTAGATTTCAACGCATTTCAATCGCTATTCTTAAACGAGATGTTTTTGCCGGGAAAAGAAAAGCTTACTACAGCCAATGCCGTAGACTTTACTCTAAGCTTAAATAACCAGCAAGGCGTAGACATAACTCCACGCAAGAAAAGTACATTGAGTTATCAATTCTTAGCCTCGGCTACCGACGGACTGTTATGGCAAACCCTCATACAAATGAGCGGTACACCGTATGCGCTGAGATGGAAATATGATACCTTCGAAGATGTAGAAGGTCGTTCGTTCCCCAAACACATGAACGCTTCGGCCGAAGGTTTGTCTAAAAATACCGGCATGGATATGAAATTCTCGAAGCTGACTGTAGGCGGCGATTGGGATGCACGCACCACAATACCTGATAGCTATAGTCGCATAGAACTGAAGCAAGTAATTGACATGCTTAAGAATTTCAAATAAATATGTATATGAATCGCTTACTATTTGTCATCGGAATATTAGGATTGTTCTGCATGCCGTCTATGGCACAAAGCACACGTAAGATACGTGAGCTGGAAAAGCAGCACGCTGAATTGCAGAAACAGATTTCGCAATCGGAGTCATTGCTGCAATCTACCAAGAAAGACGTAAAAAGTCAACTGAGCAATCTGACTCTGCTTTCGGGACAGATAGACGAGCGAAAAAAATATATCGCCACCATAGAGAATGACGTCAATGTGATACAGCGCGAAGTAGACCGTCTGCAGGTGGAACTTAACACGCTGAAAAAGGAATTGGCCGACAAGAAAGATAATTATGAACAGTCGGTTAAATACCTATATCATAACCGCAGCATACAGGAAAAGCTGATGTTTATCTTCTCTGCCGATAATCTTAACCAGATGTACCGACGAATGAGATATGTACGCCAATATGCCGACTATCAGCGTATGCAGGGATTGGAAGTAGAGCGAAAACAGCGTCAGGTAAGAGACAAGCAGAAGGTGCTCGTCGCATCGCGCGAAGCGAAGCGCAAGTTGCTGGAGGCCGGACAAGCAGAAAAGGTTAAACTTGAAGCGCAAGAGAAAGAGCGAAAAGGACTGTTGGCTTCATTACAGAAAAAGCAACGAACCATACAGGGTGAGATAAACCAAAAACGTCGCTCTGCCGACAAACTGAATGCGCAAATCGATAAATTGATTGCCATCGAAATAGAAAAGGCACGCAAAAGGGCGGAAGAAGAAGCACGCCGTAAGGCTACCGCTGAAAACGGCCGTAACAAAAAAGAGGGAACAAATTCAAAGACACCGGCAAAAGGTCAAAATATTCCAAGCTCTAAGATGGGAGAATTTAAAGTCGGTTCAGAAGACCGCCGGTTATCAAGCGTATTCGAGCAGAATAAAGGAAAGCTCCCTATCCCGATTACCGGAGCGTATATGATAGTAGGCCACTACGGACAATACCAAGTAGACGGACTACGCAATGTACGCCTCGACAATAAGGGTGTGGACATCCGCGGAAAGCAGGGTGCACAGGCACGAGCTATATTCAACGGAGAGGTTTCTGCCATTTTCCAATACAACGGACTATCGAATGTATTGATACGTCATGGCAGTTACATATCGGTATATTGCAATCTGCAATCGGTACTTGTGCGCAAAGGCAGCAAGGTTAATACCCGCGATATCATAGGTCAAGTGCATACCGATAAGGAAGGCAACACCATACTCCACTTCCAGCTGCGCAAAGAAACCGCCAAGCTGAATCCGGAGATATGGCTGCAAAGATAATTACCAGAACTTGTTCTGCTGCTCGTTGTATTCGAATCCGGCCTCTTTCAAACGGCTAACGATTTCGTTCTTATCTACATGGAGGTCGTCACACAGTGCATCGAGCGAAGGATAAAAGTCACGTAATTTCATATTGATAACGCTAAAAAGCATCATCGGGTCTTTAGGTAATTCCATAATCGTATTATCTGTTTAGTTTCGGGGTGCAAAGTTACAAGCTAAAAAGATAAAGTAGTAACAAGCATAGTAGCTATTTTATCTTTATTGTATATTTTTATATATCTAAAAAAGTCATGATGAACTGGAAGCAACTGATATCAAACAAACGCTTCGGGCTGGAGTTTCTGCACGAAGAGCGCAAAGAAGACCGTACTGAGTTTCAGCGCGATTACGACCGTCTTATCTTTTCGGCCCCATTCCGCCGTTTACAGAACAAGACACAGGTATTCCCGCTGCCAGGAAGTATATTTGTACACAACCGTTTGACTCATAGCCTCGAAGTTTCATGCGTAGGCCGTTCTTTAGGGAATGACGTTGCTACACGACTCTTGCAGAAGCATCCGGAGTTATCCGACTCGCATCTTATGGAAATAGGCTCTATCGTTTCTGCGGCTTGCCTTGCCCACGACTTAGGCAACCCTCCGTTCGGGCACTCAGGCGAAAAGGCCATCGGCACGTATTTCTCCGAAGGAAAAGGTCTAGAACTAAAAGCGTTTCTTTCGCCCGAAGAATGGGAAGACCTGATTCATTTTGAGGGAAACGCCAACGCATTCCGTCTGCTTACCCATCAATTCCATGGTCGTCGTCCGGGAGGATTCGTCATGACTTATTCTACACTCGCTTCGGTAGTGAAATATCCGTTCTCTTCACAGCTGGCAGGCAACAAACAGAAGTTCGGTTTCTTCTTGAGCGAGGAAAAAGATTTCGAGAGAATAGCTACCGAGTTAGGTATAAAACGCCTCAGCGCAGAAGGCGAGCCGATACGTTATGCACGGCATCCGTTGGTATATCTGGTAGAAGCCGCCGATGATATATGCTATCAGATGATGGACATAGAAGACGCTTTCAAGCTAAAAATTCTGACTACAGAAGAAACAAAGTCGCTCTATATGGAGTTCTTCAAGGAAGAACGCAAACAGCGTATACTCGATATCTGCTCTAAAGTAGAAGATGTGAACGAACAGATAGCTTATCTGCGCTCATCTGCCATAGGCGTGCTTATAAAAGCCTGCGTACAGACTTTTGTCGATCATGAAGAAGAGATTCTGTCGGGCACATTCAATAGCACCCTTATCAAGCAAATCGACGAACCGCTCCAACAGGCTTATAAATATTGTTCGAAAACCGCTTTCGCTAAGATCTATTGCGCAAAAGACGTGCTCGACATCGAGTTGGCGGGTTTTCAGGTAATCACTACACTGATGGATTTGCTGATTGATGCTGTACGCATGCCGGAAAAAGCATACTCGCAACTGCTCATCGGCCGAATGCCGAAACAATACGACGTTAACGCACCAACACTGTATGGCAAAGTTCAGGCCGTATTAGATTATGTTTCGGGCATGACCGACGTATATGCGATAGACCTTTACCGAAAGATAAACGGCAACAGTCTTCCTGCTGTGTAACCACCGCTACTGAGCTGTATATTTCTGCAGAGGTAATTCGCCGCGCAGCACTCCAAGTGCATTCATGGCGAGCGCTCCCATTTCATCTTCTCCGGGTATGACTACTATCGGGGCCAACCCTTCTATCCATTCGCGCAACCATGATACACATGTAGCGTTATAAGCGATGCCTCCGGTAAGGATGATAGCATCGGTCTGCCCGTGCAAAGCTATGTGCATGGCTCCTATCTGCTTGGCTATGGTATAAATCATCGACTCAAGTACCAACTTATGCTTTTCGGCTCCGGCATTTGCCCAGCGTGCTATGGTAGCTACATCAGTAGTACCAAGATGAGCCACCAAACCTCCACGTCCGTTCAGTAACTTACGCACTTCACGATAGGTATACTTGCCGCTGAAACATAAGTCCACCAACTGCTTGGCGGGAATAGTGCCGGCACGTTCCGGACTGAACGGACCTTCTCCGTTCAACGCGTTATTTACATCTACCACCTTTCCTCTTTGGTGAGCACTGACGGAGATTCCTCCACCAAGATGCGCCACTATCAAGTTCATATCTTCATACATGCGTCCTTCGCGTGCAGCATATTTACGCGATACTGCCCTACTGTTCAACGCATGGAATATGGAGATACGTTCTATTTCGGGAATTCCGGTAAGACGTGCCACATCGCGCAACTCATCAGTTACAACCGGATCGGCTATGAATGCCGGACATCCTATGCTTGCGGCAAGTTCGTCGGCAATGATAGCGGCAAGGTTAGACACATGCTCCATATCCGCATTCCATAAGTCGTGCTTAATATGCTCGTCTATACGGTACACACCACCCGGAGTAGGCTTAAGCAGACCACCGCGCGCAATGATGGCATCGAACTTCATCGGGATATTCGCCACACGAAGAGCCTCCATAATATGGTCTCGCCTAAAGACATACTGCTCGTTTACATGATGAAAAACGGAAAGTTCTTCCGCCGAATGAAACAGACTCTCACGCCACGCCGGTTCCAAATCATTATACACCGCCAACTTTGTCGACGTAGACCCTGGGTTTATGACTAATATCTTCATACGTTTTTTTTGGTTTCGCTGGCCAGACACGCTAAAGCCAGACTGTAAAACTTAGAATTGCCGGAGTCGGCTCTCGAAGGTACTACTACAGGAGCCGTGGTTCCAGTAAGCATACATGCCATGTTTGCATCGCCAAAAAGCGATAATGTCTTATAGAAGGTGTTACCTGCTTCTATGTCGGGGAATATCATGATATCGGCGTTACCAACTACCGGCGAACTTATTCCTTTTATCTCTCCGCTGTGGGCGTCGCATGCTGTTTTCGCATCCATCGGACCGTCAACGAATGCCGAACCGAATCTGCCGCAAACAGCCTCATCTTTTAGTTGCACATAGCTGACGGTACAAGGGAATTTCTCGCTGACCTTCTCTGAACAATGAATCAAGGCTACACGAGGTTGCTCATGGCCCAACTTACGGCATATATCAACATTAGCCTTAATCATAGCACGGAACTGCTCTAAAGAAGGATACGGAATAACCGCTGCATCAGAAAAGAACAACAGTTTATGATATAACGGTATCTGCGCTATAGACACATGACTCAATATGCCACCGGGAGGAAGCAAGCCTTTCTCCTTTTTAAGAACGGCACGAAGCAAATTGTCGGTATTGATAAGACCTTTCATCAAGATATCCGCCTCACCGGTACGCACAAGCTGTACAGCCAAAGCCGCAGCCTCATCGGGCGAGGGAGCTTGATAGACACGGACAAAATCGGGGGAAGCGGAATGAAGACGCTGGGCATTTTCTATATGATCAACATCCGTAACTAATAAAAACTCGGCTATTTCTTCGCGTAAGCTACGAAATATTACATACTCCGTATGAGGGTCGTTAGGACAAACCACTGCGACTCTCCTGCGGATGCCACGCGAACGCAAGATATTAACTAACTGCGTGAGTGTTTTAATCGGTTCCATATTATCAGATTTGACATGAAGAGCAATTTATAACGTAGTACTGCTTTTCTTTCCAACAAATATGAAAAATAAATCTGATTTTATCTATATATTTGCTTCTGTTTCTGTTAAACATTAACTTATGAAAACATTTCAAACATTTGACATCAATGCGGAATACGAATCGTTCCACTCGCACTTTCCCAATCATAAAGATAAGCCGATAATAGGCATAACCGGAAATTTCGACAACGGGAATATGTCGCTGGCACCGGGGTATTATACTTCCATTTTGAAAGCGGGCGGCATTCCGTTCGTTATCCCCCCATGCGATGAGGATGACGTTTTGGCAAACCTACTCGACAAGGTAGACGGTTTGTTGCTATCGGGCGGAGGAGACATAAACCCGCTTTATCTGCAAGAAGAACCGATAAAAGAGCTACACAGTATCAACCCATACCGCGACCATCAGGAACTGATGTTGGTACGTTTGGCTGCCAACAGACAAATACCTATGATGGGAATATGCCGAGGTATGCAGGTTATGACCGCTGCACTGGGAGGCACAATTTATCAAGACATTTATAAACAATGCGAAGGGCAGTGCATCAAGCACAGTCAAGACTTGGATAGAGCGTACGCCTCGCACTCGGTAACTATAGACGAGGATACTCTACTGAGCAAAATAATGCGTACAGATAAGTTGATGGTAAACTCGTTCCATCATCAAGCGGTAAAAGATGCCGCTCCTGGTTTCCGAATATCGGCACGAGCTACCGATGGTGTGGCAGAAGCCATAGAAAGTACGGAGTACAAGTCGATGATAGGCGTGCAGTGGCATCCCGAATGCTTCATCCTGAATAACGACGAGTGTATGATGCCGCTTTTCAACTGGCTACTGAACGAAGCCACTTCATTCCGTGACGCTAAAGCTCTTCACAAAAGAGTACTTACGCTCGACACGCATTGCGATACTCCTATGTTCTTCGACCAAAACATCAATTTCGCGTCGCGCGACCCACGCATCAGAGTAGACCTGCATAAAATGAACGAAGGACATCAGGACGCAACTATCATGGTGGCTTATCTGGAGCAAAAGGAACGTACTGACGAAGCATTGATTGCCGCTACCGCCAAGGCCGACCGACTACTGAACGAAATAGAAAAGATGGTAGCCATGAACTGCACTGCCGTAGATATAGCTTATACCCCAGACGACCTCTACCGTCTGAAAAGAGAAGGTAAGAAAGCTATCATGCTAGGCATAGAGAACGGATACGCCATAGGAAAAGACATCAGCAATGTAGAACGCTTCCGCAAAAGAGGTGTGGTGTATATGACTCTTTGCCACAACGGTAATAATGATATATGCGGTTCGGCAAGATATAATGATGAAAACTTAGGAGTAAGCCCCTTCGGTGAACAGGTTATACGAGAGATGAACCGAGTGGGAATGATGGTAGACTTATCTCATGCCGGAGTGCAGACTTTCTACGACACCCTCGACATAAGTCAGAAGCCGGTGGTATGCTCCCACTCTTCCAGTCGTGCCCTTTGCGATCACCCTCGCAATCTATACGACGAACAGCTGAAGGCTATAGCCCGAAAAGGTGGAGTGGTACAAGTCTGTATCTATGATTGCTTCTTACGAAAAGAGGGCGGCGCAAGCATAGTAGATATCATAGAGCATCTACACCACATGGTAAACGTGATGGGCATAGAGCATGTAGGCATCGGAACCGATTTCGACGGTGACGGAGGCGTGAAAGGATGCTATGACTCATCCGAACTAATCAACCTGACCCGCTGTTTGCTGCAAGAACGCTACAGCGAAAAGGATATCAGACTGATTTGGGGAGAAAACTTATTACGTGTAATGAGAAATAATCAGGCACTATAAAAGCGAACCTCACCCCACAATTTATATTACTCGACGAAAGTAGCGTTTTACAAAACTGATAATCAACAGAATTAAGCATTGTGATGAACGATTTGAACCATCGCAATGCTTCAATTGAACCATCGCATTGTTTCAATCAACTCATCGCAATGTTTTGATTGAATCATTGCGATGTTTTTTTGCGAAATACCATGCACTAAAAATATTTTTCAGCTTTAAGCCGGATATTTTACAAAAAATGCGTCCTATATATAAAGGGACCATTATGAATTATCTAAAAACTCTACCAATTGCACAAATCCGGTTATTCCTGATTTTGTTATATAACGCCATCTGGCTATTCTCTTGCGGAGAATACAAAGTAGACGAAGGCAATGAAAGTCAGCCCGAAGAAAAGAACAGCAGACTGCAACTCGACTTTAACAGCGTAGATAATGCAAAAATCAACTTTCCGCTGTCATTGTTTGCATTCAACACGGAGAACGAATGCGTTATGCAACACACGCATACCGCCACCGACGACTTGTTCACTTCTGAGCTACCGAAAGGACAATACACCATAGTAGGCATATCCGGAATGGAAAACAACGGAGTTTCTTTACCATTACAAACAACCCCCGAAAGCTTCATCCGTCTATCGGGCAACGTATGTTCTTCTCCATTGCAAATAAGCCGACTGCAAATCGGATTAAATCAGACAACCTTCGCCACCATGACCTTTTCTTATGTAGTGTCTGCCCTACGGTTCACCATGTCGGGCATACCATCGGATGCCAGTAAGGTGGAAATGAAACTATCTCCGGTAAGTTCCGGCATCTCATTCAGCGGAAATCCAAGGAACGACAAACAGGAAGCCGCCATCACGTTTCATAAGGACGGACATATATGGACGTGCAAAGAGCAATACATAATCCCCTCGGAAAGTTCTACCACACATTTATCTATCAATATAGAACGCCCCGGAGGAAACGAAGCCTACGGATATACTTATCAAGCGGCATTAAAAGCCGGATATCCTTATCACTTTACAGGCAGATACGGCCAACCTATCGCACTAGACGGTACATTCCAAGCTGAGGGATGGCACCAAGTAACCAATGTGGAGTTCGGTTTCGACCAAATAAAACCAGACGGGAAAGACGACAATGAAGGGAACGGCGGAAACAATGGTAGCGGTAGTAGCGGTGAAGGTGGCGGAAGCGACGGAAACGAAGGAGAAGACAATAATGACAGCAACATGCCGATATATAAGGTTTCGGCAATGCCCGAAGTAGGCACACTATGGAAAGAATGCTTGGTATGCTCGCTCACCCCTTCATCGGGTACCGAAAGCACAGCGTTGCTGCTTGCCCCGCAGCAATTCTATGTCTATGCTTCCGATACGGAAGAGCAACTCTCTTATTTCTCGCACAACGGCATGAGCGGATGGCGTATATTTTCAACCGAAGAAGCCAAAGCATTCAGAGACCGCTACTTCGGCATCACCAAGACAGAGGCGCTTAACAAGCTGTTGCTCGACGCAGGAATGCCCAGTCTAATAAAATACGAAGGCACCGACCGCTATCTATGCAATAATGGAAAGTCTACGTTCAGCATGACATCAAATATGGTATCGAACGCTGGTGACAGCCGGAAGTATTACCTCCGCCCGGTTAAAGAAGTGAAGCTGAAATTATCGAAGTAAAATAAGAGGCCACGCGAATAGGAAGTCGACCGATGGGAAGCTCGCTAATCATCTATCGTAATTCCCATTTTACGCATAATAAAACATGCGTTCATATTTTGAGCCACGCCTTCTTGCAACTTATAAGAGAACGTAAGTTCGTCATTATGTATATCGGCTTCGAAACAATAGTTATGTATCTCTTTAGGATATTGATCTACCAACGTACCCAACAAAAGGTCGTGCGTAGCAATGATTCCGTTGGCACTAAGACGGATAAACTGTTTGATAAGATCGAGCGAACCCTTCTGCTTGTCGGTTGAGTTGGTTCCTTTAAGTATCTCGTCAAGAATGATAAAGAGTTCATTCCCCTCATTCAGCATGTCGATGATACGTTTCAGACGCTTCATCTCCGCAAAGAAATACGATTCGTTTCCTGCAAGCGAATCGGAAGTGCGAAGACTAGTAACCAACTGAGACGGATAAAGCTCAAGCGAATCACAGCATACCGGGCAACCTATGCATGCCAACAGATAGTTTACCCCGATAGTACGAAGATAAGTACTCTTGCCTGCCATATTAGCTCCGGTTATTATCAGGAAGAAAGGACGTACGGGAATATGCGCATCGTTCTTTACACACTTGTCTTGTGCCATAAGCGGATGCCCCATGCCACGGGCTTCAAACATAAAAGGCTTATCCGAAATTGTAGGATAAACATAGTCGGGATAATTAAACCCGAAAGTGCCCAACGAGCATAAAGCATCAAGCTCGCCCACAACTTCGAGCCACTCCATGACCTGCTTGCCGTATCTCTGTTTCCACTTTTCTATGCGTACTATCTGGCGCATCTGGAAAAAGACGCTTCCCTCTAATAATAAATACAGCAACTGGTTATTGCGTAAGTCCAAACGTTCCAACTCTCGCGACAACTGACGCAAGACTTTTATCGGCGAATTACCACCAGAGTTCAAACGCTCTATCAACTGACGTACACCAGCCGACTGCCATTCTTCTTTTTCAGTAAGTTCTATCAACTTGGCATAGCTATTCAGAGTGCGCAATTTCTTGCCGAAAGTATCCTGAACCATAGTGGCGTGCTTCTGAATTCCGAAACTAAGGATAATGAAACAGAAGAATACAAAACCAAACCAGCCCATGCCAATCAAGTCAAGCAATCCCGCCAAAAGTAGCACAACATTAAGCGCAGGTACTCCCCACAGCAACACTTTGACCCAAGCTTTACCCAAGAAAAGCGGTGCGCTGTTAACCCAATCGGAAATCTCCCTCTCGTCAGTATCTTTTCCTCTATACACCATGCCGGCCACACGGAACGCTTCACGAAACTCCGGTTTCATGCTTACTTCTTTCACAGTTTCTTGTCGCTGCTCTATAGCCTCCTTACGCAGCAGATGTCGCTTAAGCCATGTAGCCAAGACAGACTTTCCTACATGAGTGCAGGTACGATTCAGCATTTGAAATACCGAACGCTCTCCAAACACATCGATATCGTATGTATACACATGCTCCGGGTCAACATATTCATCGCCTCCGTCGAAGCTGCTTATATCACCCTGCAAAGCTTTCAGTTCATTCCGGTTGATTTCGGCTTTTGCTTCTGTCAGTTCCTTATCCAAGAACAAACGATTGTGCCACTTCACCAAAACAAAGAAAGGCAAGAAGGTAACGCACATAGCAACAGTTATCACCCAAGCCGGCGAGCGGAAAAACAAAAATACAGATACCACTCCGGCAACAAACAAAACAAGACGCAACATGCTAACCTGAAAGATGCGGGTTTTGATTTTTCCTAAATCAGCCTCCGCCTCTTTCAGGCGCATAGTATACCAGTCGGCATTCGTAGTTTGATTCATATTATGGTTGGGCTTAATAAACAATTATTATTTCAGGCTATCCTTATACCACTCGAACAGTTTCTGAACTCCGTCTTCTATCTCTACCTTGTGAGTCCAGCCCAGTGAATGCAGCTTGCTAACGTCGATAAGCTTGCGCATGGTTCCATCGGGTTTGGAAGTATCGAACTCTACCGTACCCTCGAAGCCAACGGCTTTTACTACAAGTTCGGATAGTTCACGGATAGTAAGTTCCTTGCCTGTACCCACGTTGATGTGGCAATTGCGAATCTCGCCCAATGACGGGATGGCACCGCCACGACCCTCTGAATTATTGCGGTCTACCGTACCGTCGGTTTTGGCACCATAGAATACGCTGCTGTATTTCTCTATGCCGATAATATCCTTGAAGTCAACGTTCAAGAGTACGTGTACGCTGGCATCCGCCATGTCTTCGCTCCAAAGAAACTCGCGAAGCGGTGCGCCAGTACCCCATAGCACTACCTTATTATCGTAGATTCCGTAGAACTCCAACGCCTTGAGGATACGCTCGTGAGAGTTGCTTCCGTCAACGTTGCCTTCACCTATGATGGCACGAAGCTTGTCGGTGGGGTTGATGGGACGCTTGTTCATATCTACCTCGATGCTGTGCCAGTCGCCTTCGTGAATCAGCTTAGCCAAGTAAATCTTACGCATCATGGCTGGCATTACGT
>OJKP01000178.1_pt1 | contig 51192 bp, 42 predicted proteins | sample 1596521 | NCBI WGS metagenome assembly OJKP01 (sample SAMEA4350130, study PRJEB24818) | metagenome | biome: human; feature: gut; material: faeces | place: Denmark | collected 2013-09
GAGCGAAGGCGTGAAGTCGAGGATAATGCTGCTTTACCAGATGGCAGGCGGCCTGATAGGGGTTTCCGCCCTGATCCCGCTGTACCTTCTGATCTATCCTCCCGCGCAACCCGTGCTGGTCTTTCCGACAAGCTCCAACCTCTGGTGGCTGCTGTGCCTCGCCTTCTTCTGCACCGTCGGCCTTTATATGTTGCAGATCATTGTGTTAAGGAAACTGTCCGCCTTCACGGTCAACCTCACGTACAACCTTGAGCCCTGCTACACCATCCTGATCGCCTTCATAGCCTTCGGTGAAGCACGTGAACTGAACGCCTCGTTCTACATAGGCATAGCCTTGGTCATCCTCAGCGTTGTGCTGCAGTCCATCCGTGCGACAAGAAGAGACTAAGAACTACTTCAAACGCAGGAAGGAATAGCCGAAGCGTTCGCAGGCGGCACGCTCAAGGGCTTCACGGTCGTCCGGGTGGGCGATGGAGATGAGGGCCTTGGCTCGCTGCGCAAGGTTCTTGTTGCGGAGATAGACACAACCATATTCAGTGACAACGTATTGGGTCTGGAAACGGGTTGTGACCACACCGGCTCCCGGAGCGAGGTGGGCGACAATCTTGCCGCGGCCTTTGGCGGTGCGGGACGGCAGGGCGATGAAAGTCTTTCCGCCTTCCGAAAGGGCAGCACCGTACATAAAATCGTGCTGGCCGCCGACGCTGGAGAAGATCATGTCACCGATGCTGTCAGCGCAGATCTGGCCAGTCAGATCCACCTCGATGGCGGAATTGATGGCCATAGCGTTCGGGTTCTGACGGATGCGCTGCGGGTCGTTCGTCCAGCTCACATCGTAGAACATCGCGTCCTTGTTGTGGTCAAGGTACTCGTACATATGTCGGGAACCAAGGGCCAGACATGCGACACTGCGGCCGGGCTCAACCTTCTTCAACGAATTGTCAATCACGCCCGTCTGCATCAGACGGAACACCCCGTCGGTCATCGCCTCGGTGTGCAGGCCGAGATGCTTGTGGTCCTTGAGGCCGTTCAGAATGGCGTTCGGAATGCCGCCGACACCTATCTGTAGGGTGGCTCCATCCGGAATCTCGGCGGCGATGTACGAGCCTATGGCCGACTCGATCTCGGTCGGAGGACCGAACTGCATATCCACAGGAGGGTCATCGCACTTGATGGCGGCCGTGATCTGAGACTCGTGAATCATAGCCGTGCCGTAAAGGTACGGAATGCTCTTGTTCACCTGGGCGATCACAATTTTGGCGGTCTCGACGGCCGGCTGGGCCAGGTCAGCGGAGATGTTGTAGCTGCAATAGCCGTTCTCGTCCGGAAGAGAGCAGTTGATGCACGCCACATCAATCGGAATCTCGTGACGGCGGATCAATGACGGAAGCTCACCCAAGAATCCCGGAATAAGGCTTCCGTAACCCTCCGCGACATATTGACGCTGGTCGGCGCACAGAAACAGGCTATTCACAAAGAACGAGTCCTTGTACTCCGGCTTGCAGAACGGAGCCGGACCTTTCGTGATGTTGAATCCTGAAACGATGTTCACACCCCGGAGCTCATCAGCGCGGCGGGCAAGAGCCTCCTGAATGATCACAGGCACGGCGGTGCTTCCCTGAAAGAAGACCCAGTCACCTGACTTTACGAGTTTTACGGCCTCGTCGGCACTAACGTATTTCATAAGCAATATTCTCTAAATAATTAATCACCAGACTCATAAAGTCCGACAAAGAGTCCAAGACGCTCATCCAGCGCACGGAAATCATCCTCGGAATTCAGCATCGAAACACAGACCCTTATGCCTTCCCGGGTGCTTCTCGTGGCGACCATCGTGATGGCGCAGATTCCGCAGCGAAGCAGATTCAGCAGCAACTGGCTGCCGGTCAGGCCATCATAGCCGATCGTGAAGAAGAAACCATCACTCACAGCCTCATCCAGATCCTTGTCATACACGATGTGGAACCCGTGGCGCAGAAATATTTCCTTTGCCTTTCCTGCCCTACGGCCATATTCACGCATCTCACCGACGAAGTCATATTCACCGTCCGCCGCCGCTTTAAGCATCACCGCGAAAGCGAACTGCGCTGAGTGAGAGCAGCTTGATGAATTGACATAGAGGTAGGTAAGTGAGAAATTGTCACCGAAGCGGCCGAGGCCGTAGCGTTCGCGGAGCGCGGGATATTCCCTGTGATAGAGTTTGTCCGAAATAGCGACCATAGCGATTCGTTCCCCGGCGTAACTGAATATCTTCGAGGCGGAGATCATCAGCACGCAGTTGTCGGTATAGCGAGCGACGGTCGGCTGATATGGCGGCTCGAACGGCACGGAACGGTTCTTCCGGAAATCCATACAAAGGTACGCCATATCCTCCAGAGCGACCACATCGTACTTGGTGCAAAGCTCACCCAGACTCTTCAACTCATCCTCGGTCAGGCAGACCCAGGACGGATTGTTAGGGTTTGAATATATTATAGCGGCGACCCGTCCGTCACCGAATACCTCCTCGACCTTCTCACGGAACTTCTCCCCCCGGAAATCATAGAGGTCGAACATCCGCGTCTTGAATCCAAGCACCTTTGCCTGAACGTAATGCGACGGGAAACCAGGATTGAGATAGACAACTGTGTCTTTCGAGGGATTCATCTGGATGCACTCCAGCAGAAGGTTGTAGCATCCCTGCATCGAGCCGACAGTCGGGACTATTCCCTCCGGAGAGATGTCCACGCCGACAAAGGCCTTGATGAAGCGCGAGCCGTTCTCCTTCAGCACAGGGATTCCGCAGGCGGGAGGATAGACCGAAGCCTCTCCGGAATCCAACGCCTTTTTCTGAGCGTCGATTCCTATCTGGCAAGCGTTCAGGCCGGGAATACCGAACTCAAGATGCACGAACTTCTCTCCGGACAGTTTCTCCAGTTCGTGGGAGACGTTGACACACTGGCGGATTGTGGTCCGGCCGATGTCCGCTATGTCAAGTCTTCGCAGGACTTCGTCTATGGATTGTCTGGAGACCGGTTTCATTTCGAGAAGTTTTTGGAGACCTCCAGTCCGGCGTTGAAGGCCGCTATATTCATTTCAACTATCTTCTCGCCCTTGCGGGAGAATACGTTGGTGATTCCCTCACGGAGTTTCTCAGGATCAAGGATCTCAAGAACTGCGGCGGAAGCGCCCAGCAGGACCATATTCGCGCTGCGTGGAGAGCCCGTCTGCTTCGCGATCTCATCACAGTCCAATGTTATGACATTGCCGATTTTCTGAAGCTCGGCGGTGATCTCATCGACAGGAGGGTAATTCGGAATATTCACAAACGGGGTAGAGTTTGTCACTATCCATCCTCCCTTTGAGAGCCAAGGCAGGTAGCGGAGAGCCTCCATAGGCTCCAGAGAGAGAATTAGGTCGCACTCCCCTTTCGGGATCAGGTCGCTCCAGATTCTCTCGGTGCTGATGCGCAGGTTACTCTGCACATCTCCGCCTCTCTGGCTCATTCCGTGCACCTCGGCCTGTTTCAGATGAAGGTTTTGGTCAAGCGCCGCCCAACCGATCACCGTTGCTATCGAGAGAATCCCCTGTCCCCCGACACCAGATAATATAATGTCTTTCTTTGCCATATCGATTACGCTTTTTTGTTGGCCGCGTGGCGTTTCGCTGTCTGAATGCATTCACGGCGACAGATGATGACTGACACGCCGCTGTAGTTGAGTTCCTCGTCGATCACCTTCTCCATATCCGGATAATTCTTAGGAAGAGGAATGATTGTCCTGATGTGCTCCGGCTCGACTCCGAGTCCCTTGCAGATCTCCTCCAGTTTTCCCGTTCCGGCGGAGTCCTGACCTCCGGTCATTCCGGTCGTCAGGTTGTCCGAGATGCAGATCGTGACGCTCGCCCCGGCGTTGACGCAGTCCAGAAGGCCGGTCATCCCGCTGTGGGTGAATGTGGAGTCTCCGATCACCGCCACGGCAGGCCACACACCGGAATTGGCGGCACCAAGCGCCATAGTGATGGAAGCACCCATCTCGACGCAGGTCTGGAACGAGTTGAAAGGCGGCATATATCCAAGAGTGTAGCAACCTATGTCACTGAACACACGTGCCGTAGGGGCATATTCCTTAAGCACCACATTAAGCGCGGTGTAGAAATCCCTGTGGCCGCATCCCTGGCAAAGCGCCGGCGGACGAGGGACAGCTACCTCTGATTTTGAATATGTCTCCATCGGCGGCAGGCCAAGGGCGACGCGCACGCAGTCAGGTGTGAGTTCGCCGGTCCTTGGAAGAGTGCCGTCAAGACGGCCTTGGATCTTCGTCCACCTTCTGTCCTCCGGATCGTAAAGGATGCCGCGCAGCTTCTCCTCGATGAGAGGCTGTCCCTCCTCAAGCACAAGGATGGCGTCGCACGTGGCTGCCATCTCCCTTGCCAAAGCCTTAGGGAACGGATAGCGGGTCACCTTCAAAGTCGGATACGGGCATCCGTCAGGGAAGCTCTCCATCAGATAGTTCCAGGCGATTCCGCAGGCGATGATTCCCATCCTGTGGTTGTGCCCCTCGACATAACTATTGTCCGAAGAGGCCACGGAATCGTTCTCGAATGACAACACATCGTCAGCCAGCTGACAGATACGCTTCCTGGCGTTGACCGGCAGGGTCACCCAGTTCTTCTCGTGAAGCTCGTCCGGGAAATGAACCTCGTTCTCGCGGCGGATCTCCCCCGCCTCAACGACAGCCCTGGAATGCGCCATGCGGGTTGTAAGGCGCATGAGCACAGGAATATGATTGGCCTCGGAATAGTCGAACGCCTCGCGCACCATGTCGTAGGCCTCCTGTTGGTTCGAAGGCTCGAAGCACGGCATCATGGCGAAGTCTGCGTAGAATCTGGAATCCTGCTCATTCTGAGAGGAATGCTGGGACGGGTCATCGCAAGCCACGACCACAAGGCCACCGTTGGCCCCGGTGACAGCCGAATTGACGAAAGCGTCGGCGCAGACATTCATGCCGACGTGCTTCATGCACACAAGGGCGCGTTTTCCCGAATATGAAACGCCAAGCGCGGACTCCATCGCCGTCTTCTCGTTGGAAGACCAGTCGCAATGGATTCCGCGCTCTTTTGTAAGAGGGTGGGACTGGATATATTCAGTTATTTCAGTCGAAGGCGTGCCGGGATAGGCATACACGCCGGATAGTCCGGCATGCAACGCTCCCAGGGCCAAGGCCTCGTCACCCAATAGAAGTTTCTTCTCTGACATAACTCGTAGCGGTTTACAGTTTTTGTGTTATTTCGGCTACAAGTTACGAAAAATCTCAAATATTCAAAAATTTCTTTCAAACTTTAACACATTTTGCAATTTCATCACAAATCTTTAAAACCGTTCAATGTTTTTGGCGTTATCGGAGCCTCCAGACAGCCGTCAAGGATGCGGATCGTGTGGATGTCGGTTCCAGTGAAATCATAATAACCTTTTTTCAGCAGCAACTCGGCCACTTTCTTTGCCCGCCGTCCATACAGGCCGGCAAGAGAGAACAGATTCAGCTGGAAGAGAACCCCCATGGACCGGAGGCGGGCATAGTCATCTTCCGACATGTAGATGTACCTTTCCGGGTGGGCTATAATCGGGTACATACCTTTGGACTTTATGGTCTCGAGTGTGTCATAGAATCCGTAAGGCGGCGTGAAATAGGAGGTCTCCACCAAAAGATGATCGTGTCCCTCCCCCATTGTCAGCAGATCCCCTGCCGCGAGACGCTCCTCGAAGAGGTTGTCTATCATATTCTCCGCCCCAAGGTGAAGGCGCAATCCTCCTTTGTAATTCTGGCAGAGGAGGTTGAAGCGTTCTTTCAGGTCAGCCGTCTTGTTGGGGACATCCTCCATGATGTGCGGAGTCAACCAAACGGTCTTCATCCCCAATCTTTCGTAGCGGTCCAGAATCGCCAGAGACTCCTCCATCGTCCTCACCCCGTCATCCACCCCCGGAAGAATGTGGGAGTGACAGTCAGTGAGGCCATTGAATATTCCGATGTCGCCAAGGGTGCGTTTTCTCGTGAAAGGCCACATATTCAATTGTTCTGAGTAATCATGTCTGAGCTGTCGCCGCTACTTCCGGACATAGCCTTATGTACACGGCGGCATGCCGCATTATCTTTTCAATATGTCCTCATCTCCAAGCGGTTCGTACGCTCCGTCCTTGGCTTCGAATATGATGGTCCCTGTCTCCAGTGATTCAGAATTGTGCCAGGCATTGATAGGGACAACGCAGATCGGGACCGGCGCCCCCGCCCTGTAGATGACGGACTCGGTCACGTTCCCGCCATCGTCATAGAAATTCTGCCGTATCGCCCCCCTGATCACCACCACCGTCTCCGACGACTTCGTGTGCCGGTGCACCGGAATCAACGTTCCCGGCTCCATAGCGTTCAACATCCTCTGCGACCCATCCCCCGAAGAGTTCCGCAGATCATAATTCATCCTCAACCTCGGCGACCGCCTCGCCTCCTCGGTCAGGTTGTCTAACAAAGTGGAATCTATCAGCATAATCACTTCTCCTAATCAATCATCAACACCACAAAGATACAAAAAAGGTCTCGGTTCAAACAAAGGTTATTTCAAGACATCTTCCGGGAGGAACACTCTGGCCGCCTCAGCATTCTTAGGCGGCACTTTGGTGAACAGGGCCACATGAACGGCCTGCGCCTTCTTCAGAAACGGAAGGTGAGGAATTATTGCCTGAAGTCTGGCGGTCAGAGCGGCGGCATCCTCATTTCCGGTCCATTTGCACTCACCGACAAGGATGTGCTTTCTATCCAATGATTCAGCGACAACATCAAGCTCAATCATTCGCCCATCTTTGTCATTGTCTGTGAATATCTTTCCCCACCAGCGGGAAGCCTTGTTGTAAATGACGCCATCGATGCCCCTTCCACTCACATACTTCCGGCACATCAACTCCCAACACTCACTGGTAAAGGATGAAAACTGCTTTTTTACCATTGACATAACAGTCTCTTCCGCTCCAACCTCCAGTAACGAGACATACGGGGAGACAAATCTAAAGTGAAACCGGAACAAAGGATCCGTGATGAAGTAAAGCCCCTTCTTGCTATTCTTCTCGTTCTCGCCATATGGAATCTCCCGACGCACATAGCCTAAATCCCTAAGTTTCTTAAGTGGCTCTGTAATTTCGCTTGCAGGCTTGCCGGCCCGGGACGCTATCTCGGACAGTCTGTTGGCGCCGTCTCCGATTATAGATAGCAAAGTCATGGACTGGACTGTGTCCCGCATGTCATCCCGAAGCAACCTTTGCGGCTCCTCCAACAGAATCCCTTGGGTGTCCAGAAGCAATTTTCTTATCGCCGTCTCACAATCAGGATAGTCATTCCGCAGTTCCCAATATCTGGGGATTCCTCCCCAGACGGAATATTCCTTTACAGCATGTACTGCATCGCAATTCAGTGCTTCTGGGACAAATTTCGCAGGAATCGGGGAGAGCTTTATGATCTCATCAGCAAGTCCGTACAACGGAGACTTCTTGTCCATGACGCAACTGTACATCATTTGCTGTGATGAGCCACACAAGATAAGATTAAACTTGAAGATATGGAAATTAAGCAGCTTCTGAAGGACAGATGGCAATGAAGGACAACTTTTGACCATGTAGGGGAACTCATCGAGGCAGACTGTCACCCTTGACTTCAGTTGGTTGTTGAGTGCCCGGAATAATGTCTCCCAGTCAGGATAAACCACCTTGTCGAAGCCATCCACACTCCCGGACACTATGCGAGAGAACAAGACCCGCTGATTCTGCTCCGAAGTCTGATCACTCAAGAAGTAGAAATCCCTGCCTAAGTCCATCACGTTTTTTATGAGTGAAGACTTTCCGATTCGTCTCCGCCCATAAACCACGATGAATTGGCTGTCAGGCCTCTTCAATGCCTCTCCTAGCCTCACAACATCAGACTTTCTGTCAATAAACTTCTTGAATAACATACAGTTTTAAATATCTTTCACAAAGATAATCTTTTTCAAAGATATTCCAAAGCGCATTAATGGTTATTAGCGCAAAAAACATGCTCTATCTCAACGAAATCACAACTCACACTTGACACTCACTGCCTTCTTAGTATAACCTCGAACGCCTCCGCATAGTTACACCCGGCCTGACAGCCGCGATAAGCGGCGAAGCCTTCAAGGGCTTCCGTTGATCGTGGGTGAGGATATGGACGCATGACACCACGGTACATCGAGAGGGTTCCCACTCTGCCTGACGGGGCGAAGTTAAGCGCCCATGCCTAAAGCCGATAGCCTAAACGTGAGCTAGCTAAATGAAAGGAGCACATGCGTAGCTCAAGCCAAGCACTAAGGTGCCAAGCCAAACAGCTCCTACCCTACTTAACAATCGCCTCCCGAATGCAATCCACGACGTACCTCATATCCTCGTCCGTCACATATTGGCCAGCCGGCAAGGTTTGCCTTTGAACATGAAATAACATCGCTACCGTTGTGAACGAAACCATCATATGCAAGATACGAAAACATCGATAAAAATCAAAATACGTCAGAATAAACTTCGATAAAAATAGATTTGTCAAAGACTTAACTTCGATATGTCTAGTACTTTGTAACACTTAAAAGTTCAATATAGGATAGAGGTGCTTCAGCTTGGTGCGAGCATCGGCAGTCTTGAACTGCCAGTTCACACTCTTCTGACCGTCGTTTCGCTCGGTATGCCAAGACGAAAGTTCCTCGTTAAGTTTTTCGACACTGTTTATGCGCCTTTTTGCCAGACATTGGTTCCCGAGAGCAGCGAGTTCGGTCTCAGCTATGTCAAGCCAGCTGCCGTGCTTGGGCGTGTGGTGTATTTCAAGACGCTTTGCCAAGCGGAGAGCCTACGCCGGTTCAAACGCCTCGTAAAGGGATGCGATATTGTGAGTATTGAGATTGTCACATACAAGTACGACCTGCTCGACATCTGGGTATCTCTCGTCAATCAGCCACTTGATGCGTTCTGCCCAGTCAGTTCTGGTTCTCTGCCGCTTTGCTACAGCCTCACGCCATCCGGCCAGGGGTTCAGTGAAAAGGAAGATGCTGCAGGTACCATTCCTCATATATTCGTTGTCCTCGTATCGTACACCTGTACTGTTGGAAGTAAAGCCATCTCTTGCTTCTGTCAGAAGTTGAACAGGTTTCTCGTCCATACATACGACAGGGTGTTTGGCATCATATGGACGGCTGTACACCTCAAGGACGTCCTCCATCGCTGCGACGAAAGCCGCGTTATGGCTGGCTGGTATGCACCAGCACTTCTTCAGATGAGGCTTGTACTCGTTTTTTTTAGAATGCGGCCGACCTGCGTATGAGATATAGATTCTACATACCCCAGTTTGACCGACCTGTCGGCAAGAAGACGAAGCGTCCACTTGGCATATCCCTTGGGAGGATCTCCGCAGGCGAGAGCTATGATATGAGCCTCGATGTCTCCGGTAACCTTGGCCTCTACTGGCGGCGTCTCCCGTTTCTTTCGCTGAATGGTTGCGTCGAGTCCCTTCTCCCCATAACGAGTCCTGACGTTCTGGACTGTAGTGGCAGACGTGTTGAAGGCTATGGCAGCCTCTTGCACAGTCATAGGCTGTTTCCCATTCCTGTCTACCGCGAGAAGGATGTTGGCTCTCAGGATGGTTCGCGCCGGCATATTGCCGGACTTCACAATCTTGGTCAGCTGTTTGCGCTCCTCTGCAGACAAGCTCACCTCGTACTTCTGAATAGGCATAATCGTATCGTGCTGTATGTGATACAACAAAGATACAATTATTTTTAGTTTTATGCAACATTTAGATGTTACAATATACTAGTACAACGTCAAGAATCCAACTGGAGAATTCGGCCAAACCTGTACAAACCTCGATTGGATTCGGCAGCTCTCCGGAAAACTTTATAGAATTGCTTATTTCGACATCCTCTTTATAAGGGTTATTAAGGTATCCGGGGAGTTCATATCTGTATGAAGGGAAGTAGGTTAGCAAATTCTTAGCGAAAGCATCTTTAATAGCTTTGTCTGTATCATCGCAAGAGAACAATTTGACTGTATCGCTTGATTGTAAACCATTCTTGATCTTTCCGTACTCTACCTTTGTCTCGTATTTCACCAAGTCATTGTACTCAGCTTCAGTAAGCTGCCCACGAACATCAATGTAATCAATTGTCCTTTCTTCAATCTTGAAACGTATATATACAATGGACGGTTTACCTGGATCAATAGTATGAAATGAAGATGAGAGCCTATAATACTTGTACTCCTAACCTTCAAATGATCCTCGGTAATTGGGCTTAGCCATCTCATAAAAAGCATCAACAATATATGAGAGGATGGTCGTTTTCCCCCTGCCATTAATACCACATAAAACGTTTACTCCTTCTTTGAATGAAATCTCAAGATTATCCTTAAAAGGAGACCTATTAATGAACAGGCATTTATCTACTAATATCATTTTTGTCTATTTTGTAATTAGTTCATTGCTAATATCTTACGCAAATCTACAAGACGCTTACTACTTCAAACCATCCAGATCGATACTGTAGGTCTGAGCTGTTAACATTTCTTTCTCCAGACACATCACCATATAGACCGGCACATATGTAATTCGGCCATCAACTGATAGATTGTCGTTGTTCAATACCAGTGCTTCCGGGATATCATATTCATCGCAATCCATAATGTTGGAGAGGGCACGGTGATATATGTAATCTTTTCCGGACTTTACCTCTATCGGGAGAACCTTGCCGTTCTTCTCAATAACGAAGTCTATCTCTCCCCTTTTCTTGCTGTTGTAGTAATATGGCCACAACCCGTGTGTAACGAGTTCCTGGGCCACGGCATTCTCATAGATGGATCCGAAGTTAATGTCCTTGTCGCCCTTGATGATTCGCATCTGAATTCCGTCGGCATACTGGGCGGCCAGCAAGCCGATATCGTTCAAGAAGAGCTTGAGCAGATTGCGTGAGCGAGCCAGCAGTAGAGGCACTTTGGGCTCTTCCACATTATATACAGGCAGGGCCACACCTGCACTCTTCAGCCAAAGGAAGCTGTTCTCGTAACGCTCATACTTTGCGTTTTCGTTCAGGCGTTTCAGGATGAAGCGCTTGTTTTTGGCATTGAGTTCTGGCGGGATCAAGTTGAAAATCTCCTCGATATACAATTTGTTATCCGGATCATACTTAGCGATGTCTTTCTTATAGAGTTGAATGATCTCCTGCTGTACGGCCAAGACATCTTGCAGGTTATTACTCTCCAGATACTTGCTGACAGCTGCCGGCATACCTCCTATGATAAGGTATAGCCGGAACAGCTCCATCATTTTATTGTGGATGAAGTCGTCGACGGGTTGCCTCTTTGTCCAGGACTCCTTCAAGGAGGCTATTACATTCTCATTGATTCCGACACAAGATATAAACTCTTCGAAATCCAGCGGGAACATTTCCTTTACGCCCATATAACCGACGGGGACCGAACGAATGTCCTTCAACTCTACGCCGAGCAGCGATCCACTTAGGATATAGCGGTACGATCCATCATCAACCAAGAACTTGATGGCGGTGACAATGTCTGGGCACTCCTGTACTTCGTCAAAGAAGATCAGGGTATCTCCTTTGATCATGGGAGCATTCGTAATTGTGGATAAGCGCATCAATATGTCAGCACTACCACTTGCATTCTTAAAAAGCCCAACAGCATCGGGATTCTCAATGAAGTTTATCTCGATGAAACTTTTGAAGGACTTGCCGAATTCCCGGATGGAATATGTCTTTCCAACCTGACGTGCACCAGTAATAAGCAGTGCGTTATTCGTTTTTTTGTAATAATCTCTTAAATAACTGTCAATCTTTCTATTAAGCATATTGCCTCCATTTTTCCAACGCAATTTACGGACAAATTTCCATTTTTTCAAAAGGATTTATAAGTTTTCTTCCACTTTTCCAAAACCACGACTCGGGTCAACCACCCCGGTTACTATCATCTGTCCTGAACACGGAGACTTTTGGCAAGTTCCAAACAACCATCTACTTGGAGCTGGATGTCCAAAATGTGCGGGCAAATATAATGACCTCGAATTCTTTATCGAGAGAGCACGGAAGGTCCACGGTGATAAATACGACTACAGTAAAGCAGAGTATAAAGGTAGTAACACCAAACTTTGCATAATCTGTCCGGAGCATGGTGAATTCTGGCAAACGCCAAGTGGCCATATGCTTGGACAAGGGTGCCCTATTTGTGCTGGTCGTTATATGGACACCAAGTTGTTCATTGAGCGCAGCACAGAGGTGCATAACGGGAAATATGACTATTCACTGGTTGACTACAAAGGTGCAACTGAGAAAGTGAAAATCATCTGCCCGCGACATGGCATCTTCGAACAAGTCGCCTCATCTCATCCATGGGGTAATGGCTGCCCGATCTGCAACCAGAGCCACCTCGAAAACTACGTAATGAGAGTGCTCAAATCGCAGAAAATCAAGTTTGAAACGCAGAAAGCATTTGAGTGGATGACTTTCAGAGGGGGAATGCATCTTGATTTCTTCCTCCCAGAACAAGGTATCGCGATTGAGTGTCAAGGTGAACAGCACTTTGTACCAAGTGAATTCTTTGGAGGAGAAGAAGTGTTTATTGATAATCAAGCCAGGGATAAGGCCAAGCGTGACTTGTGTGAAGCGCATGGAATCAAGATGTTATACTTCTCTGACCTTGGCATCGAGTATCCCTACCCGGTTATCGAGAATCCGGATACCCTTCTTATGGAGATATGGAACACTGGAGAACCTGATCCGACAAAGTGGAAAGATCCAGAATTGCCATTCGGCCTATAATTGGCGTTATTATGCATTCGCCGAAATGTGGCCGGACTAATTAACTTTAGTTCAGTGCAAAAGTAGCACTACAGCAATCAAGCCGAGTGACCATATTTGCTAAATAATTGATTTGTAAGCATTCGAGGAAGTACGTGCGTCGATAAAGTTTGGCTGCTACTTGCATCAGTGTGATGCCGGTTGCAGTCTTTTTATGGGAGTGTGATATTGGCTCGAGTTACTTTGCGGACAAGGCGCGCCAGTTTGCGGGAAGAAGGTCTGCGTAGTCTTTCCCTGCCTGTTCGTATTCCGGGATCCGGCGCAGGACATCCTCAAGCCACGCCCGTTCATTAACGCCTTGTGCCTTGCAGGTGGCAAGCAGGGAGTAGACCACGGCTGCCCTCTGTGCGGCGTCGTCGTCACCGCAGAACAGATAGTTCTTGCGCCTTGCGTGGGCCCAGCAGCCCAGGAGCTTCTTCCCTTCCATCCCCTCGAAGTGTTCGTACACGATGTAACCGTCGCTCTGGATGGCTCCGGTGAAGTCCTTCAGCAGACCCATGGCCACGCGGGCGCTCCTGGAGCCATGTTCATAGAAGAAGAACCTGTCTCCCGTCATCACGTTCACCACACTCCATACATATCCCTTCACCGCGCGGCGCTTTTCATTGTCTATTACCGGCAATGTGCTCTCGTCTGCTTGAACATAGTCGCAGGCGACGTTGCTGCCGGCGTCTTGGATCATCGATTATTCCCTGAATGGTGTCCACAAGACGGCGCCAGCTATGGGCAGGAACCCATCCGGAACCTCTGCCCTGGCGTACTTCCGCTTCCACCAGAAGTACTGGTGCTCTGGAATGCCTTTCTCTTTCAACAGGGCCTTGATTGCAGTCCCTTTCTCCCGGGCCTCGCCCTGGATCTCTTCGATTTGTTCGCGTGTAAGCATGTCTGTTAGTATTAGTGGCGCAAAGTTATATACCACTTAATCAAACTGACAGTCGTACTTTATCGAATGCTTACGCACGGTAGGCGGACACCACAACCAGTGTTGATGGCAAAAAGAAAAGGGAATGACCAGTTGGCCATCCCCCTTGTGAATATCAGCGTGTTCGGATTATTTGCCGAAGACAGCGTTGATTACATGTACACCCTCTGTGTAGTTTGTGGTTCCATGTACAAAATTAGAGAAGTTGCCGGCGTCAATCTTGGTCCCTTCAACAGATCCGGATACTTTGATCGGGCTGGTCTCTCCAAGAGTGATGTTCTTCGTCTTACCGTTGAATTTACCAATCACAAGACCTCTTGTGGCCTCGGCTCCGCCGGAAATCACGCAATCCACGACACAACCGTTTCCTGTGTTGTGAGCGGCGTTTCCGATGTTTCCGATAAGGCCTCCGATGCCATCAACAGTTGCCATGGCGGTCACTTTTCCGAAAGCCTTGCAGGTCTCTATGGTGTTGCCTTGAGAGTGGAAACCGCAGAGGCTGCCGATAACGCTGGCCTTGTCGCCGGATTCGAAGATGATCTCACCTTCGTTTGTACAGTTGTCCATGTTGCCGGTACCTCCCTGAACTCCACCTGCGCGAACCTTAACAGTTCCGCTAATGGTAATGTCACCCTTGTTGACACAGTCTTTCGTGCATGTGCTTTGCTTAGCCTCTTTTCCTGGCCAGCCCACGATTCCGCCTACTGCTGAATTGGACTTTGACGCATCAGAGAACACGTTGATCGGACCTTCGTTGGTACAGCCCGTGATGTTCGACTTGATCTGTCCCACGGCGAAGTAATCTCCTCCTGTGATGCCACCTGCTAGAACAATCGCCTCATTTCCGGACATGGCAGAACCATTGCTGGAAGCAAGTTTCGCGTAAACCTCGCCGTAGTTGTGACAATTAGTGATGTCACCGTTGGACGCTCCGGCAATACCTCCGACATCCTGTCTCTTCACGTTTCCCGTTACTGAGTCAATAGATGTGTTCACAAGAGATACCTTGCCTTTGTTCACGCAATTCGTCACAGCGAACTGTCCGTTTTCATCATTGCCGCCGTAAGCGACAAGACCGCCTACTGAAGGTGCGCAGTTCTTCACATCGACAATAGTCGAAGCGCCGTTGACAAAGGCGCATGAGGCACTTATCGTCCCTTCGTTTGAGCAGTCTTTCATTGTCGCCTTGAGATATCCGGCGATGCCGGCGACGGCCGCACCCTTCATTGATGTCTGAGCTGTCACTGTGATGTTGCCGGTGTTGTGGCAATCGGTGATGTCGGCCAGACCTTCAGCGACAAGGGCTCCACAGATGACGGCGTCGTCAAAGGCGTCGGCGCTCATTGTGATGTTCGCCTTGTTTGTCACGTTGGTGAGCTCACCCTTGTTCCTTATGGCAATGATTCCGAATTCGGAAGCCGTCGGAACGAACGAGCATGACGCGTCAATGACAAGATCCTTGACGGTGCCGACTTCAGTGAACAAAGGAGCGGTTCCCTTCCAGTTCTTGATGCTGTGGTTGTTACCGTTGAAGATTCCAGGGAATGTCGCGCAAGTCGGGATTGTCTTCCCAGTAAGGTCGATGTCTGCGGTCAGGTTGACAACACTCGTGGCATCAGCTGTGGTTAGTTCCTTTCCGTTAAAGAGTTTGACGAACTCATCGGCTGTCGCTATGTCCTTAGGGAATGCAGCCTTTTCAAGTGTGGTGATGTCAAGAGTCTCGGAATATTCGGATTCCTTGCCGTCCTTATTGAGAGACTTGGCTCTCACGTTATACTTTGTCTTGTCTGTAAGGTCTGAAATCTTAAGAGCTGTCTCCTCTGTCTCTATTGTTGTCCAGTCAGAAGCGGAAGCGAGTTTGTATTCCACGACATATTTGACAGCGTTCACGCAAGGATCCCATTTCAAAGTAATGGCGTCAGCAAGCGGAGTCGCCGCAAGATTAGGAATGCCGACAAAATCAGGCTTTACGAACCCGTAGCCGAGAACAAGTTGGACAGGCTCGTTGTCTTGAGCGATATATACCCAGTCAGAGAATACGGATCTTGGATAGTTGGCTCTGATTCTGATGTAATACTGGCTGAATTTTTTCAGACCTGTGAAAGTCGTGGCGTTTTTGACCTTTACCTTTTCGTCGCTGTAAACGATGGTGTGGGTGACGCTGTTGTTGTAATTGTCGCCGTTGTTGAGTTCTGTGGTAAGCTGGACGGTCGCGCTGGTCGCTCCAGCCTCAATCATGCTGGCGTCGTCCCAGTAGACTGAAATGGATGTTTCCGATGAATTGTCTTCATCATAAGTGAATTCCTTCGGTGCCGGTTTGGATGAGTCTATGCCAAAGTGCTCTTCTTCTTCACATCCTATAAAAAGAGAAGATGCCAAGGCTACGGCCGCGAGGGCTTTAATGGATTTCATATTTTCTTTAGTGATTGTTAGTTGGAAACTGTAAATACTAAAATTAAGGCTATGCTTCTTAAGCACCCTTAACAACCATCAGAAAGATGTAAGATGTCACTCGAAAGTGAACTTTATTTCAGTTTGCCTGAGACAAAGATATTCAAGTTAAATGAAAAATGCAAGGCGGAGACAGATTTTTTTTGTACTTTTGTGAATCCTTTCAATCGTTTTTAGTCGTAAGTCTGAAATTCGCTGTGGAAGGTTACCCGGTAGGGTATCATGGTATATGCGAACTTATATATGTCAAGTTATGAGGAAGGTATTAAGGTTTTTATTTGTTATTGTGCTGTCTGTGTGGGCGGTGGACTTGTCCGCACAGTCTCAGGCCGTACAGTTTTTCGCTCATCGCGCCAGCCGTTTCGAGTATGATGAGAACACGCTCCCGGCATTCAAGGCTTGCTATGAACAAGGAATAAGGGGCTTTGAGACCGACATCAGAATGAGCAAGGACGGACAGCTTGTTGTGAACCACGATGAGACGTTCGCCAGATTGACTCCGTGCACCGGCGCGGTCGAGTCGATGACATCTGATGAGATCCGCAAGTTGACAACATTCCAGGGCAACAAGATTCTTTTCCTTGATGAGCTTGTGGGCTTCCTTTCGGACAAGGATGGCCTCTACGTTGAGTTTGAAATGAAGGTCAGCCCGACATCAAGTTATCCGGAGGATCGCCTTCGCGAGTATTGCGACAAACTCTACAAGGCGGTCATGTCCAAGAAGCCGGAGCATTCCACTTATCTGTTCACGTCCAGCAGCAGAGATGCCTTGAATATGATGAGAAAACTTCATCCGGACGCTGACATGCTCATGATTTTCAGCAAGCCGGTTTGTGATGAGACCATCCAGATGGCGGAGGCTATGGGAATCAAGCGGATCGGGTGCAACATGAATGGTACTACGCGCTCCATGGTGAAAAAGGCAAAGGAAGCCGGTCTGGCCGTTTCCCTTTGGCCTTCAAGGACTCCTGAGGACATCATGCTGGGCGTGTATCTCGGTGCGGAGTATCTGTGCTGCGACAGGGCCATCGAGGTGAAGAAATTTTTGGACGAAAAGGCCACGTTTGTGAAATACAAATAGTTTTTTTGCTAAAGGGGCGCTTTAACAAAATCATTGAAGTTTAATAGTACTAAATATTCATTATTTAAAAACATTGATGCGAGGATAAAGAACCATAATAACCTTGTAAACCATTAGAAATAATAACCAAGGATTTCAGTTTGCCGCAGAATCTTGAACCTTGCTATAGGTTCTGGTAATTATTTTTATTGAAAATTTATTACGATTGAAATGAATCACATAATAACCAGTTCTTCTCCCGAAAAGGGGAAGAGTAGACAATTGTTATTGCTTACGAAAGGTTTGATGACGACCGTTATGGCGATTCTTTTGTTTCTGGTGCCATCTGAAGTGTTTGCTCAGAAACTCACTGTATCAGGTTTTGTCAAAGAGGCCGCTACCAATGAGCCTGTTCCGGGGGCGGTTGTAATGGTTAAGGGCACATCTGTGGGTACATCGACTGATGCGAACGGAGCGTACACCCTCAAGGCTGACGCCAACGCTGTCCTTGTATGCCAGCTTTTCGGTTATAAGACTGTAGAGGTTAATGTCAGCAAGAGAACAAAATTGGACATCCTTCTTCAGGAAGACACCCAGATGCTTGACGCGACTGTTGTGGTCGGTTATGGTACTCTCAAGAAGACTCAGTTGGTGGGAGCCGTCGAGAACCTGTCGGGTGAGGAACTTGAAGGCAGGACCAACTCCAATGTGACAAGGTCTCTTCAGGGACAGATCCCGGGGTTGAACATCGTTCAGGCTGACGGTAAGCCTACCCATCAAGGGTCTATCACCATCCGTGGCAATGGCACTTCATATCAGTCCAGAAAAAAGGTCGGTGGTGGCGCAGGCAACCAGAAGCACTCGATCGGCCAGGGCAGCAGCGCCCTTGTCCTCATCGACGGAGTCGAGGGAGACCTCACTACAGTGAATCCAGAGGACATCGAAACTGTCGCTGTCCTTAAGGATGCTGCCTCCGCTGCCGTATACGGTGCCAGAGGTGCTTTCGGTGTCATCCTCGTGACAACCAAGGCTCCGAAGACCGACAAGATTTCCGTGAACTACAACGGCTCTGTCTCATTGAACAGAAGAAACATCATGTGGGAGGACGAGCTTGTCACAGATGGCCTTCAGTGGCTTGATACCTTTGTTGAGTTCTTCAGGAACGACAAACGCACTCCGACTTCCTCCGGTTCTTTGCCTGGTAATGTCAATAACAGGTCCAATACCTATTCTGAGGCTTATCATGAGGAGTTCCGTCGTCGTAAAACTGATCCTACCTATGAGAATTACGGTAAGATTTATGGTGACGGAAAGGATGTCGGTTTCGGCGGCAACTATGCTTACTATGGAAGCACCAACTGGCTTGACATGTTCTACAAGGACATGAACATGACACAGAACCATAACCTCAGCATCAATGGCGCGTCAGAGAAGGTTAGCTATGCCATCAGTGGGCGTTATTATGGACAGGACGGTATCTATAAGCTTGGCAATGAGGACTTCAACCAGTTCAATCTTCGCGCCAAGGGTTCCATAAAGATTACTGATTGGTTGAAATTGACCAATAACACCTCGGTGTTCAAGCGTAAATATCACCAGCCGATGGTGTCAGGTGGTTCACAGCCGCTTCTCCGCCAGTTCGAGCATAGAGGACAGCCAATCTATCCGGCATTTAATGAAGACGGTACGCTTACGTTCTATGGCGCTTCTTGTATGTACGGTGCGTTTGAAGACGGTAATACTTATCAGGAAAATAACAAACTGGATATTATCACATCCACCACTCTTGATTTCGAGCCGATCAAGAACGTCCTGAAATTCACAGGCGACTTTACTTACAAAGCCATCCGTTCCACTCAGGCAAGAGTCTCTTGCATCCAGAGTGGTTATAGTGCCCCAGGTGCTTTGGAGACTTACAATAGCTCCTCTTATAAGTCAGACTGGCGTTTCAACACTGATTACATCTCCTCAAACATCGTCGGGACATACACTCCGAAACTTGGTGACAACCATGATTTGAATATCGTGGCTGGATGGAATCTTGAGAAGACGAACTATCGCCGTTTGTATCTTACCAGAAAAGACCTTCTGTATCCTTCCATCCCTTCATTTGAACTTATGGCGTCTGACGAGTATGGTGTGGAGGATCGTGGTCACGACAAGAGCATGGTCGGTTTCTTCGGGCGTGTGAACTACACTCTTCTCAACAGGTATATTGTCGAGGTGGCCGCACGTTACGATGGTTCCTCATTGTTCCCTTCATATTCACAATGGGGTTTCTTCCCTTCAGCGTCCGTAGGTTGGAGACTGTCCGAGGAGCCTTGGATGAAATGGGCCAAGTCTTGGATGAACAACTTTAAACTCCGCGCCAATGTGGGTTCCCTCGGTAACGCGACCATCGACCCTTACTCATTCCTGGAGCTTATGGGTGTGTCAAAATCCACAAAACTCATCAACGGGGAGAAAGTTCCTTACACAACGGCCGCCGCGATCATTCCTGACAACCTTACCTGGGAGACTGTCACCACTTATGACGTGGGACTTGACGCTGATTTCCTGAAGAGCCGTCTCTCGATCTCGGCTGACTACTATGTGCGTGATGTCAAGGATATGTTCATTCAGGGTCCGGATCTTCCTGAGGTGCTTGGTGATTCCACCCCTAAGGGTAACTACGGCGCTATCCAGACAAAGGGTTGGGAAGCCACGATCGGCTGGAGAGACTCGTTCAAACTCGCCGGTAAGGATTTCAATTATAACATCAAGGCCAGTGTCTGGGATTCACGCACTTGGGTGAAGAAGTACTATAACATCAACGGTGACATCCTCAACTACTATGAGGGTAAGGAACTTGGTGAGATCTGGGGATTCAGGACCGACGGGTACTTCCTCAGCAATGAGGAGGCCAACAACTGGGCGACCGATAAATTCCACAAGAACGGATCCAACTTCAGGGCGTATGCCGGAGACCTTAAATTCATAGACATCAACGGTGACGGAAAGATTGACTACGGCAAAGGTACTCTTGATGACCATGGCGACCTTGAGCGCATCGGCAATCAGAGCCCTCGCTATTATTTCGGAATCAATCTTGGCGCCAACTGGAACGGAATCGGCGTCAGTGTATTCCTGCAAGGCGTAGGCAAGCGTGACTGGTATCCAAGCTGCGAGTCCGGATTCTTCTGGGGAATGTACAACCGTCCTTATGGCTATCTGCCGAAGATTCATACTCAGGACGCTGTGGAAGTTGATTACTCTACTTCCAACTGGGTGGTCACCAACGCCGCAAGCAAGCCTTACTTCACACGTCAGGTGGCATACGCCGCGAACAGAAATGACGGCCCTCTTACGTTCGAGAATGACTACTACATGCAGAATGCCGCTTATGTAAGACTTAAGAACCTCACTGTGGACTATACTTTCCCAAGCAAGCTTACCAAGAAGATCCGCGTCGAGAAGCTTAAGGTTTACTTCTCCGGTGAGAATCTGCTGACTTTCTCTCCGATTTACAAGCATACCAAGATGTTTGACCCTGAGACCCTTGGTTTCGGTGATTCTGACTTCGGTGACAATGTTGGAGGTCTTAGCGGTGTGGGACAGGGATATACCTATCCTATGCTCAAGACATACACCTTCGGTCTGAACATTACTTTCTAATTTGAAGGAAGATAAACTCTAATGAATTTTAATATGAAATCAAGTATAGCAGTTAAATTACTTTTGGGAGCCGCGTCTGTTCTCGCGTTGTCTTCATGTCAGGATTTTCTCACAGCTGATCCGGTCAATAAAATATCAGCCGAGAATTTCTTCAGGACAGAAAGTGATTTGGAGATATATTCCAACGGACTGATTGAGGCATATCGCCCAAGCGGAGAGACTGTCGGCAAGGGTGATAATTATACGGATCTCATCTGCACCCAGACCTCGACGGATTTTTATCGTCCCGGCATTTGGAACTCTGTAAAGCAGACCGGTTGGGCTGTAGGGGACTGGAAAGGCATCCGCAGGGTCAACAAGATGATCGAAGGCATTGAAAAGAACAGAAGTCTCTTTAAGGATGAGGTCGCCAATCATTATCTTGGTGTCGCCCGGTTCTGGAGAGCCTATTTCTACTTCTCGAAAGTGAAGACTTTCAGCAATGTTCCGTGGATTGATCATGTCGTGAATGTTGATGATCCTATCCTTACCGCCGGCAGGGATGACCGTGAGCTTGTAATGCACAATGTTCTGGAGGATTTGAAATTCGCAAGCGAGAACATGTCCGCCGATCTGAAGACTTACAGTGGCGTGATCAACAAATATGTCGCATTGGCATTCATGTCAAGAGTCTGCCTGTATGAGGGCTCTTTCCGTAAGTACCATACGGTGAACCCGGCTACAAACAACGCATGGTCAGGACAGTATGAGTCTTCTGATGATTTCTTCAACGCCGCCGCCACAGCCGCCAAGTCTGTGATTGATTCCAAGGAGTTCTCTCTTGTTACCGGATCACCTGTCTCGGTTGCCGATGGTAAGGAGGTCGCTTCCTTGTATGACAACATTTGGAGGAGCACTGATTTCGGCAAGTCCAAAGAGGCCATCTGGACCGTGGAATATGAAGGTGGTGACCTTAACGTGTATAACGAGCTTACTTGGGTTGTGAACTCAAGTACGTACGATCAGAAGGCCGCCCCTACCAAGAACCTTGTGCGTATGTTCCTTAACCTTGACGGAACACCGGCAAAGCCGGATGTGTCTGTGACGAAGGAGTTTGACAATAAGGATTGGCGTCTTTTCAACACTGTTCACGGCCCGGGACACTTGTACACGACGTTAGCAGGGGAATCCGTCCCAAAGAAACTGAACTTTACATATACATTCAGCGGGTATCAGTTCAGGAAATGGAGTCAGGAAAAGGAGGAGAATTATTCTAAAGGAAGGAATGATAATGATATTCCTATCCTGCGTTACGCGGAGGTTCTTTTGAACTACGCCGAGGCCAAGGCTGAGCTCGGTCAGATTGATGAGACCATCTGGAATGAGACCGTCGGAGAGCTTCGCAAGCGCGCAGGTGTCAAGAATATTTATCCTGCATCCGCCGGTTATGTCGAGGATGCCTGGCTGAAGTCATACTATGGTGATCCAGCTCTCTCAAACACCATGCTGGAGATAAGAAGAGAGAGGGTTACAGAGTTGATCTGTGAGAACCTCCGCGCTTCGGATCTCAGCCGTTGGGCTTGCCAGAATCTGATTGTGGATCGTGGTACAGACAATAGTGGTTGGATGGGTATCTACGTGACCGCCGATGAGTATAAGAACGGCATCCAGTTCAATGGTGAAACGTATAAGTTCAATGCATCTAAAGTTTCTCAGTTTGCTTATAAAACAGGTACCTCAACCGCAGACCAGAACTTGACTCTCTCTGAGGGCGATCATGGATATCTTATTTACAATTACAGGCTTGAGTGGAATGACAGGGATTATGTCCGTCCTATTCCATCGACAGCCTTGACAAAGAATCCTAATCTTGGCCAGAATTATGGTTGGGAGGATTAAAATCTTAAACTATTATACATGAATAAATTACGATTTAAAAAGAGTTTATTCGGTCTAATGTCTGCAACAGCCCTCATGCTGGGGGTTGTTGCTTGCGGTAAGAATGGGGCCGATGATCCGACTCCGGACAAACCGGATCCGAAGCCGACTCCCGGAACGGAGACGGTGATCAATGGCACCTCGATTGAGTCCACAAACACTCTTGTCGGACTGATCACAGATTCCAAGACCGGAAAGGGCATCGCTGGTGTACCAGTCACAGACGGGTATTCCTTTACCACGACAGATGCCAATGGCGTTTACCAATTCAAGGCGAACCGGTATTGCCGCAATGTGTACTATACATTGCCGTCAGAGTATAAGGTGGCGTTGGACAAAGAGACCAAACTGCCTTTGTTTTACTCCACATCGACTATTTCCTACAACCGTCAGAACCGGAACGACTTTGTTTTGGAACCGCTTGATTCTCCTGAGAAGAATTTCACTTATCTGGCCATTGGGGATCCACAGTGTAAAACTGATTCCGACAGAGAGAGATTCCGTACGGAGACATTGCCGGACATGAGGAATTTCATTTCGACCTCACAGGCGAATGGTAAGTATAAGAATGTGTACATCATGTCAATGGGTGACATCACATTTGACAACACCGTTCAGTGGAAGCCAATGCGTAATGTCATGTCAAAGTTCTCGGCCAACGGCACTGATTACATTCCGTTCTATAATATGGTCGGCAATCATGACCATGACGCATCGACAAACACGCGGTATGAGTCAACGCAAAACTATGTCGATCTTTTCGGCCCGGTGGATTATTCTTTTAACAGAGGCGATGTTCATATTGTTGTGATGGACAATGTCCTTGTCACTACTACAAGCGGCAAGACCTGGGATTATGATGCTGGAGTCACGAGTTCTCAGCTGAAATGGCTGAAGGCGGATTTGGATCTGGTGAAAGACAAACAGAACAAGATGATCCTGTTCTGCGCCCATATTCCTTTCAGAGGAGGCGCAAACAGTGGCGGTGCCTCTGTGAACAAGGATAAGAATTATGCAGAGATCCTTAAACTTCTTACGGAATTCCACGAGGCTCATATCATGGTCGGTCACACCCATTATCCTCAGAACTGGATTCACTCCTCTTATGTAACCAAGGGTGGCACACCCGTTTACGAGCATGTCCATGGTGCCGCTTGCGGTGCATGGTGGTCATGCAATATGAATGTGAATGGCGCGCCTAATTGCTATAGCCTTTATGAGATCGAAGGGAACAGCATCAAGAACTGGGTTACCAAAGGCACGAAGAATGAAGTCGGGTATCAAAGGCGGGTTAATAACGGCAGCCAAATTTATGGTGGTAGGAATGACACACCTTCAGAAAAATATCGGTACACATGGTACGATGGTGGTAAAGGAGGAACCGCCAATATTACCGCCAAGGGTAATTCAAATCTGAAAGGATCTTTTGTCGCCGCTATATGGAATGACGATGACAGGAACTGGAAAGTGGAATTTTTCCAGAACGGTCAGAAAGTCGGTGACATGAAGAGAGTTCCGTCCAAGGTTCCTGATATATGTGTTGTCTCATATTATTTCAACAATTTGGGTAAGAACACGACGACATGGACCACAACGACTGCTCAACATTATTGGTACATTGAGGCTCCTGGCGGTGATCCGACCAAGGTGAAGAATTGGGAAGTGCGCGCCACGCAGACAATCCCGACCAGCGGAGAAGTCAATGTCTATTCCTGCACGGATTTGCAGACGGACTATAGCGGATTTTAGAATCCATACATAGGTGTTTTGGAACGGGGAGATTTCCCCGTTCTTTTTTGAGTACTATTTGCTTCGAGAATACTGATGATGAGAATATACAGAAATATTGCATTCTTGATTGTGGCGATGACGTTCATGTCTGCGTATGTGGCCGATGCTATGAGACTGAACGGCACTCGCATAGACAAGAAAAACAATCTCTTCGGTTTGGTCAAGGACTCCCGGACAGGAAAGGGCATCGCGGGGGTGCCGGTGACGGACGGGTACACTTTCACGGTGACGGACAGGAACGGGGTTTACCAGTTTGTGGCGGACGAGAAGTGCAGGAATGTGTACTACACGCTTCCGGCGGAGTACAAGACGGCGCTGGATCCAGTCACGAAACTTCCTCTGTTCTATTCCACGACCCCGATTGACAGGAGCCGGCAGAACAGGAACGATTTCGTGCTGGAGCCGCTTGACGCTCCCGAGAAGGATTTCACTCTGGTGATGATCGGGGATCCTCAGTGCAAGACGGACTCTGATGTCCACAGGTTCGAGACTGAGACGCTTCCGGATCTCAATAGATTCATGTCCGAGTCACAGGCCAAGGGAAAGTACTTGAATGCCTACGCTGTCATCCTCGGCGACCTGACGTTTGACAACACGGTGCAGTGGGGGCCGATGCACAAGGCCCTCTCGGGGTTCGCGCTGGAGTCTGGGGATTATCTCCCGATCTACAACTGTGTCGGCAACCACGACCATGACGCGGCCTGCGTTGATGACTACACGGCCACACAGACCTACGTCGACCTCTTCGGCCCCACGGACTACTCGTTCAACAGAGGAGACGTTCACTTTGTGGTTATGGACGACGTGGCTGTTACGACGACCAACGGCAAGACCTGGAAATATGCCGACAACATTTCCGACCGGCAGCTGGAATGGCTCAAGTCAGACCTTGCCCTTGTGAAGGACAAGGAGGAAAAGATGATTGTCTTCTGCGCCCACATCCAGTTCCGTCACAACGCCGACAAGGACAACCCGGACAAGATCAAGAACATGGCCGCAGCAATGGACTGCCTTACGGACTTCCACGAGGCGCACGTGATGATCGGTCACACGCATTACGCGCAGAATTTCATCCATCATGACTATGTCACGAAGGGAGGCACTCCCGTTTACGAGCATATTCATGGAGCGGCCTGCGGCGCTTGGTGGAGCTGCAACCTCAACCTTGCCGGCTCTCCGAACGGCTACAGCGTTTACGAAGTCTCCGGGAAGACGATGAAAAACTGGCTGGCGAAAGGTACAGGCGAGTCGCCTGATCTCCAGATGCGTGTCTATGACGGCAACCAGATCTACGGCGGAGCGGAAGGTCATCCTTCCGGTGAGTATGAATATTCATGGACGGAAGGCGGCATCGGCCCGAAAGGCGCCCAGGCGCCGGGTTTCTCCGGACTCAAGGGCTGCTTCGTGGCATCCATCTGGAACAGCGACGAGGACAACTGGAAAGTCGAACTCTTCCAGGACGGGAAAAAGGTCGGAGACTTCAAACAGGTTCCTTACGAAATCGGGGATGTCTGCGCCATCTCGTTCTTCTACAATGACTTGGGACGCAAGACGGCGACATGGTCACGCAGCACGCCGCAGTACTATTGGTACATAGAGGCTCCGGGTGGCGATCCGACCAAGGTTCAGAACTGGGAGGTGCGCGCCACGCAGACCATCCCGGGCGGCGGAGTGGTCAATGAATATAAATGCTCCACGCTTCAGACGGACTATTCCGGATTCCGAAACGTGGAGTAAGGTCAGCGAATATCCCACTTCTAGAAATCTATGGCGGCCCGCATTTCAGGGATGGTCTCGGAAAGAGCCATCCCTTTTCTATAGATTCCCGCGGTGCCGCCTACGAATATGTCGGCTCCCATTCCGGCCATGAGATTGGCCCTTTCATTGCTGACGCTTCCGTCAACGCTGATGAGGATGTCCTCGCGGCCGTTGGTGTCGAGGAATCTGCGCATTCCGGCGACTTTGTCCATGATCCCGTCCACCATCTTAGCACCTGCGGCTCCTGGGTGCACAAGCATCAGGGTGACCGTGTCAAGCACGTCAAGATACTCCTTGATGGCTTCCACATCGGTCTCCGGGTTGACCGCAAGGCCGAAAAGCCCTCCTGCCTCATGAACCTTGGCTGCCAGCGCGCGGTAATCTTTCTTGACCTCGATGTGTGGGGACACTATGTCGCCTTTGCGGACCGGGAACTTGCTCATTATGAGCTCCGGATCATCGACCATAAGGTGAACGTCCACCGGCATTGTCGTGACTGCCTGCATAGCCTTGATGAAGTCCGGCCCGAATGTGAGATTCGGAACAAAATGAGCGTCCATCACATCGATGTGCAGCATGTCCGCGCCGTTCTCTTCCAACGTCTTGATATCCTGCCCCAGGTTCATAAGGTTGGAGCACATCACCGAGACGGAAATATATCTATGTTTCATATAGTCTGTTTTTATTGAATACTCCACTCGGCTCCGTCCTTGGTGTCCTTTACGGTGATGCCGAGGGCCTTGAGGTGGTCACGGATGGCATCGCTGGCCGCCCAGTCCTTCGCTGCCTTGGCCTTGGCGCGTTCCTCAAGCACCATGTCCATCAGTCCGGAGACAATCTCCTGACCCTTGCCGGATTCGGCGGCGGACTCGTCCTTCAGGCCGAGGACACCGAACACGATGTCATCAAAAAGCTGTGTCAGAGTCTCCAAATCACCCTTGCTCAGTTTTAGTTCTCCAGCCTTGGCGGAGTTGACAAGGCGTACCGCGTCGAAGATGTGCGACAGTGCGATCGGCGTGTTAAGGTCATCGCAAAGCGCCTCATAGACAGCATTGAATATTCCCTTGACCTCCTCGGAAGTCGCCGGGCAGGTGTCAGGAGCAATGGCTGTGATGAACTCGCCGTACTGCATCGCGTCCACAGGATCGCCTTCCGTGCCCTTGGCCGTGTCAGTGATTCCTGCCGCCGAAGCCAACGCACGCAGATCCTTCGCCGCCTGCATCACCCTCTTCAGACCCTTCTCGGCAGCCTGCAGTGCCTCGTTGCTGAAATCCAGCGTGCTGCGGTAGTGCGCCTGGAGGATGAAGAAGCGGACGGTCATCGGGGAATATGCCTGCGTGAGTTTCTCGTGCTGTCCGCTGAACAGCTGCGGCAGGGTGATGAAGTTGCCCAGGGATTTGCCCATCTTCTGGCCGTTGATCGTGATCATGTTGTTGTGAACCCAGTAGTGCACGCCTTGTGTGTGGCGGCTGGCCACATTCTGGGCGATCTCGCACTCGTGGTGAGGGAACATCAGATCCATTCCGCCGCCGTGGATGTCGAACTCGTTGCCGAGATATTTCTCGCCCATCACGGAGCACTCCAGATGCCATCCCGGGAAGCCTTCGCTCCACGGACTTGGCCAGTGCATGATGTGCTCGGGCTCAGCCTTCTTCCAAAGGGCGAAATCGTACGGAGCCTTCTTGTCGCTCTGTCCGTCAAGTGTGCGTGTTCCTTCACGGGTGTCGTCCAGAGTGCGCCCGGAAAGGATTCCGTAGTGGTGATCCTTGTTGTATTTCTCCACGTCAAAGTACACGGATCCGTTGGAGATGTAGGCGTAGCCTGCGTCCAGAATCTTCTTGACGGTCTCGATCTGCTCTATGATGTGCCCCGAGGCTCTCGGCTCGATGGATGGCGGCGCCACGTTCAGCAGGCGCATCGCCTCGTGGTAGCGGAACGTGTAGGTCTGCACAACCTCCATAGGCTCAAGCTGTTCCAGCCTTGCCTTCTTGGAGATCTTGTCCTCTCCCTCGTCGGCGTCGTGCTCAAGGTGTCCCACGTCGGTGATGTTCCGCACGTAGCGGACCTTGTAGCCAAGATGCCTGAGCAGTTTGAAAAGCACATCGTAGGTTACTCCCGGACGGGCGTGTCCGAGGTGAGCCTCTCCGTAGACCGTCGGCCCGCAGACGTACATTCCCACGTGTCCCGGTTGGATCGGCTTGAAAAGCTCTTTCGTTCGAGTAAGAGTATTTGTCAGAAATAAAGGTCTCATATTCAGAAATAATAAATAGTTGTCAGTCAATCTTTTTGCCGGTCAGACGCTCGTATACCGTCCTGTAGGCTTCGCCGACGTGGCCGTTGTCCCTGCGGAAACGGTCCTTGTCGAGTCTCTCGCCGGTGGCGATGTCCCAGAAGCGGGCGCTGTCCGGAGTGATGTCATCGCTCATCACGAGCCGTCCGTCCGACAGGTGGCCAAACTCGATCTTGAAGTCCACCAGGGTGATGCCAATCTCCTTGAAGACCGGGGTCAGGATGCTGTTGACCTGCTTTGTCAATGAATATATCCGTTCAAGTTCTTCCTTGCTCACGAGGCCGAGGGCGACGGCGTGGTAGTCGTTGATGATCGGGTCGCAGAGGATGTCCGACTTGTAGCAGAGGTCATAGACCGGCTCCTTCGGGATGATACCTTCCTCCAGCCCCAGTCTCTGTGCCATCGAGCCGGCGATCACATTCCTGACGATCACCTCCATCGGGATTACCTGTGATTTCCAGCAAAGCTGCTCAGTGTCAGAGATCTGCTCGATGAAGTGCGTGGGCACTCCTCCCTTCTGCAGCAGTCTGGAGATCTCGCAGGAGATTCCGTTGCAGTAGACACCCTTGTCCTTGATCACCGCCTTCTTGATCTTGTTGAACGCCGTGATCTCATCCGTGAAATGTATGATCACCTTCTGCGGGTCATCCGTCTCGAAGATCTTGATGGACACCCCATCGTGAATGATATTCCTCTTCATTTATTACCCGATAAAATACCTGACGGCGTTCTCGAACAGTGGCTGCTCGAGGTCGGCCTCTATGTTCTTCAACAGGTTCCTCTCGTACCTCTCGCTGTGACCCATCTTCCCCAGAATCTGACCGTTACGGCTGATGATGCCCTCGATCGCATAGTAAGACCCGTTCGGATTGTAAGGCGACTCCATAGTCGGTTCATCCGTCAGCGGATCAACGTACTGGAACGCCACTTGACCGTTGGCGAACAACTCCCTGGCCAACTCCTCGCTCACAACAAACTTGCCCTCACCGTGGCTCACCGGAATAGCATATTCATCCCCGATCGCCATCCCCTTGAGCCAAGGAGAGTTTGTGGAAGCCACACGGGTCGTCACCATCTGCGAGATGTGCCTGTTGATGTCATTGCGGAACAGAGTAGGGGAGTCTTTGGTCACCTTCCCGAGCTCACCGTAAGGCAGCAGACCCGACTTCACAAGCGCCTGGAAACCATTGCATATTCCTAAAATCAAACCACCACGGGACAGCAGTCCCTCGATCGCCTCCGCGATGTCCTTGTTGTTCAGTACGTTCGCTATGAACTTGCCGCTTCCGTCCGGCTCGTCACCGGCCGAGAAGCCACCGCTGAGCATCAGGATCTGACAATCCTCGATGTTCTTCTTCATCTCGGCGATTGACTCGAACACATCCTTGTCCGAAAGGTTGCGGAACACGGAAGTGCGGATCTCGGCTCCCGCCTTGCGGAACGCCTTGGCCGAATCGTAGTCGCAGTTCGTGCCCGGGAACACAGGAAGGTAGGCGATAACCTTATCGACCTTCGGTCCCTTATATTCAAGATCCGCCTTCTTTGCCTTGAACGGCTTCACACCCTCCATGCCCTTAGGCAGCAGCCTCTTGAAGTCTGGCTTGCTGACTGCGGGGTAAACCTTCTCGAAGAGCGACGCGTTGAAATCCATCATCTCGAAGATGGAAAGTTTGGTCCCGTTCACACGGACGTTGCCGTCCTCACCGGAAGTTACGGTGCCGATCTCGACCGCGTTCTCGAAATCAAGCGCGCTGCCGTCGGTCTCCACCACGATGGAACCATAGCTTAGATTGAACAGCTCGTCCTCCGAAAGGTTGACGTCGAACCCGAACGCGTTGCCGAAGCTCATCTTGCAAAGCGCCTCTGCCACTCCACCGAATCCTACCGCCCAACCGGCCACGATCGTGCCGTCCTCTATCTTTTCCTGAATATGATTCCAGTTCCTCTTGAGCTGCTCCGTGTCAGGCATCCTGTCAGCGAGCGGAGTATGCTTCACGAGGTAGAGGCGGTCTCCCTCCCATTTGAGTTCCGGAGAGATCACCTTGTCAGCCTTTACCGGAGTGATACCGAACGCGATAAGGGTCGGCGGTACGTGGATTGTCCCGTCCTCGGTCTCGAAGGATCCACTCATCGAATCCTTGCCTCCAATGGAAGCCAGCCCAAGCTCCTTCTGCATCTTCAGAGCGCCGAGCAGAGCCGCCGTCGGCTTGCCCCATACCTTCGGATCGGCTGTCATCCTTTCAAAATATTCCTGGCAAGAGAATCTCATTGTCTCCCAATGGCCTCCCGCCGCCACGACCTTGCTGCAAGCCTCGATGAATGAATATGCCGCACCGTGGTAAGGGCTCCAGTCGCAGATGTCAGGGTTAAAGCCGAACGCCATCATGCTGGCTGTGTCGGTATAACCCTTGACCGGAAGTTTCTGCACTGAGACCTGGGTCTCGGTGGTCTGTAGCTCGCCTCCGAACGGCATCAGCACGGTGGAACGGCCGATGGTGGAGTCGAACATCTCTATAAGGCCTTTCTGGCAGGTCACGTTCGGATCCTGCAGGTTGGCGAACATTCTCTCTTTCAGGTTCTTGCCCGGAACGTCGCGGAAGAACGGATCCCTGTCCTCGACCGCTCCGATAGTGGCCTTTGAATAATGCTTCGCACCGGCGCTGTCGATGAACGCTCTGGTGAGATCCACAACGACCTTGTCGCCGTAGAACATCCTCATTCTGGCGGTGTCGGTGACCTCGGCCACGTGCGTCACCTCGATATTCTCTGAATGGCAAAGCGCCTTGAATTCCTCCTCGTCCTTGGCTTCCACTACGACGGCCATACGCTCCTGGGACTCGCTGATGGCCAGTTCCGTGGAGTTCATTCCGCTGTATTTCACCGGAACACGGTCAAGGTAGATGTCCAGCCCGTCGGCAAGCTCACCGATGGCGACACTCACTCCGCCGGCTCCGAAGTCATTCGATTTCTTTATCAGTCTCGTGACCTCAGGCCTTCTGAAAAGCCTTTCCAACTTTCTCTCCTCCGGAGCGTTACCCTTCTGGACCTCACTTCCGCAAGTCTCAAGGGACTCCTCTGTGTGTTCCTTTGAGGAACCTGTCGCACCGCCGATTCCGTCGCGTCCGGTGCGTCCGCCGATCATCAGCACGACATCCCCGGCCTTAGGGCTTTCCCTTCTCACGTCCCCGGCCTTCACCGCTCCGACAACCGCTCCGACCTCCATTCTCTTGGCCGTGTAGCCCTCGTGGTAGATCTCGCGGACGTGGGTTGTCGCAAGACCGATCTGATTGCCGTAGGAGGAATATCCCTGGGCGGCCTTCCTGGTGATGACCTTCTGCGGGAGCTTGCCCGGAAGTGTCTCGCTGACAGGTTTGTAGATGTCGCCGGCACCGGTGACACGCATTGCCTGGTAGACGTAGGAGCGTCCTGAGAGCGGATCCCTGATGGCTCCGCCCAGGCAGGTGGCGGCCCCGCCGAACGGCTCGATCTCCGTAGGGTGGTTGTGGGTCTCGTTCTTGAACATCAGCAGCCATCTCTCGGTCTGCCCGTCCACATCCACATCTATGAATATGCTGCACGCATTGTTCTCCTCGCTGACCTCCAAGTCATCCAGCAAACCGTTCTTCCTGAGGTATTTCGCCCCGATTGTGGCCATATCCATCAGGTTCAGTCCCTTCTTCTCGCGGCCTGTCTCCGAGCGCATCCTCAGGTACAGGGCCATCGTCCCGTTGATGTCCTCCTTGATGAAGGAATCCTCCACGTCGATGCTTTCCAATTCCGTCGTGAATGTCGTGTGGCGGCAGTGGTCGCTCCAGTAGGTGTCCAGAATCCTGAGTTCGGTCTCGTTCGGATCCCTGCCTTCCTCGGTGAAATATTTCACAACCTCGGCGAGGTCGTCGGCGTTCATCGCAAGGCCCATCTTTTTGCAATATGCTTTCAGATCGTCCCCGCTCATATTCCTGAATCCCTCCAGCACGGGAACCGGCTTGACCGCCGCGTGTTCCGTGTCGGCCAGTTTGCTCAGGTCTTTCGCGCGGGATTCCACCGGATTGATGTAGTAGTGGCGGATCTTCTCAAGCGTCTCCTCGGAGGCGTCGGAGTCCACGATCAGAAGTTTGGAACTCTTTATGCTGATCCGCGCCGTGGGGTCGATCAGGTGCACGCAGTCCACAGCCGAGGCCGCCCTCTGGTCGAACTGGCCCGGCAGGTACTCGACAGCGATGTACTTCGCTCCGTCCAGATCGATCGAATCTGTGACGGAGTCGGTCACAATCTCTCCGAAGACGCTGTAGCGGCTCTTCTCCAGAAGATCGGGCGTGAATCCGAACAAGTCATAAACATTAAGCAGCCGAAGCGTTTTCAGCTCCAGCTGCAGGTTCTCGTTGAGTTCCCCCAGGAGGCTCTTTGCCTCCACCTGGAACTCCGGGTGTTTCTCCACGAAAATGCGGTAATTGGACATCTTTGCAAGTTCTTTTTAAGACTATCACAAAGTTAGCCTTTTTGCCCCACATTCACAAAATTTTGGGTATAATTGTCAACTGATTGTAAATGAATATATTTGTAAATGCTGCCAGGCGGATTTGGAGGGCACTGCTTTGTAAAATATTGAATGTCAAAAGGTGATGTTACACCTTCTGACATTCAATGAATTGCGGATTTGTGCCTGGCGTCAGAGCGATGTGGCCTCAGAGATGTGGCTTTTAGTTAAGCCATTTTAGTCAATCCACTGGCTGAAGAAACGCCAGATTTCGGAGCAGGTGTCCATATCCTTGTCGGACCAGGAATGGTTGCCGCCTTCGACTTTGTAGAGCCAGACTTCGGTGGGTCTGCCGCCTTTCACCGCCGGCCTGCCGGCCTTGAACTGATAGAGGGTGACCTGGTTACGACCCTCGCGGCGAGGAAGCTCGGTGACATATTCCTCGGTACAACCGTTAACAGCGATGATTCTGCTGACCGCCGCCGGAACGGGAATGTACGCTCCCCAGCCGCCTTTGTTCTCCGGGTCGCCGAGCCATTCGGAAGTGTGGTCCTGTGTGCCGTGAACCTCCATGAAAGGAAGCGGATGCTTGTAGGAATATTCCGTCTCCATCCAGTTGAACTGCAGTCCGGCGATCGAGGCCATGGCCTTGAAGGCCTTCGGAGCACGCATCGCGATCAGGTAGATGATGTCGCCGCCGTTGGACATTCCGGTGAGGAATGTATTCTTTGGACTGAGATCGAATCTCTTCTGGAGTTCTTTGGAAAGGGCGATGAGGAACTTGACATCATCGGTCTTCATTCCTTCCTGTGAAGGGTAGCGGACATTCCAGCCCGGTTTACCTTTCGGATCCTTTATTCCCTGAGGGTAGCAGACAGCGAATCCGTTCTTGTCGGCGACATCCATCATCGCTTTCTTTCCCTTGAGGGCCGAGCCGCCGTAGCCGTGCAGGACTATCACGAGAGGAGCCCCGGCCTTCAATCCTTCCGGACGGTAGAGGTAATATTCCCGCTCAAGTCCTTGATTTTTCATTGTGTAACGCTCGCACCGTTCCTTTACTGAATATTCCTGTGCCGGACTTTCGCTGGAAGATAAGGACGCTTCGACAGGCTCAGCGTCCGGTTGGCTTGGTACCAGGTTATCGGTCGCTTCGGCAGGGACTGCGTCCGGTTGGCTTGTGACTTGATATAAGGTGTACTTGTCTGTCCGGTCGCTGAGCTTGTCGAAGCGACTGTCTATCGTATTGCCATACCCATTGCTTCCCAAAGCGCTGCCAATGGCCAGGAGCGCCGCGATGATCGTGGAGGATAACATGCTGATTGATTGGCTTTTAATGAATATCCTCCCGTCGGATATGGCGGGAGGATAATGTTTATTATTCTGATTTACAAGTTGTTAGTCTCCACGCACTATTTGTTCTCGGCAGCCTCAACGGCCTTGAAATAGCGGTAAGAGTTGACCTTGAGCTCACCGGCGGCCGGCTCGTCAAGCACAACGACACCATTCTCGTGCAGCTGAAGGGCAGAGAGGGTGACATAGTGGCTTACAGGTCCCTCGATGGCGTCCTTGACAGCCTTGGCCTTCTTGCCGCCGAAAGCGAGGACGAGAACCTCCTTGGCACCACACACTGTGGCGACACCGACTGACATGGCCTGTTTAGGAACCTTGTTCACATCGTTGTCGAAGAAACGGGAGTTTACCTCGAGAGTGTCCTGGGTGAGGGTCATGACCCTTGTCCTGGAGTTGAGGGAAGAGAACGGCTCGTTGAACGCGAGGTGTCCGTCCTCGCCGACTCCGCCGAGGAACAGGTCGATTCCTCCGGCAGCCACGATGGCCTTCTCGTAATCCTCGCACTCTTTGGCGAGATCAGGAGCGTTGCCGTTGAGGATGTGGATGTTGCCGGCCGGAACGTCCACCTTGTCGAACAGATTCTTGTGCATGAAGCTGTGGTAGCTCTCCGGATGGCTCTCAGGAAGCCCTACATATTCATCCATGTTGAATGTGATGACATTCTTGAAGGAGATCTCTCCGGCCTCGTACATTCTGACGAGCTCGGCATAGACATCCAGAGGAGTGGAGCCGGTAGGCAGTCCGAGTACGAATGGCTTGTCGGTCTTCTCAGTCTTTGCCTTGATGGCGGCGGCAATGTGGTGGGCGGCCCAGATAGAGCCTTCCTTCTTTGTGTCTCTGATGATTACTTTCATGATTGATGCAGTTTATAAAAAATATTCTTTATTCTTGCTTTCTTGCTTTATTGAATATGTCACCGTGGGTGAGGTGACATATTCATGGATGATTGGTTATTTCAGCCGCAGGAAGACCTCGATGGCCTGGTACTCAGCCATTCCGAGTTCGTCGTAAAGCCTTGCGGTGTTCTGTGTGCGCTCCTCGGCCCTCTGCCAAAACTCCCTCGGGTCATCGCCCGGGAACGGAACGATGTCTTTCTGGGAAAGGTGGCGGAAGATGGCGTGGCGCTTCTCGATGAGCTCGTCAGGGCTGATCGGAACGGCCATGTCAACTCTCCAGAGCTCCCACTCCATCCAGGCACCTCTGTAGAGCCAGATCGTGGTGTCGTTCAGCCAGTCGTTGCCTTCCTCCTTGAGCTGTTCGATGGCCTCAAGGGCGGCCTCGGTGCAGACCCTGTGCGTTCCGTGAGGGTCGGCGAGGTCACCTGCCATGTAGATCTGGTCAGGGTGGATCCTGACGATCAGCTCCTTGATAATGTCAAGGTCTTTCTGTGTGCGAGGCAGTTTCGTCACTCCGCCCGACTCGTAGAACGGCAGGTTGAGGAAGTGGACGTTGGTCTTGTCGTTGAGGCCGAAGCTTCTGTCCGCTCCTCTGGCCTCGCTGCGGCGGATGGCCGCCTTGATGGCGAGAAGCTCCTTAGGCTCAGGCTCACCAGGCTTCTTTGAGTCGATGATTTTCTTTACCTCGTCGAACTTGTCTCCGAATCCAAGCTGGTAGGCGGCGTCCATATGCTGAAGCACAACGTCATCGTGCACTGCCAGGTCACCGGAGGTCTCGTAGGCCACGTGCACGTCGTGTCCCTGATGCACGAGACGGATGAATGTGCCTCCCATGGAGATCACGTCATCGTCCGGGTGAGGGGAGAAAATCAGGACCTTCTTAGGGAACGGAGTTGACTTGACAGGCCTTGTGGTGTCGTCAGCGTCAGGCTTTCCGCCCGGCCATCCGGTGATGGTGTGCTGGAAGTCATTGAAAACGTCTATGTTGATCTTGTCGAACGGCCCGTAGAGTTCGATGAGCTCTCCGAGGGAGTTCTCGAAATAGTCCTGCTGCTTCAGCTTGAGGATTGGCTTATGAACCTTCTGGCAGAGCCAAACGACGGCCTTGCGGATCAGGTTCGGTGTCCACTGGCAAGGACCGACCATCCAAGGTGCGACGAGTCTGGTCAGCATAGAGGCTGACATCTCGTCAGTGTAGAATGTGATGTTGTCGTGTTCCTGAAGCCAGGTGGCAGGGCAGGCCGGATCGATGTTGCCCTCCACTACTTTCTTTACCACAGCCGCCTTGTCCTCGCCCCAGGCCATAAGGATGATCCTGCGGGCGCTCATCATCGTGCCGATGCCCATCGTGATGGCGGTCTTAGGGGTGACGGAAATGTCGCCGTTGAAATTGCGGGCCTGTCTCTTTCTGGACTGGTATGAGAGCGGAACGGTGCGTGTGCGGCTCTTCTCTGACGAGCCGGCCTCGTTGAAACCGATCTGGCCGCCTTCGCCGACACCGATCACAAGCAGGTCGAGACCTCTGGCGATCTTGTCAAACTCGGCGCAATAGTCGGATACCTCTTCCTTTGAGACTGTTCCGTCAGGAATATGCACGTTCTCCTTTTTGACATCCACATTGTCAAGGAATTCGGCGTGGAGCCTGTGGTTGCGGCTCTGGACGGAGTCGCTGCCGTATGGGTAATATTCATCAATGGAGAACACCTCGACATTGGCGAAGGAGACCTTGCCTTCCTTGAACTGCTCTGTCAGGTTGCTGTAGAGGGACACAGGTGTGGTTCCTGTGGTCAAACCGAGTTTGAAAGGACGCGGAAGAGCCGCCCTTTCGTGGTCTTTGATGGCTTTGACAATAATGTCTGCCACCTTGTCGCTTCCGATGTTCGCGTCATCGGAAATCTCGGTGGTGATCTTCTCGTAGGAATGGAGAATGCTCTTAGGCAGGTTCTCCTCAATCAATCCACCGTCCTTTGGTAAAGAAAAGTGCTTCATTTTGTTGAGCTTAATAATTTCGTAAAATATGATATGTTTCGCCAGCCCGTTTCCGGACCAAAAGCTCTATGTCATTTCCGCAAGTCGGACGGTCGCGGATCCCGTGCCTGAAACCACAACTCTTGTGGTGGCTGTCGGCTTAAACCGTACAAATATAATCAGTTTTCCTCATAAGCCGAATCGATTTTTCAGAAAAAATGATGCGCAGTGAATCAGAGCGCAGGCACCTTTTGCCTATCTGATCAGGAAGGCCGTTCCTTCTGAACCGTAAAATGTCCGGCAAACAAGCATATCGCCGGACAAGTCACATCAACGGTTACGTTTGTCCGGCCAAACGGCTTTCCACCGGATAAGATGCATCGACAGCGGTGTTTAGGAACATGAAAATAATAAGTTGCTTCAGATTAAGAAGCTGTTTTGAATTGTTCTTTGAGGTGAAAAAATCTTCATTTTATTCCCGCTTCTTCAGTCAGACGGCACCGCTCGCTATCTTCCTTGGAAGAAGCGGTCGAACCTGAAGTTTTTCACTCTCAACCCAGGAAGAAGCGGTCGAACCTGAAGTTTTTCACTCTCAACCCAGCGCCCGAACCTGAAGTTTTTCACTCAACCCAGCGCCCGAACCGAGGGCAATCGAACTTGTCCGGGTTGCCGAGGTGGGCAGCAGGGGGAGACTGTCTTAAAAGTATAATTACCACTTCCGAGGATTGAAAATTTGTTGTCGCCCCTGTAGTGGGGTACAGACTTTTCAACTCTAGCCGAGACTTTTCAGACAGTCTGGGGGGGGAGCTTGCTCTTAACCTTCAAACAAACAATTCAAAACTGTTTCTAAGAGAAGATTTTCGAGGATAGATCTTTTTCGAAGAAGGAGTGTGCCGGTGGCACATGACTGATGAAAAAAGATAAATAGACCGAAAAGATTCCTTAAGATGATGCGGCTTATTGTTTGAAGGTTACTTATCCGGTATAAGTGCTTTTTGCCGGACAAGAGGGATTACGCGTTTTTTCGCATAAGCTTTTTGTTGAATGTTTTGGAATATCGGAGGAAATTCAATAACTTTGCAATCCTTTGAAGCGGAAGTGCAGCGGAAGTGCGAAGTTTCCAAAGGAAAGTCTACTGCCTGAATATGCCCGAATGGCGGAATTGGTAGACGCGTTGGACTCAAAATCCAATGTCCCTTAAAGACGTGCCGGTTCGAGCCCGGCTTTGGGCACCCGACCGAAGTCTCCCTCGTTTTTTTGGGAGACTTCTTCTTTTTTTGTCAGATTCAACCTTACGTCTTTTGCCCAGTACCTTCGGGCGGCGGAAACGCGCGGAGGTGTCGCTCAAGCGTGCCGTGCTGCACCCTCGGGCGACGATAAAGTACGAAAGTATTGCCCAAGGGAGCCGTGCTGCACCCTCGGGCAACGATAAGTGTGGTTTTCGTTGCCGAAGGGTTTCCTTCATCCATACTTCATTCTGCCCTGCGCCCTTGGGCAACGGGAAGGCGCGGAAGAGTCGCCTGACTGTGCCGCGCGTCACCTTCGGGTGCGGGACAGTCAGGCGTCATCGTTCCCGGAGAGCCCGGCGCCGTCCCCTGCTCCTGTCGTTGGAGGGGTTCAGGGGGTCGGTCGCATGGTCGTGCGGCCATTATATCCGGCATATTCGTTTGATATTTGGGAATTTTTATTATTTTTGTCCTGAAGCCTGCCACACGGCGTCACATCCCGTGCCGGTGACGCAAGGCAGGAGCGGGATACAGACCGAAAGGGTGACCGATGGTCGCCAAGTTATTTACCAAAGCATCGCTGAACTCATAGGACTCACGAGACTATAACCAAAACATCAATCGATATGAGCGTTTTTACACACATACACGGCGCGCGCTGCTGACGGCTGCCGCCTCCACCATTCTCATAACATCCTGCGGTAAGAAGGAGGAGACTGTCGGAGTCTCATCCGTGGCCGTCACCCCGTCCCGGATAGAGATCATAGAGGGCGAATCTGCGGTGCTGTCCGCCAGTGTCTCTCCCGAAGCCGCGTCCGACAGGGCCGTGGCGTGGTCGTCGTCCGACCGGAGCGTCGCCACTGTTGACAAGGCCGGCACCGTCCATGGCCTCAGACCCGGCACCGCGACCGTCACCGCGACGGCGGAGGGCAAGTCCGGCACCTGCGCTGTGACGGTGAAGGCCAAGGCGGTAAACGTGACGGATGTGTCCCTGGACAGGACCGAGCTGACATTGACCGAGGGCGAGGCGGAGACGCTTACGGCCACGGTGAAGCCCGACAACGCTGACAACCGGAAGGTGACGTGGAGTTCGGACAAGACGGAGATCGCCACGGTCGGCGGCGACGGCAGGGTGACTGCCGTGAAGGCCGGCGAGGCTGTGGTCACTGTGACGACCGAGGACGGCGGGAAGACGGCGACCTGCAAGGTGACGGTGAAGGCCAAGGTGGTTCCGGTGACAGGTGTGGATGTCAAGCCGTGGTCCGTGACGATCGGCGCGAACGGCACAACCAAACTTACCTGCACGGTCGCCCCGTCCAATGCCACTAACCGCAATGTGAGGTGGGAGTCGGATAACCCGTCCGTGGCCACGGTCGATTCCGACGGCAACGTGAGAGCCGTTTCGGCGGGTGTGGCCAAGGTCAGCGCGGTCACCGAGGACGGCGGCTTCAGGTCAGGCTGCACCGTCACCGTGAAAGAATTCTCTTCCGGGTTCGAGGTTGGCGGCCTGTTCTACAAGACCGCCAAAGGTTACTCTATGGATTTCGTCGAGGTGACCGGTAACCCGGGCGGAGGCAAGTATTCGGGAGATGTCGTGGTTCCCGGTACGGTTGAGTATGACGGGATTACCTATACCGTCAAAGGGGTCGGGAATAGGGCCTTTGAAGGGTGCGATGACCTAAGGAAAGTCACTATCTCGGAGGGGATATATAAGATCGGAGCCTATGCTTTCTATTATTGCGGGAATCTTGAACGTGTCATTTTACCTTCCACGTTAGAAAATATTGATGATTCAAATCCGGTGTTTGAAGCTTGTTCTAAACTTGAGATTATCACAACCGCGCCGAGGGAAGGTCAAGAGAACTACTGCTATCTGTATGACAAGGCTTTGTATATGCACGTGGGTCGGACAGAGAGAGAGAGATTCTGAGTTGGATTCCTGAAAAGAAGACCGGTACGGTGGTGATAAAGGAAGGCACTACGAAGATTGGAGAATCTTCTATTCGTCGAACAAATGTTGATAAGATAGTTATCCCTGAGTCTGTCAAATCCATAGACATTTACACATTTGTGTCATGTAAAACTCCTTTGGAACTTGAGCTGAACTGGAAGACCAAGGAGGATGTTGACGAGATAACAACAAACATGAGCGACCCGTCATCTTTTTTCTTTGACGGCACAGACCGCTCAGCCGTCAAGGTGACGGTTCCTAAAGGCACTAAGTCCTATTACGAGTCCCACTGGCTCTGGTCGAACCTCGGCGGCATCGAGGAGCGCCCGTAGAGCGCCCGTAGAGTTTCCATGGAGTCCCCGTAGCTCGCTGAAAAAGCGCCGCGGTTGCCTCGTGTGTCTTTCGCGGCAGTCTCGTGAGTGAAAAGCCGCGATCTGCTCACGGGAGGGTCTGCCAAGGTTGTCTCGTGAGCGAAAAGCCGCATTCTGCTCACGGAGTGGCCTTCCGAGGATGTCTCGTGAGTGGAACGGCGTGTTCTGCTCACGGAAGGGTCTTCCGAGGTTGCCTCGTGAGCGAGACGGCGCGATCTGCTCACGAAAAGGTCAGCTAAGGATGTCTCGTGAGCGAGACGGCGTGTTCTGCTCACGAAAGAGTCTGCCAAGGTTGTCTCGTGAGCGGAACGGCGCGTTCTGCTCACGGAAGGGTCTGCCAAGGATGTCTCGTGAGCGAGACGGCATGTTCTGCTCACGGGTGGGTCTTCCGCGGTTGTCTCGTGAGCGAGACGGCGTGTTCTGCTCACGGAAGGGTCTGCCAAGGATGTCTCGTGAGCGAGACGGCGCGATCTGCTCACGAAAGGGTCTGCCGCTGTGCTTCTGGGCGACGAAGAGTGTGTGTTGTCACCGAAGAGTCCCGTCATCCTTACTTACGTAATTCTGCCCTGCACCACCGAGCGACAAAATGGTACGAAAGTGTCGCCCAAGCGTGCCTCGCTGCACTCTCGGGCGACGATAAGTGCCAAAAGCGTTGCCCTGGAGTGTCGTCTTGGAGTGGCGCGAGGAAGGATTCTGGAACGATCAAAGGAGCATAAATGGATGGTTTTGCTCTTGTCAAAGACAAAAACGCATACGACGGTGGCATTATATGGAGAAAATGCGGCCGTCGTGATTGGTCAAGGCTCCGGGGGTGCGTTTCAGGGGATTTAGTTCCGATGTCTTAGGCTTATAACTTATTATTTTTTGTATATTTGTGAATCGGGATGGCTTCGGGAGGCGAGGATGCCGATTGGAGGAGGCCTTGATTAACCATTTAAGATTCTGGAAAGCACTATGTACAAGAGAGTTTTGCTTAAATTGAGCGGAGAGAGCCTGGGCGGGTCCGTTGGAAAGGGACTAGATCCGGAGAGTCTGCGGAAATATTCAAAAGAGATCGCGCAGGCGGCGAAGGCCGGGTTGCAGATCGCCATTGTCAACGGAGGGGGCAACATATTCAGAGGTCTTCAGGGTCTTGACAAGGGATTCGACCGCGTCGAGGGAGACAGGATGGGAATGCTGGCTACGGTGATAAACTCATTGGCGCTCAGTCAGTTCATCAAGGACGAAGGCGTGAAGGCAGAGGTGTTCTCAGCCACTCCGATGGAACCGCTTGTACGCTACTATAACCGTGACAACGCCGTCAAGGTGCTGGAGGAGGGGGGCGTTGCCCTCATCGCCGGGGGAACGGGCAGCCCGTTCTTCACTACTGATTCCGGCGCGGCTCTCAGGGCTCTTGAGATCAAGGCCGATGTCGTGCTGAAAGGAACACGTGTCGATGGAGTCTATACCGCTGACCCAGAGAAAGATCCTACCGCTGTCAAGTACGATGAACTGACCTTTGACGAGGCGATGGCGAAGCATCTCAAGGTTCTCGACCAGACCGCATACGCCCTATGCAATGACGGGAATATGCCGATCATCGTCTTCGATGTGAACGGCGAGGGCAACCTGCTGAAACTGGTCAACGGAGAGAAGGTCGGGACGCTTGTCCATAAATAGTCTTGTTGGAAACGGACAAGGGTACGACCACAAAAGATTGATAAATAACAATTAACACAATACACTATGCTTACAGACAAAGCGAAAGAAATCATCAGCGGAGTGAAGTCCAAAATGGAAGACTCAGTGCTGTTCCTCGAGGAAGACCTCAAGACCTACCGTGTCGGAAAGGCCAATCCGTCCATCCTCAACAATGTGACCGTGGATTACTACGGAACTCCGACACCTGTCCCTCAGGTGGCTTCGGTGACTGTTCCTGACGCCAGGACCATCGCCATCCAGCCTTGGGAGAAGAATATGATCCCTGTGATCGAGAAGGCTATCATCAACGCCAACCTCGGTTTCACCCCTTCAAACAACGGTGAGGTCATCCGCTGCCCTGTTCCGCCTCTCACAGAGGAAAGACGTAAGGAGCTCATCAAGAAGGCCAAGGCTACCGGCGAGAACATCAAGGTCGCTGTCCGCAATGCCCGCCGCGATGGAGTTGACGCTCTGAAGAAGGCCGAGAAGGCCGGAGAGTTCTCCGAGGACGTGCGCAAGGAAGGTGAGGACGAGATCCAGAAGGTCACCGATGCGAAAGTGAAGGCGGTTGACGAGCTCGTGTCAGCAAAGGAGAAGGAGATACTGACCGTCTAATGAAAGCCTTGAGGCGGCTTGAATGAATGTTCATCCGCTATTTTGGTATATTCATTAAATTTTTAGGAACATTTTCTTCCGATTTTACTATCTTTGCATCGTTATGATGATGAGCACACGATTTTATTCTTTCGGATTTTATTTCTTTTACCGCGGCAGGTAGAGGACCGGACGAGCGTGTGCAGGAATATTCAGAAAAAAGGTAGATGAATATACGGCTGTCCGGTGCTTTTCCGGGCAGCTTTTTTTATTTGGTTGATTTCTTCACCGCTGCGGTGAGAGCAAGTCCCTCCCATAAGGGGAGGGTGACGTGAAATGATGATGAATATGACAAAAGTCGCGATACAAGGTTACCGAGGGTGCTTCCACGAGCAGGCGGCACGGGAGTTCTATTCCGCGCGAGGGGAGGAGATCTCCATCGTGGAATGCCCGACCTTCGAGGGACTGTTCAAGGCTGTGGCCTCCGGCGAGGCACAGGCGGCGGTGATGGCCATCGAGAACACGATCTCCGGAGGTCTCATCCCGAATTTCGAGCTGCTTAGGTCGAACCCCTACAAGATCAAGGGTGAGGTGTATATCCCCATACATCAGAACCTTATGGCTCTTCCAGGACAGGACATCCACAACATAAAGGAGGTTCGGACGCACTATATGGCCATCAACCAGACCCGTCAGTTTTTTGAGCGTAACTGCCCTTGGATCACTATGGTGGAGTCTGAGGACACAGCCAAGAGCGCCATTGACATCGCCGCCAGTGGGCTAAAGGGAGTCGGGGCGGTCGCCTCTGAACTGGCAGCCAGTCAGAACGGTTTGGAGATCCTGGCCCGCAGCATCGAGACCTACAAGCAGAACTTCACCCGCTTCCTGATTCTGGACGACGCCATCACGGTTCCCCGCCGTGAAATCAACAAGGCGTCCCTCTGCTTCACCCTGCCTCACAAGCCGGGTTCTTTGGCGCAGGTGCTTACGATTCTCTCGTTCTACGACATGAATCTCACCAGAATCCAGTCTCTGCCGATCCCCGGGCAGGAATGGCAGTACTTTTTCTATGCAGACATCAAGTTCGCGACCTACGGACGCTACCGTCAGGCACTCAGGGCGGTCAGACCTCTGATGGAAGGACTTAACATTTTAGGCGAATATAAATCTTCGATGTAATCATGATCATTGAACCGGCAAAAAGAACATCATCTGTTCAGGAATATTACTTCTCCCGCAAACTTAAAGAGATGGACGCGCTCAATGCGGAGCGTGTGGCTCGCGGGGAAGACAGGATAATCAATTTGGGAATAGGCGCTCCGGACGGGATGCCGCCACAGGCCGCTATCGAAGCTTTGGTCGAGGCTGCCCGCAAGCCAGGCAACCACGCCTACCAGAGCTATAAGGGGCTTCCAGCGTTGAGACAAGCCTTTGCGGATTGGTATTCAAGATATTACGGAGTGACGCTGAATCCAGATGGGGGCATCCAGCCGCTTGTCGGATCCAAGGAGGGAATCCTTCTGATCTCTATGGCATTTGTCAATCCGGGAGACAAGGTGTTGGTTCCGGATCCGGGCTATCCGACCTACACTTCGGCATCTAAACTTGTTGGAGCCGAGATTGTCACGTACGATCTGACGGAGGAAAACCATTGGTGGCCGGATTTCGACGCTTTGGAGAGGATGGATCTTGAGGGTGTGAAGATTATGTGGACGAACTATCCGAATATGCCGACCGGAGCCAAGGCTACTCCCGAGCTTTATCAGAGGCTGGTGGATTTCGGGCGCAAGCACAAGATATTGATAGTGAATGACAATCCATATTCATTCATCCTTTGCGGGAAGCCGCTGTCGATTCTGGCGGCGAAGGGGTCGGAGGAGTGTTGCCTCGAACTGAATTCGCTTAGCAAGGCGCACAATATGAGCGGTTGGCGAATCGGGATGGTCGGCGGCGCTCCGGAATATATCGCCGAAGTGCTGAAGGTCAAGAGCCAGATGGACTCGGGGATGTTCAAGCCGCTGCAACTCGCGGCGGTCGAGGCGCTTAACCAGTCTCCTGAATGGTTTGAGGAACTTAATTCTGAATATGTCCGCAGACGTGTCGCCGCGGGTCGTATATTCAAGACTCTGGGGGCGGTTTATGATCACGACACCGCGGGGCTGTTCCTTTGGGGAAGGGTGCCTTCGGAATATGCTGGGAACGGGATGACGGCAGGGGAAGTGCTTTCGGAACGGGTTCTGCGGCAGGCAGGTGTGTTCATCACGCCGGGCTTCATATTCGGAAAGAATGGTAATGACTACATCCGGATTTCGCTTTGCGCCAAGCCGGAGGTGCTTGAGCGCGCGAACAAAAAAATAGAAAAAGTAATAAAGAATATTTTATGATAGTAGGTATTATAGGATTAGGTCTGATAGGCGGCTCGATGGCCATCGACCTGAAGAGAAGAGGATTCGCCCGGATAGTTCTTGGGGTGGAGGCTGACCCGGTGAACGCCGCCGCGGCCGAAAGGATGGAACTTGTGGACGAGATCGTCCCGTTCGAGGAGTGCGTCCGCAGGAGCGACATCACTGTGATAGCCATACCGGTCGGCTCCGCTGTGAAGATGCTCCCGCAGGTACTCGACATATTCAAAGAGGAAGGGAACGGGAAGAAGATCGTGATAGACACTTGCTCCACGAAGAGCAACATTGTCCGCGCGGCGCACTACCATCCCCTCCGCTGCCGCTTCGTGGCGACACACCCGATGGCCGGCACTGAATATTCAGGGCCTTGGGCCGCGATGCCGAACCTCTTTGATGGCCGCGCCTGCATATTCGCAAACACCGAGGATTCAGATCCGCAGGCGGTCAAGGTGGTTGAGGAACTGTATGATGCGTTGAATATGCGTCCGCTCTTTATGAACGCCGACAGCCACGACGTGCACACCGCCTATGTGTCTCACATCTCTCACGTCACCTCTTTCGCTCTGGCTCTGACGGTTCTTGAGAAGGAAAAGGATGAGAAGCACATCTTTGACCTTGCGTCGGGTGGATTCTCCTCGACCGTCAGGTTGGCCAAGAGTTCCGCCGAGATGTGGACCCCTATCTTGGCGCAGAACAGGGACAATGTGCTGCACGTCATTGACACATATTTGGAAAAGATGAGGCTGTTCCGTGACGCTATCGCTGACTATGACGGCGGACGGATCACGGAACTCATCCACGAAGCAAACAGGATTAAAAAGATTTTGAGATAGTTATGGAACGTACACTTGACATCATCCCCGTCTCCGAGTGGGGATTTTTCGACGAGAGCATTCCCCCTCTCGTTATCGCCGGTCCTTGCAGCGCCGAGTCTGAGCTGCAGGTGATGATGACCGCCAAAGGCCTTCACGAATTCGGCATCCATGTTTTCCGCGCGGGAATATGGAAGCCCCGCACCCATCCCGGATCCTTCGAGGGTGTCGGCACTCCCGGATTGAAATGGCTCCAGAAGGTGAAGAATGAATATGGAATGAAGGTCTGCACCGAGGTAGCCAATGAGAAGCACGTCTATGAATGTCTGAAATATGGCATAGACATGGTCTGGATCGGAGCACGGACTACGGCTAATCCGTTCCTCGTGCAGGAGATCGCCGACGCGTTGAGGGACACCGATATCCCGGTCTTGGTCAAGAATCCGGTGAATCCTGACATTGATCTATGGGTCGGGGCTCTCGAAAGACTCAACCGGGCGGGGATCAGAAAACTGGGCGTTATCCATCGCGGATTCTCTACCTCGCAGAAAATCCCCTACAGAAATTTTCCGGGCTGGCAGATGGCGGTTGAGCTTCGCACCCGTTACCCTAAGCTTCCGTTCTTTGCGGATCCGAGTCATATGGGGGGCTCACGCCAGTATCTCAAAGAGTTGTCACAGAGGGCGATGGATCTTGGCTTGGACGGCCTGATGATCGAGTCCCATTGCGATCCTTCCTGCGCGTTGAGCGATGCCAAACAGCAGTTGGTTCCGTCAGATCTGAAGGCTTTGCTTGAGAGCCTGACCGTCCGTCAGAAGGTCTCCAATGACAAGGAATATAACGAAGGCATCGAGCAGCTCCGTTCCCAGATTGACATCATCGACGAGAACCTGCTTGTGGCCCTTGGTTCCAGAATGGAGATCTCCCGCAGGATAGGCGAGTTCAAGAAGGCGCACAACATCGCCATTGTCCAGGCCGCCCGTTGGGACAGCATCCTATCCTCGATGATAGAGAAAGGCAAGGACTACGGCCTCTCCGAGGAGTTCATCACAGCCTTTTTCACCGCCATCCACGATGCTTCAGTCGCGGAACAGAACAGGATTCTGGAGCGGTAGGCTCTCGAACCTACGCTTTCAGAAAATATCATAAAATTGCAAATCATTGATAATCATACACTATCCACGATGCAGAGTAAATCTAAATCTTTCTAAATACCTTTCGCTATTTCAATTTTTGGGTGTATATTTGGGTGTAGAAATTCAAACGCACCCAAATATGAATATCAAACGTAACATCATTTTTGCATTGGAGAGCCGGAAGAAGAACGGATGCACCAACAAGCTGAAACAAAGCGCATCCGAAATCAACACGGACTTGCTGAAATACTATGCCGAAATGCAAAACGTGTTCAAGGAGTTTGAGGTACAGGAAACCATTATCACAATATGAACAACAAGGAATCCAACATAGAAAAAACGGACTTAAATGCGTTCATACACGCTGTCGGTTCGGAAATACAACAGGCGCAAGTACGGCTGATTACCGCAGCCAATGCGCAAATGCTGTTCCATTATTGGAAAATGGGCAACTATATCCTCTATTATCAAAACTTATATGGATGGGGAAGTAAAATCATCAAGCAACTGGCAAAGGCTATCCGGTTCAATTATCCCGAAAAGAAAGGCTATTCGGAACGCAACCTTACTTATATGTGCCAATTCGCACGGACATATCCGTTGAGTGTGCTAAGAAGTTTCATTGATACGGATGTAAGACTGTCTGTTCCAAACATACAGAATGTGACAAACGAAGTATTGAAACTGAACGACAAGCAATTTACGCAGGAACTTACTGCGCAAATACAATCCGTTGATTGTCAGTCTTTAGAATTTACGCAGGAAGCTCCTGCGCAAATTCAGGACGTAGAGAAAACCGTTTCTGCCATTTACAGAATGGGGATTAGGGAGATAGAAAAAATTTTCTTGAACTCCCCTGTCGCCAGAATAAACTGGGCAAGCCAAATGGTTATACTTGATGGCTCGCTACCGTTAGGAATAGGATATTGGTACATGAAACAGTCCGTAGAAATGGGCTGGAGCAGTAATGTTCTTAAAATACAAATTGAAACCAATCTGTATACCAGACAAATTAATAACAACAAAGTAAATAACTTTACTGCCACGCTTCCTGCACCTCAAAGCGACCTCGCCAATTACCTTCTGAAAGACCCGTACATCTTTGATTTGGCTGGAACGAAGGAAGTTGGAAATCCATGTAAAGTGATTAGATGGTTAAACCCTCAATATAGGCTTCTCCCACTCGAAGAAAAGGACATTCCCGAAATGCAGGAATTATTCCGCTCGACCGTGCTACATGTTAATATCAGACATTATACAAAAGAAGAAGTAGAAGATTGGGCATCTTGTGGTGACAGTGTGGAGCATTTTAAAGAGCTTCTGTCACACAATCATTTTATAGGTGCTTTTGATAAAGCGAACCGCATGGTAGGCTTTTCATCCATGAATAAGGACGGCTATCTGCATTCCATGTTCGTACACAAGGACTGGCAAGGCAAAGGTGTGGCCACACAACTTCTTTCTGAAGTTGAACGCATTGCCAAGCAATTGGGAGTTGTTGAAATCACATCCGAAGTAAGCCTGACAGCCAGACCGTTCTTTGAGAAGAAGGGATATGAAATAGTCAAAATACAGAAGTATAGGGCAAACAAGCTGGAACTGACAAATTTTATCATGCGCCACAAATTCTTATAAGCACATAGAACACGATTTCTCAAATAATACAAAAACACCCAATTTTACATTCTTGGGTGTAAAATTGGGCGTTAGTTTTGCAATTTGCTGATTTTCAGCGTTTATTACGGAGCGGTAGGCTCCAGGATTATCTTAGCCGTGACAGTCTATTTTCAATCAGTGCCCTGTAAAGGTCTTTTGTCTCGTCAGGAAGAAATGACCTGTCCAGAATGTCAAACCAGAGGGGCTTGTTCGAAATCATTCTGCCAATGATCCATCTGCACACCTTTGTTTCAATCCCGGCAGCTGTCATCGCTTTTTCGAATGCGTCTCGGTCATATCCTGTTATGCCCTCTCTACCTTCCGTCCCGCTTCCTTCCAAAGGCATAGCCAGTTCGTCTTTGTCCTCGATCCCTGTCAGGAGCACCGCAAGCAGGTCGTATGCCGGTGAAAGGGTGTAATCGCTGCCATCGGTTGAAATCAATGAGAAATTCTTGCAGTGCATGTCCGAGTTGCCGGTTATCCACGAAAACAGCACAATCTCCCAGAAGCGCTGGACATCCAGAAGCGGAGCGGAAGAGAGCATGCTCACCACGGCTGACAATTGAGAGTACGAGCCAAGGTATTTGTGTTCTGTGAGTCTGTTTGTAAGCTGGCACATGTCCAGCATAGAGTATTTCTGTCCTTTCGGGCCTCTGTCCATCCTTTTGGTGATGTATGCAAGTTCTCCGTCTGACATTCTGATCAGTCCGTGTCTGGCCGTGCGGATCCCCGAAGCCTCCGCCATGTTCATTGTCACATTCTCCAATTCCGGCATTGACTTGTAGGCAGGGCTTTGCGGTTTGAGAATGTACCCTCCCCACAATCCCACAATAGTCAGCCTGTCCTCTTCGTTGCGGCCTCCCTTGTTGATGTCCAGAGCCAGTTTGGCCTGAACCCCGGTCACCGAGGTGCTGGACTTGATGACTTCGAATGCCAGTTCCGAGATGTTATCCCTTGAATATGGCAGTACAGGCACTTTCGGACGTCCGAAAAGCCTTTTCGCACATGATGAATGATAGTCCCTCTCGCCTTCCTTCAAGGACTTGCCGCAGCAGAGGCATAGATTATTTGTCTCCATAATGCTCTCTCACGCTAAGATTACCTATGCAGTCCTTACAACAAGCCAGCAGTAAGGACATCCTGTCTCTTGGATCTATTTTTCAGGATTTGTGGACAATGTCAAGCAACCATCCTTCCGGGATCAGTCCATCGAAGACGGGGAACATCATTTCTTTTGAATATTCAGACTCGGTCAACGGCATTGTCGGGCTGATGGCCTTGGCTCCCGCAGATTTCAGGTAGTTGCCGTCATAAGAGAAATGGTACCCTTCCGAATCTTCTGTCAGAATCCCACAGAATGAGTCGTCAATGTAAATGTCAGCCTTTTTCATTATTCATTGATCTTATGCGCCTGAAGTTCCTCACCAAAGAGCTTGAGCACTTGATTGACTTTGTCTAACCGGACGGTGTTCTTACCGTTTTCCAGTTCCCTGACGAACCTGACACCGACCCCGGATCTTTCTGCCAGTTCAATCTGGGTCAGTCCGAATGTTTTCCTTTTTTTACGAATATGTTCCCCGATACTCATTTCAAACGAAAATATAGTCCCTTTCGGGTACAAAAATAATGAAAATTCGTTAATATCATCCCTTTCGGGATTGTTTTTTGCCGTGTGTAATCTGCCAAGAAAGATAACGAAGCCTTCCCATCGCCGAGTTTGCCGAACAGTCTTTGCCGGATAATCGACCTAAACGACCTTCCAACCGTCGATGCGGCGGTTTGCGGTGGAGAAGTTCACACCGATTCTGAACACTCTTCTCGGGTCGTCGGCGAACGGGCGGGCGTAGCCTTTCTCCTCGATCTGCGCGAGGGCCTCGTCCGGGGTGGAGTCGGTCTTGATCTCGATGATGTAGACGTAGTCCTTGGTCTTGATGAGGATGTCGATGCG
>OJKP01000182.1_pt1 | contig 50845 bp, 67 predicted proteins | sample 1596521 | NCBI WGS metagenome assembly OJKP01 (sample SAMEA4350130, study PRJEB24818) | metagenome | biome: human; feature: gut; material: faeces | place: Denmark | collected 2013-09
ACGCAGCTTATTGAAATAACTTACCTTACTGTTTTGGGACAAAGGCTTCATTACCTCGTCTGTTTTAATGTATTTCCTTTTATCTCGGCAACGGGCTGTTTTGTCAAGGTACTTTTTGAAGCCCTCAATCCATTCCGGCGTTACGTCTTTGAATGTCATACCCGGTTTACAGTATCTTTCAAGATGTTTAAGGCAACTGTACCAGTTACCCCAATTCCCCAAACTTTCGGGATTCCCTTTCCTCTTTTCGCACATCGCCTTATAATAGTCGAGGAAATTTGTGTCAAGTTTGTAGGCTGCATTGAAGCCATATTCTCCGTTCTGCAGTTCTACCAATCGTTTTCCCCGTATTGCTTCTGCAAGCTGCATGGTCTGTCGGTTCTTTTCCCTGTCGGCTTTTGTCTTTTCTTCAATAAGGTATAATTTTAGATACTCGTAAGAGCGTTTACCGTTAAGGTATATATCAAGATAAAGCGATGTTCGCCCGGTGGAAGTCTTCCGCTTCCGCAACCGGATAGGTTCTTTGGAATTACTCATTTTTTGTTGCTTTTGTTGCTGAATTTGGTTTGAGCAACAAAATAACAACAAAAAAACGACAAAACGAATATTATCAATGCAAAATTACTACTTTGATTATAGTAATCGTAAATAACTGTGTAAATGCATGTTATTTCGCTTTGATAATATCTGTTTTGTATTTGAATTGAGCAACAAAAAAGCCGCTTCACTTGCCGATGCAAAATGTTACTTTCCCACACAAAATCTTTTGTAATTCATTGTTAATCATTGATTTATAGAGTAGTTACCGAAAATTCAAAAATGTTTGAGCAACAAATTAGCAACAAAAATGCAAAAAACGCTCATTTTGCTGGTGTTTTCGTTTCCAAATATAACAGTTTTCAGAACATCCGCAAAATTTATCTCCACACTTCGTTTGTGGTTATTTCTCCTACCATTTCGCCCGGATGAGAGATAATGAGATACACAAAAAACAGGGTATCCACAAAACGGGGACACCCTGTATCGGTAAATGATAGTTATTTTTTGCTGATTCGCCGTATGTGCCGTTCAAATATTTTTATGCTATAAGTTATAACCTAAAAAATTATCGGGGCGCATTCGCCGCCATTCGGCTTTGCTATTTATTACGCCAATCATAAACCTTGTATTCGCTGTTCATTACAGGATGTAAGGTGTCTGCAAGGTTCTGCGTTCTTCCATCGTTATATTTTAACACCGCTTTGACATAGGCTTTATAAAGATAAACAGGTTTTGCGTATTTTCTGTTGTCTATTCGTAGCCATAACAGGCTGTCTCGTTCTTTGTAAAATAGCATAGAATCTTTGTAGGATTCTATTTCTTTCTGTTCTTTTTCGAGCTTATCAATACTCATTTTTGAAAGAATATCATCTTTACCTACTACTTTGGCATAAAGTTCACATTCACGGGCAGCTTCCTTGACTTTTTCATATTGCTGTTTCGTCTTTTCAACTAAAAGACGCATCTTTTCGTTGTTTTCGTTTATGCGCATTGTGTCTAAAAAGTTTTCATCTTTTGTCTTGTATTCAATAGGTAAGTATTCCAAGATATTAATCTCAAAATTGTTTTTGAAAGCCTGTTCTTCCAAATATTCGACATGAGCCTTTTTCATTTTATTCAAGTTCTTTTCATACTCGGTTTGGCATGAAAGTACTATAAACGACAGAATGATGAATAAGAGTTGTTTCATGGCTGTATGTATTTGTTCGCTGATTCTATAAGTTCGGCTTCATATAGGTAAAGGTCGTTTATCGACTTTATCTTGTACATCTTTTCGCTTTTGTTTTCGTCTATGATTGCTATGCGTTTTCTTGTGGGAGGGTCAAAGTAAAAACGGCACACAGTTTTACGCACGTTGTTATCCAAAGATATTCCGAAGTATGACCGGGTATCTTTATATGTTATCCGTTCAGCCGGGCATACATTACGCAGGATTGACTTAACAATATAGAAGCCCTCCAATTCCTCCTGTGTTGTAATAATGCCTTTGTCCGTTGTTTCTTGTTCCTGCTGAATAGGTTGGATTGATGTTTCAACCTGTTCAGCCTCCGGGGTATCATTGTCCTTTATGGCGGCTTTCAGACGTTCAGAAATAATGTCATTGATATAATTATTTATGGAGCGTTTGACTAAGGAGGTAAACTGCTCAAGGACTTTAGGTGTGAAAACGCCATCGTAAACCTGCTTCCCAAAGTATTTTACAAAATCGGGGGTGGGAGATGCAAACTCCTTGCTTATGGCTGTTTTCAGTTCGCCCGTGTATTTCAGTTCGCTTGCAGAGCTTAATATCGTATCGACATCGAAGTACGACCTGTGGAACTTTTTCAGCTCCTCTATCTGTGTGTCTTTCAAGTCAAGCAGGTTTACCTCCAGGAACGGTTTGTCATCCATTATATTTGGTTCTGCAAGGTCTGTATAGAACCTGTAGATTATTCCATTGGTAAGGACACCGAATTTCGCCTTTGACACGTTGAAATAGCGGAGCAGTTGGTTGTCATGCAGGTTAAGGTCTTGTTCCCAGTGCTTGCACTCAATAAGTATTATCGGCTCGCCGTCTTTGAGTATGGCATAGTCTATCTTTTCGCCTTTCTTTGTGCCTATGTCGCAACTCATTTCCGGCAGGACTTCCAAGGGGTTGAAAATATCGTACCCCAAGGCATTGATGAACGGCATTATCAGAGCCGTTTTTGTCGCTTCCTCCGTGGGAAGGTTAGCTTTCAAATTCTCGATACGCTCCGAGATTTGTTTGATTGAATCTTTGAAATCCATACATCTGTTATTTAGCGGTTTATGGTTTGCCGTTGTTCACAGATGCGCATAAAAAACGTGGGCATTCCTTGTCGGTAAGAGGCATCGCCAAACGCCCAGTAACTCCACAAGGAAAATGCCCACGATATGACACGTGGGCATTCGCCATTGCTTTTGAGTTACTTAGAATTTTGGCGATTTTCTTACCTCAAAACAATAGCAAACGCTATACTTTTTCAATATGTTGGTTCAAAGATACTGAAAAATCTAATTTTTCCGATACTTTTTCCGATTTATTTGATTATTTGATAATCAGATAAATCTCCAGGCGAGGGCAAATATCTTTTTCCTGTACACTATAAACAGGATGATTACAAGTCCCCAAAATCCATATATCTGTGTCTTTTCCCACCATGAAAGTTCACGCTCAACCTCCACAGTAACCTCCCTGTCTATATATTGGGTTCTGTAGATGATACTGTCTTTCTTTTCAACGGGCTTTTCAAACGGTACAGGCTTTTTCTGCGGCTTTGTTTTCAAGTCATGGTATAAACTACCGTCCGGGTTAATTCGAGCGTCAGACAGGGCGTAATCGTTCTCAAGGTGCGATGTACTGTCTTCTGTTGTTCGCTCTGCTGTTTGTGCAGGAATTTCAATAAAGACCGTATCAGGTACGTAAATAACCTTTTCCCGAACCTCAATTTGTGTGCTGTCCTGCTTTTGAACATTTTCTGACAGTTTGCGACTTGTAGCACAACTGAATAACAGAAAGGTCAATAAAACGAGATATGGTAAATGTTTCACGTCATAGCATTTTTATAAAGTTGATTATACCATTTACGTGAAGATTGACAATCGCCTGTTTACCGTCTTCTGACAAAAGAAACGCAACGTCTTCTTTGTTATCTTGGAATAAGTTTTCAGTAAGAACGGCAGGGCAAACGGTGTGTTTCAGAATATAGAATCCCTCCTCTTTGTCGGGGTCTCCGTCCGTCATGTCTTTACGTGTTTTCAATCCAGCTTCATCAGCGGCTTCATATAGACATGTGGCAAGAGTATCGGCTTTAGTCTTTCCTATACTCGTCCATGCTTCCCATCCTCTTGCAGCCATCCATTCAGCACCACTCCCGGCTGCATTACAATGTATTGATACAAGTATGGCTTCGTTCGCCTTGTACTGATTTACTCTCCTGCATCTTTCCTGCAACGGAACATCAACCTCTTCACGTACTATACGCTCGGCATCTATACCTTTTTTCAGAAGTTCAGATACCACGAGTTCTGCAATCTCTCTTGTATAGGCATATTCCATCAGCCTACCGTCCGGCGAGCGTTTCCCTTTCGTGTTACTTCCGTGACCATTGTCTATTAAAATTTTCATATTCCTATTTGTTTAAGTTGTGATAAAAATCGAGTTTTATGTTATCATAGGCTGCTTTGACATTGGTATAAGCACGTCCATTATTCGGTCTGGCTTCATTGTAAATTTCGCCCTCAACTACGGCTGCGACTTCCTCAATCCAATTAGGATTGCAATATTCTGATAATTTTTTCCCCCTGTATCTGAACAGGTCGAATCTGCTGTTTCTGTCTTCATACAGATTTCGTAGGAGTGTCCTTATTTTTATGCTTGTCGCTTCCCTGTTTACAATGTGGTTTTCTTCTCTGATTTTCTTAATGATTCTACATACTTTCTCTATAGCGAGGTCAAAATGAACACTTGAAATGTTCTTTATTCTCAACTGCGTTTCAGGAATAAGTCCTTCAGCGATGTCAACCATAGCCTCGCCATTTTTTGTGGCTGTTTCTTGAAGTGTTCGTAATTGTTCTGAATAATCATTCAGGATATTTTCAATTACTGTTTTGAACCACTTAAAACAGGCTATCATAAGAGCCGCAGCAAGAATAAGGAATACGGCACAGATAATAATCATTATACCGTATTCGCTTATACCTTTAGCCAACTGTAAGGTTTCTGTTGTCGTGTTCATAGAATTACTCTGATTAAACGTCCAACAAATGCCCCGGCTATGGTTAAGCCGAAGTCTATCCAATCCCATTTCCCTCCCCACATTTTGTCTTTTAGTTCAAGGGCAGAAGCAACTCCAATACCTGTATAAGCAGCGCAATAATTGCTATCAGCTCCTAAACCGATAATAACGCCACCAACAACATGTTTCCAACGATTGCTCTCTTTGAGCCATTTCCAAATTTTTTTCATGTCATATTTGTTTTTTAAGTTTCACATTACAAAGGTATTAAAAGTGATTATAAAATAATTATATACACTCAAAAAAAAGGCTATGTCCAATCATTCATATTAAAAATCATAAACATAAACGACCCATCATTTCTCGTAGAGTCATCACTTGTATGTACCGTCAGATACGTTGTTTCCTTTCCTGTAATTGTCGGCTTTATAGGGGCTGTACCTTCTCCATAAGAGAATCCGTAACCTGTAAGCATAGCCATACAATCATTTCCCGAATTGAACCACGAGCCTGAGAAACTTAGCTGATACTGTCCTTCTGCAAGTCTTGAAACTCTCATTGTTGAGCCGTCAAACGTCTTGTAAGATATTGACGCTCCCGAATTGGTGCCTGTTACCATACCCATAGCAAGACATTTAAGAAATCGCCCGTATCTCAATGATGTCATGAGGTCAATTCTGTTAAGGACAATCCAGCCATAAAACTGTGTGGTAGTTCCATATCCCATGAGTTCAACACATTCTCTTGAAAGAGTAAGTTTATTTGTCGATACACCGTTTTCATAAAAGTATTTTCCAGTTGGTGCAGTGTATTGTATAGAACCTTGCGAAATTTGGCTTCCCCACCTGTAATTTGTGATACACATTCTTCGTCCGCTTTGATTTACGTCCCATTCCAAGACACCAGCTGTTATCCAACTTCCACCTTTTGATATTGCCGCAACATTATCATGGGTTGACTGTTTTCCTCCTATTATCACGGAATCCGTTTCCTGAACGAACGGGTTTCGCAAAGAGCCTTGCAGTAAAACATCATTAAAAGTTCCTCCTTCAAATACGGCATCCTTACCATATACTGTACCGTCTTCCGTTGTCTTGAAGTTTCCGTCCTTTGAAAAGATATTCTTTACAATCAAGTTGTTGGTATCTATCAAGTCATTTTTCAGATAACCGCCCTCAATGATTGTTTCTTTCAGTACGGCATTCTTTTTCAAGTCCGCATAATCTCCCCCGATAAACTCATTGAGTTTACTGTCATCAGTATATTTGGAAGCCTTTACCCAGTCTGCCGCATTGTAACCGCCGGACAAGCGTTGTACCTTGCATCGCATAATATCTCCGCTTGTTCCCTGTACCCACAAATCCCCAACATCGTAAGGAGTGTATGGAGTTGACACAAACACCCGGCGTTTGCTGTCTGCCGTGTCTTGAGCTTGCCCAGCCTTTCTTAACGCTTCAACGGTAGCCGTGTCTGTTATTTCTGTCCATTTAAAAGTGCTTCCCGATTTAGTCCAACGCCAAGAACGTCCGGTTTGAAGATTGGTAAACGTATCATTCAAATGCCTGTTTTTGTCATCATCAGTTTTCCAGGATGAAGCAGGTATGTTGCTTGTAGTCGGGTCGTACTCATAGAAGAAACTCTCTATTGCCCCGTCAATCTGTGATTGCAAACCTCCAACTGCTTCTACAAAATCTTGTGCCTGTTTGTCTATTTTCCCGGTTACATCATCCTCAAATTCGCTTAAATCTTTCTCCGTTCCGTTTGTGCTTCTGAACTTTATACGACCTCCGATAACAGAGTTTGCCAAATCGAAATAGGTAGTTCCATCCGCTGAAACAATCTTGTCGGTGGTTATGCGTCCCGGCAAAACTTCGGTAAACCCGTACAGAGTGACAAAGGAACGTTCCCCGTCATATTCGCTGTTAAGCAGTCCAACGAGCAGATGATAGAACCCGGAAACGTCATCCATACTTATGGCGGTCGGGGACAGCACAAATTCGCCCTCTCCTGTACCTGTCGGTACTTTGGCATAGAAATAATACTTCTGCTCCAATTGGTCCATGACAGGGCTTGTATATGCCTTCATGTTCCAATGCTTGTACTCAGTTGAGTTTCGGTCTGAAGTAATAGTGTTCACACCGAGCGTCATGTGCTGGAGTATCGTTGCCGGAGCTGTAAGCTGCTTTGTTTCCTGGTTGTAGGTTATATGGTACTGAATAGGGCGCAAGGAGCTATCCACGAAACGGAACTGCAAACTTTCATCGCCTACCAACATAGCCATAGTCTGTACCGTTATCGGAGTTATGGAGCTTGTGAAATTTTCCAATAACGCATCCTCAAGCATTTTCATCGTTTCCACCGCATCACGGAAACGGCGTTTTGTAAAACGGATAATCTCCTTATCATTTTCTTCTACAATCACATTTCCGTTCTGTATCTCGTCTATGGTTGATGAAAGGCTTTTCCCCTGTACATCATTTGACAGCTCAATGGTTGGCGAATATGGGGAGGTAGGATAATCCTTAATGCCCGTTATGCGGATAGGTATGCCATCCGGGGCAAACTGATTATCTGAAAACAGCACATATCCTCCAACGACCAACTTTCCTCCGACTTTAAGCCAATTACGTTTAGCCCACATCCCCTGCAACTCACCTGTAAAAGTGAATTTGACATCCTCTTTCTCGTACAATGCTTTTGCCGTTTCCCGGAACATATCCCATGAAGCTCCCGTTTGGGAAGCGTTGTCACATACATAAGCATCCGGCAACATACAGCCGAAAATAGCGTATGTATCGCCAACACGAGGAACATATACACCGCCGGGCATAGTCTGACCGTCTATTTCCTGTGGGACAATTTCAAATCGTCTTTCGGCGTGTTTGTATTTTAGCTCAAACGCCTTGTCGTTCCCGGCAAGCATACCGCTTTGGAAGATGATAGTCATATTCTCACCCTCAATCAGATAGTCGTTGTAATCAAGGTTTTCAGGTATGCTGTCATCTATAACATCATAGAAATTATTAGCTTCATCAATAACTTCAACCTTGCTGACAGTTCCCACACGTGATGGGTATATTTCTGAACAGTCCAAACTATCCTCTGTTTTGTATTTAAGAGGTTTGTCTTTGCGTTGGATGGAATATCCCTCCGCATCTGAAATATATGTGCGCCCCTCGTATTCCAATGTCTGTGATTTGGGCAACAGCAGTTCCGGCGCACCATATTTAGAACGGTCTATGTTCTTTGAGCCTCCCTGTGCAAACATTATTTCAATCGGTCGGCTTTCTGATTCAGTAGATCGTCCAATTCCCGGCACGAATCCGTTACCCTTGCCGTATGACAAAGGTAACGGGTCATCCTTGAAATACTCAACCTTCTTCAGGTGTATGACCTTCCCGACAATCTCCCATTCGGTATTGAACGTATCTGCCACGCTCTGCAAAGCAGCGTCTATATATGAGTGGTCAAACGCTATGGTTTTTTCAGTTGAAACAATACAATCTCCGACACTCCAACCGTCATCACGTTGGTTAAGGTTATCCACTATTGTTTTCAGAAATTCCTTTGGTGTGGCGCACATGGAAAATTTGAGCCTCTTATCCACTGTGTTACGGAGCTTGTATCTTCCCAGCTGAACCTGTACGCTCTGCATGAGCAGCGTGTACTCAAAATTTCGGTTGCCGTGCTTCTTGAAATTAGCCGGGACTTCAAGAGTGTATTTTACCGCCATATACTCGCACCATGTTCCGATAGGGAATTCTATATATTCCGGCAGGGAAAATTTCAGCGTAAGGCTGTGTTCCCCCATAATGCTACGGTAGCGATAACTTTCCTCGCTTTCGTGAACATCAAGCGATGTGTCGTTGAAATATAGTGTTATCATATCATTTCAAAATTAATCCAATATAGACTGTTAGGAACGCTGTAATTTCGCCCCAAAACAATGGCTTTGTATAGATGAAGCTGTTAATAAGATGACCGTTCCATAGTCTTTTTATCATTATAATCACATAAGCCAGCCATATAAGCCAAATAAGATACATCCAAGGGGTAAATACCAACCCGACCCATAACTGGCTGCACACGGCGCATATTGTTGTTGAGGTTATATGTACGGGTCTATCCAAACCTTTTTTGAAATTAGGTGATACCCCCACAAAACATAACGCAGCGCACATAAGGAACGCTAAGAATTGCAAATTATCCGGTGTCCTTTCCAATATGGCTGGCATCAGTAATAATGCGGTCGCACACATTGTAAACCCAAACCAAAACTTATGTTCCAGACTGTAATATGTATCTGATATGGAATATGGTATTCCCAACTTGAATATCATCGCACCTACATAAAGTGCGATGATAATAAATGAAACTGCTACTAATATCATACCTCTAAATTCAATCTTTCAGGATAACCGCTTTTATAATCGTAGCTCTCCACATCTTCCAATGTCTTCAACTTATCGACAGCCGCTTTATGCTCTGCTGTTTTGTTATAGCATTTTTTCGCATACACCTCAAGCTGTGAAAGCAACCCTAAAACAATTTCGCACGGAAGCACCATAGACTTGCCCCCAAGCCAAATTGTTGTCGTTTCATTACCAAGGGCTTTTTCTTGCGATGTGGAATATGACACCGACATACGTGTTTCACGGACTAACCAAAATAGCTCTCCGTTCAACAAGAACCCGTTTACTTCATCGGATTTGTCATATTCACTTATTTTGTTGAATAGTTTTTCCTTTGCAATAACCAATGCTTCTTCAAGTTCAAGGTCACGCTTTACAACCATCTTCGCATTGAAAATATATTTCAGATAGTCGTTATATTCATCAACCCCGGCACTGTCAATCGTTACACTGTTCTGATAAGAGTTATACTTGTTTACCAAAGCCATTTCCTGTTCCGCTGTGTATTTATCCCTTATTACAGCTTCTACACACTTGTCGTATGTCGGTTTGCCGATAATTGTAGCCTCGCAGCAGGAATATTGTACTCTCTTGCCAGGCTCTATCAGTTCATCGCTTTGTTCCTGAACGATTTCAGACAGTATTTCCTCCTCTTGAATATCCCAACGATAAAGATGGTTACCATTGCCAACAGCTTCTAAAGCCTTTGGCTTTGCATCATAATACGCACGCTTCATAATACTCTTTTTTAATGATTGTTCGTAATAAGTTTTTGCTATTGCTGTGCTGTGCCCATCCCAACCAAGGGGCTACCGCCTGTTTGTACGCCATTACATCAAGTGGTGGCTGCTGTTTGTTGAGCCGGGAGACAGTACGGCAAAAATTTTTCTTTATGCTTTTTCGCATTAGTTTCTGTTTCCTGTAGAACTTATACCCGACATAATCCAAAGCCCGTCCATGTTTGTCATATTTGTTTTCTGCCATCGGGAATATTTGATAATTGCCTTTTACTTGCAATTCAAGTTCATTTTCGATATACGGCTTTATAAACCCGTGAAATGCACTGTATAAAGTTTCCTTGCTTTCACTGTAAAAAGTCATATCATCTGCATATTCCTCGCAGTCTATTTTCAGAACCTCGTTTACGTTGTGCATAAAGTAGGCAAGGTTCAAGTTAGCCAAATATTGCGACAGATAGTTTCCGATAGGCAGACCCTCGGCACTGTCTATGATTTCATCAAGAAGCCATAAAAGGTCTTTGTCCTTAATCTTTTTGCGTATTATCCGTTTAAGCACATGATGCTTGATTGACGGATAATATTTCTTGATGTCTATTTTAAGGCAATACAGGGGCTTCCCTTTGTATTTTCTTATAACCTTGTCAACGTGCCGGGCACATCCCTCAATACCACGTCCTTTGATACAGGAAAACGTATTGTGTGTAAATACTTTCGTCCATATAGGTTCAAGAACATTCATAATCGCATGATGAACTATTCTGTCAGGATAGTACGGCAAACGATAAATGACACGCTCCTTTGGCTCATAAATCGTGAATACATCATAAGGCGATGTCCTGAATGTTTTCAACCTCAACGCTTCATGCAGGGATTGTATGTTTGCTTCCCGGTTCTTGTCGTGAACCCGGACACCATAAGTGCGAGTTTTCCCACGGCGAGCCTTTTCATCAGCAAGCCGCAGGTTCTCTACAGAAATTATCTTTTCGTATAAGTTTCCTATACGCTTCATAGCTTTGCTTTCTTAATCAGAGTCTTCGGTAGCCCATACAACAGGCGTTCCTACCAACACTTTTAGGGTTACTTGAAATTTTTTGCCAAGAGGCAAGGTTGTCGTTCCGTTTGTATTGTTTTTATACTTTTCCTTTGAACCAATTTTTAAGCATAGGTGAGAGCCGATGTTCGCATTCGTATTCGAGGGAACGTTATTCGAATTCGCATAGCCGAAGCCGCAATTCGCACCGTTATTCGCATTACCGCTGAACAGCACCCCACAAGAACGACCAACCTGTATCATTTATTCAAAATAAAATCTGTTACCGTTTCCTCTAAGTGTTACCCGGCGAGGGAACTTATTCATTTCCTTAATCTTCTTCAAAACATACAAGATGTCAGCTGAACCCGTGAAGAATTTCTTTGCTTCCGATTCCGGGCTGTCTTTATTAGTCTTTATTTTTACAAGTGTCTGTCCTTTTACACCTTTCGCTTTACTAAAATGGGTGGGGACATCCTCTATAAAATCAACAACCCAAAATGTCGTATTTACGAGTTTTGACTGTGTCGTTTCATCGCAGTTAAAACTCCTGTTATTTTCATCACGAGGGATTTTCAAGAAATCCAACGAGCCATCATCCACCAATTCTTCCATATCCTTACAAATAGTTAGAAGTTAAACATAGGGCGTGTTACGCTGTTACGGGGATAAAGCAAAGGCGAGAGCCGATGTTCGCATTCGTCGCCGAGGGAACGTTAGACGAATTCGCATAGTCGAAGCCGCAAGCCGCACCGTTATTCGCATTACCGCCGAACAGCACCCCACGGAGTGTTTCAGATGTTGGAATGTTCGTGTAATGGTAGTCACAGAAATAGGTAGTAGAACCGCCTCCAACTACATCCGGCATTATTTCGCCTCCCTCTCCGAAGATGACAGATTTAACATAAGCCTCTGTACGGGCTTCATTTCCGACATGGGACATGTTGTTATAGTTACTGTCATTGAAATATTCCGGGTTATCAGTAACAAATACCTTGCTCAATCCGTCTCCTGTCGGGCTGTTTGGAGAGATTCGTACATTAATACCGTCCGTCCATTGCCAAATATGACCGAAAGGATTTTCAATACCACGATAACGTGGAACTTTGACTTTCTTAATGTTAGCATCGTATTCGGTCGGCATTGAAAATTCAACCTCTCCTGTACCGTTTCCAAGTTCGTCTGTATATCCGCAAGGGATAAATGGATAATATCCGTTGAAAGTATTCCATTTTCCACCGTCAAGAGTTGAAACACCATCGCCAAGACCGCCCTGTCTGTAACCTTCTGCAGTGAGTGATGCATTGACAGCCTTTTGCGAATTAAGTGTCGCAAACTCAACCACAAACAGCCACAAGAGGTCTTTCTGAATATCGTATGTCATACAGTTCCATTCCTTTGTGGATGATTTACGTTTACGGGCATAGTTTCGAAAATTGGTACGTGAAATCTGTGTCGCAGGTCTTCCTGTAAGCGTACGGTATGTTCCGTCCCATTCTGCATTATTATTTCCTCCTCTATAATCTGCATCTGTGTTTACAACTGAGCATAGCGTTGTTGTAGAACGCTGTACGGTTGCTTCATAGGCTGAAACATACTTTTTCTTAACCTGATGATAGCCGGGCAGGGGATATTCCGATAATTTCACACGGCGTTTGTTTCCGTCTGTTTCAAATTTACGATAATACATAGGAAGTTCAACCATGACCTGCCCACGTGAGCCGTCACGTGTTTGTCCTCGCCAGTCTTTTGGGTTAAGGTATTCGTTTACTGTCCCGTCATCAGCCAATAAACATCCTTTCATACGGTTATGGATAGGCAAACTCTTATGCAGAGCCATATTACCTATACGGGTAACATCCGGCGATGATACCGTTATGTCATATTCAATTCCGTACATACACTGTTCCTCCAAGTACGGGAGCAATGTTGCGAGAGCTGCCTTTTTACTTTCCCCGTCTGTATCAAGAACCTCACATATCAATTCAAAGGGATTTGTTCCCTCAACTTCGGGCAGGTCAATCAATCGCTTGCCGCCCTCAAAAGCCTCGATAATTTGTCTTACCTTGCTTTCTTCTTCGCTTGTCAGTGCCATAGTCATTTATTGTTTAAGAATTTGAAAACTGTTTTACCTTTTGATGAAATGAACATTACCGAAGATTTGGTATTCATCCTCAGTTTCTTTTGCTTCCGGGCGTTTGCCCATGAACGCAATCGCTTCTTTAGCGATATGAAAATTGAAACTATCATACGCCCTCCACATAAGAACCGCTTCCCCAATAAAGGTCGCAAGTTTCAAGAATTTCATTGTCGGGAGCAATTTCTGTGATAGCCATCGGCGACCAATCGTTATACGATACCGGGGCTTCCGAGAAATTGTTATCCTGACTGCATTTCACACTCAATATCGCATCTACATTTGTAGTGGGAAATGATGGTCTTAAATAAACAGAGAACGGAATGTCGCCGGGCAATTTGAACCCTTGCGACAGGTCTTCAATTTTACCGTGAGAACGATACGACCTCCATTCATAAATTCGCTGATATAACCTTTCTGTGCCATAATGAATTGTATTTTAGTTTAACCTAAATTTTCCGTTTGATGTAAATCTGATAGATTGCCGTGTAACCAACCTTATTGTGGGTTCAATTACTTCTATCTGAATGGTTCTGTACAAAGCCACGTTACAGGCTGGTATGACATGAATAACGCTGACACCTTTTCCTATGACTTGTAACAGCCCATCGGGAGTTACTGATACTGCTTTGTTATCTCCAAGACATATCACGTTCTGATAAACCCTGTCGGGGTGCAGGACGGCGTTTATTCTCGCCACCTTATTGTTACGTGTCAGTTTTGCCGGATAGCTTAATGTCATGGATGTAGGGAACAGCCCAAGTGCTTCAAGGTTAGACGCTGTCTCGATTATCTCCCGGCATTCCTCTGTAGCTTCATTGGCTGCTCCTGTTGCTGCCGTACAGTCCTCCGTGGCTTTCAGTGTGGCGTTTGTGGCGGCGTTTGCATTACTTGTAGCCGTGTTTGCGTTCCCTGCTGCTGTATTAGCGGATAATGTTGCCGTTTCAGCGTTTTTTATGGCTGTTTCTACGGATGATTTCAACGTGGAAACGGTCTTGTCTATAAACTCTAAAGATACCTTGACACTATGGTTCAAGGCGTCCACACCTATTGTAAACAACCCCTTGAATGTTTCACAGATAGGAAGTTCTGATATTTTTCTTTTTGTTGCCATATATCCTGTATTTTAATCGTTCCTTAATAAAATGTAGCTTTCGCCATCTTCCGTCAATACGAGTTCGTCATCTTCCGTTACCAATAAGGCATAGTTCCCGGTAGGTCTTGAATTGGTAAAAGTCAATGTAACGGAAAACTCACACCATACTCTGCCGTTTCGGAGAATATCGAACTTTGTAACGCTACATTTCCTGTAAAAACAATCGAACTCCTCTACGGTCTTATCAATATACAAACGCCGTATATCTGGCTTGATAAGGGCTGTAAACAGGGCGTTCCACCGTTCCCAAAAGACAGTCACATTCGCTGCTCTGATAAGCATCTTAACGACCACGTCTTTAGGTTTGTACATAACTATTTCATCATCATAGCTAACCCCGGCTTCTCCTTTCGTGTTTATAGTCAGATTGGGGCGAACATCGGGAGCTTTTAAGACATTGTCATCCGTTCCGTTTAATATGTAAACCCCGAACCGGGAGAAGTCTATATCATCAAGCTCATATCCGGATTGTCTTACATCAGCTGCCCCAACAGGATATGGTTCCGCTTCATCGGGAGTTGGGAAGTCATCAGCAAAGCTCAAAGACAGGTTGCCAAGTCGTACCTTTAATGATAGAGAACCGTTGCTCGTAAGTCGTAGCCTGTATGTCTTTCCAAGTTCCCGGAAGTCGAACGTATGGTATGCCTTATCAGACAGCAATTCGAACAGGTCGCTTGCTGATGTAATATCTGTAATACAGAAAGCTATTGCAAATGTCTTGCTGTCAAGGACAGGCTCGGACAAATCATATTCAGCCCCGTCAAATTCATCCCATTCCGTGCTGTCTATGCTTTTGAACGGAGGAGCTTGTACAAGAGCCTTATACCCGTATTGTTCAACAAATACGCCGTATTCCGTGAACGCATCATTTCCGTCTATGAATAACCTTCCTTTCATAACAGCACACTTGCATGGTCTTTCTCCATGAATTCTATTTTTGAAACATCATCTTTTTCAACTCTAACAACAGCATATCCTCCTGCGTATATATGGGCGACAGCACCACACATTAAATAAAGCCGATTGCTTGCGATGTCCCGGTACTTCAATCTCGCAACGGTGTTTCCTACCAAAAAAACTTTTCTCGCTTCTGACAGGCTTATCTCGCCGCAATCAATATAGACCCCGTATCTTTCAGGATACATAGGCTTGAATTTTCGGAAAGTATCAATGTCGGGGAAATGGAATCTTGTCATAAACTCAATTCCTCTTGGCGTGAACATCAACTTAACCAAATCCTCAAGGCTTTCAGTTCCCTTGAACATGGCGCACGCACCGAGCTTTTGAGCCATATCGTAACGGGCTGTTTCATTGCATAAGGATTGAGCCGCTGATTTGGCAGCTTTCCATTGTTCCCAAGTGTTATTTATAAGCTCATCCATAATCGTTATTTTTTAAGTTTCAATCCCTTTGTATTAATATCTTCAAGTGTCCCGGACATCCGGCTAATTTTCTTATCTACATTATCAATTTTGGCGTTGGTTTCATTCAGCCTTTCATTGGTTGTAGATGTGTTGTTTTCAATTCCGGCAAGGTGTTCAAGCATCCTATTCCCGATTATTATCAATTCTTTTTGACCTTCCATAAGTGTGTACGTATGCCCTTGCATGGTTGTAAGTCTGGCATTGTTTTCATCCACGCTTTCCTGCGATGCAGTGGCAATACCCTTTTGCGTCCCCTCACGTTCCGGATCTTCTTCCTCTTCTTTGAAATAGTCATCAGCCCATCCGTACTGGTTCTCAAGCCTGTTTGTCATGTCCGCAGCCATTCTTTCGAGGTAATCTTTTTCCCAATCGCTGATGAATCCATCAGACCAAAAACCCATCATGGTTTCTCGTAAGCGTTCCATATCAGGGCTTATAGTGGCTTTCATGGCTTCGGTTATCATCTGTTTTATCATATCCTTTACCAAATCCTTGGAAGCCTTTACCTTGTCGTCACCTGCAGCCCAAGCATCTACATAAGCCTGTGCAAAGTCATCAATGGCACTTTGAATATCCTGCCCGAAGATTGCATCCTTTGCTTTTTCTTTATTATCCTCAATGAGGTTATTTATATCGTCAATCTGTTGTTGCCATTCTTTGATACGTCCATCATCAGAATCCTTTTTATCCATTTCCTCTGCTATCTGCTGTTGGAGAAGCAGTTTCTTTTGTTCTAACAGAGTGTTTTGCTGTTCGATTAATTTTGAAGCGTCCTTTGAATATGCTTTTTCAATGGAACGTCCCAAATTATCGTATGACGCATCAAGAGTATCTATTTGATTTTGTAACTGCTGTATTCGTTTTTCATTTTTCTTGTCGTGAATTTTTGCTATCGCAGAAGCCAGTGAACTTACCATGCCTATTGCTGCTCCTGCTGCAGCACCGATAGGACCGAACATTGCTCCGGCTTGTGCTCCCTGCATGGCAGAGTTTACCGCATCCATAGCCACGTTGATACCGTCTGCAATTCCTGATAAAGCGTCAGAACCAAAAGCCTCTCCGAGATTTGAGAACGTGTCAGAAAGGAACGAACCTATCTGCATTATTTCGTTCATCCCATCTTCAATATCAGCCAAAGCCTCCTTTAGCTTTTTGGTGTCATTCCCGGCTTTGAATATACGTTCCAAACCGTCAGCCACTTTATCGTATGCCGGGCGAAGTTCATCTGCCGCCTCCTTATTATCCCGTAACGCATCAGATATATCTTTCAGCTTATCAGGAGATTTACTCCACAGTTCAAAAGTTTCTTGTGATATTCCGAACTGTTTACCTTTGTCCTCGTCCCATTCTCCCGATTTCAGAAATGCCAACGCCGCCTGTCCCTGTGCGTTTATTTGCTGGAGGTCGTTAAGGGTCTTATCCCTCATATCGCCGAATAACTGGCTTATGGCAGATGTAGTCTTGTTAGCTTCTATATCCAATTCAGACAAGGCACGTTTGGTCTCTTCATCTATGGATTTTTGCTCCCATTCGTTTTTACCTTCCTTGTTTGCGGTAGCCTGTGCGATAATAGCATTCCTCTTTTCAACGTAAGTTCCGTATGCGGCAAGGTATTTGTTCATGGATGCATTCAGTTCCTCTTGGCTGAAACCACCCTCAAGGGCGGCAATCCCGGAATTGAACTTGTTTTCTGCATTGGTGTACTTACGGGAGATTTCCACCTGTTGCTCCATTGAAAGTTTACCTCCGCCGAGCTTCATCCATTTCTTTTCGAGAGCAAGTGTTTCCGCATACTCTTTTTGATAGTCGAGTTCGAGTTGCTTGCGCTTTTTCTCTGCCCCGTCTGCCATTAAATTGATTTCCTCTTGCTGATTTTGGGAACGTAGGTTCATGAGTTCATTATGCGCCTGTTCCAACGCTTTTCTTGCCTGTTCCGCTTCCCTTTCAGCGTTTTTATTTCCGGATGTTCCTTTTATGGCATCCAATCTTTTTTGTTCCTCTTTTATCTGTGCTTCAAGTTTTGCATAATCTTCACGATTAGTAACTTTCTTCAATGCCTGTTGTTTAAGAGCTATGGAGGCTTCGATGGCTTCCACAGAACCAGCTATCATTGTTTCAGTCGATTGTATGTTTGCAGCTCCAAGTTTTTCAGCATATTTTTTACCCAATTCATCTAATTTTTTGATAAGTTCGAAGCATGATTTCATATAATCTTCCCCGGCTTTCCTCATTTTTTCCTCTGCTTCCTTGGCGTATGCTTCAGGACTTAAATTAGCATTTTGCAATGTGCCGGACGAATCCTCACCTCTGACACTGTTAGCCATAAATGACTTGAAATAATCTCCGACAGACGGTCCCTTTTTAGCCTTTGCATCAGCTTCCAACATTTTTTGCAACGCTTTCTTATATTCTTCTGCTGCAAGTTCCATTGTTGCTGCCGCCTGTGCTTTTACCATGACAGCACTAATAAAGCTATCCTTTCCTGAATTAAAGACACGCTCCGCATCATTAACATCATTGATAACGACACCTAATTTGTCTATTTCATTTTTATTGTTTATGATATATTGTTCCTTGGCTTCCATATTGTCTCCAAGCTCTATCCAACCCATAGACAATTTTTCAAGAACAGACAACGTTTCTCCAGCACTTTCTGATACCTTATTTTGCCATTCCTCAAGACTTCCGTATGTTTCGGACAGAGCCTTTTTAGCCGTGAACAGACTTCCTACCCATGAAATAATTTCATCGCCATAAGCGGTAAGAAGCGTTATACCGACAACTAATAAAGTTTGCCAACTGAACATTGAAGACATGACACGTTTCCATACAGGAGTAGCCGATTTCCCGGCTTCCGTGAGTAGTTGGTACTCTTTTCTCGCTTTTGCGATTTCATCCGTGAAAATCGGCAGGTTATTACTGATTGCCAAAAAGAACATCTGCGGAGACATTGCCAAAACAGGAAGCTCACGGGCAATCTGCTGTACGCTGAAATTCAATCCGTCAAATTTAGCTCCGGCACTTCTTGCGTATTGATTCATAGAGGCTGTCGCCTGTTGCAGCTTATTTTGAACCTCTGTCAAATTCTTTAATACAGCTTGCCCCTCTGTTCCCTCTCTTTGGGCTTGTGACAGGCGCATATATTCGACCGTAAGCAGTGAAACTTTGGTTTGCAGGGAGGCGATGCTATCCTCTGCAATTTCCATTGTAGTATTTTCTGCTTTCAAAGCCTTGTCATTTTCAATGATAGCATTTTCTACCTGCTCATGCAGGACTGCGAGCCTTGCCTGTGCTGTAATATATTCATTCAGCGATACGCCGCCTTTTTCGTAGGTATCATTCAAGGCGGTTTGCATCATTTCGAGCTGTTTGAGCATAACGGTATCGTCCTGTATGTCCTTGGCAAGCTGCTGCGCTTTGGAGGACATAGAACCGAAAGCCTCCATGCTCATTTTGTCGATACGGATAAAGGACTGTTCTATGTCGGCTCTTGCTTTTTTGACATCATCCCCAAGGCTTTTCATAGAGATACCCACAAGCGATTTTCCTCCAAGGCTATCAAAAGCATTGTCAATCCGCTTTCCCTCTTTTTCTATGTCATTGCCCATTGTCTTGAAAGTGTTTATAACTTTCTTAGCAGAAGCCTCCAATTCAGAGGTGTCAAGGCTTACCGAATAGTTTGTTCTACCGTTGTCGTTCATACTCTTACAATTTCTTCGTCTTCAAAATCATTGAATTTGCTCGTGTCGTTTGCATCAAGTGTATCATCGTAAAGAGGCTTGTCTTCTTCTGATGGTTTATCATCATACATTGGCACGGCTTTGCTGTACATTATGGCATTAACATAACTCATGTCATAAAGTGCCTCCTGCGCTGTTACGCCGAAAGTCTTTGCTACTCCGAGGACTGTTGCCCAGATGCTGTCATTCAGTTTCCCACTTCCTTTGTCGGACTTAGAATGTTGGCTTCTGCAAGGGAAGTGGTAATACCGAAAAAATCTCCTATCTCCAAATCGTTAAGTCTTCGGATAATTATATTAAGCATAACAGACGGGCGTATATTATCTAACACGAGTTTTGAAAGTTCTGCTTTTCTGTCAATGGTTATAATTTCCTCCTTTTCACTTTTTATCAGCCCGAAGAAACGCTTTTTGACAACTTTTCGTGTTACGGTCTCTGTCAATCCTTTTGCGCCTAAAATAAGCACAGCAACAATGTCGCCGAGTTGCTTGAAATCTTTCGCATAGTGCAATGCTGAGAAAACGATTTTATCTTTTGGTACATCATCGACTTGTGGAAGTGTTGAAATTATTTCAGACACGAGTATCAATGTAGAAATAGAAGGCGGTGCAATGTTATATTTTACCCCCTCCAATTCAATTGTTGCAATAGGCTTTTCAAGGATAGCTGCCGCAACTTTGCTTTCTATGGTTTGTTTCTGTTCTGTCATACTGAAATATATTTATTCGTTAGCGGAGGGTGGAGGATTTGAACCTCCGGTACGTTTCCGTACGCCTCGTTAGCAATGAGGTGCATTAAGCCGCTCTGCCAACCCTCCGGATGGCTGTTCTATCCTGCCGAACAGCAAAGGGGTGTCTTTCCACTCGTCAATTACGAATCAGTTTGCAGCCCAGTCTGTACTCTGAACCTTGAACTTCTTGTAAAGCTCACCGTCCTCGCAGGCAAGAATTTTGAATGTAACATCAACATAATGTCCTTCTTCTTCTGATGAACCGGGACGGAATGAGATATGTGCTCGTCTTACCTTAACACCTGTTGCTCCAATGTTTTTAGGAGTAACTTTTACGGAGAAATCTTCGGGGATAACATTGGTTTTTACTGTCAATTCCTCTGCCGCATCCACTCCACTTTTAACAGCTCCCGTAAGTTTGTTTTCCGTGGCGAAATCCATCTCCATAATACGGGTGGTAATAGTTACCTGTGGCTCTCCCTCTTCCTCTGCAACAACGACACCGCCCGAAGCTTTTGCAGTCAGCGTGTCCCCATCTTCCGTACTCATGGAAGTACTTTTGTCCTTGATGATACCAAGTGAAAAAAGTTCAGCAGCCATAGCGTCTGACGCTTCTGTCTTGCCAACTTCAATCTTACACTTAGACCATGACATGATAAGTTTCTTTGCCATAATTCTAATGAGTTATTGGTTTGATATTTTATTCACATAATTTGTATTTCAGCTTCACGACAACAAAGTGCTGGTTTATTTTCGGTTCTGCTTCCGTGTAAATTGTGTCGGATTGCTCAAAATCGTATGTATAAACATTGTCGATAAGACTGTCAACCCATTCTTGTGCGAGCTGCTCTATCTCTGCCGTACGCTTTCCGTCCTCTGCGAGAATCCCGTTGTTATAAGGGTCAATATCGGGGACATATATGTTTACGGTAATTGCCCCCGTTTGAACCTGTCCGGGTTTTCCTGCCGTAAAAATCACTATGGCATCCTCCTTTTGGCTGTCACGAGGACGGTAGCTGCTTTCAGGTGTTCCACGGTACACTCCTCCGGAGAGTTGTGTCGCCAAACGGCTTTCCTTTAACAACTGATAGATGTCGCCTTGAACCTGTTTTGCTGTCTTTGCCATTGTTTACCTGTATTTAATTCCGAGTTGTTTTAACATATCCGGCACGAGCTGATCTGCCAGCAGTTCCGAACTTTCAAGCACATTATAACCTTTAGCTGATACATAAGCGGCGTATTTCATCCCGGCGACAACGATAAGGGTTATTCCTTTCGGATATTCCTTAACGAGTGAAAGGGCATAGTTTTTGCCCGTGTCCTTTCCCTCTTTGTTCCCGTCAGACTTGCCGAAATCTCCAATTTTTTGAACTTTGCCATCCACGACAACGACATATCCGATAGAACTTCGCAGGTTCTTTGTGCGGTCGGTGTATGAGCCGTTTGTCAAAGCCTCGTTACGAACCTTTTCGCCTATTGCGCACAGGTTGTATATGATAGCTTGCTTTATCCGCTCAATCCGTTCCCGGATGTGCTGCTCAACCTTAAACTGCGGTGTCGTTTGCTTAATTGGCATAATTTCAAGTTATTTTTGGCGAATTTCCGCTATGTGGCGTTTTCTTTCTTTATTGGTACATTCCATCGAATAAAAAAGAAACGCTGTCATACGGGCTGAAATCGCTTTGTTAGACTAAAACCTTTAATTCACAGACTGCTTCTAACAGTTCAACCGATATTACGGAAAATTCTCCGACAGTATTCCCGTCAAGTGATTTCAGTCTTACCTGCTCGCCGTTGAACGGCTGTTCCTCAATCAGTATTGTATAAGAGGCAGTTTTGAAACTCATACCATCCACACGCCCAAGATTGTTATACTTGTTTGCATAATACTGACAGGGGATAGGCTCGCCCCACGTTACGGATGCAGGTTTAATTGGAAATCCTGTGTCCGGGTTTATTCCACCGCCTGTTTTCTGTTTCAATTCGATTGTACCGTTTTGAATAATCATAATCGTGAACCTTTATATCCGTAAATAGGTTTTGGGTTTCCTGCTTCCTTGTCAGCTCCGAAGTCTTTGTACAGGCTGTTCGCACGGTTTCTTAGCTGTGTGCGTTGCCCATCCGAAAACGTATAGGACTGACCTCCCTGTGAAACATTCGGAGCTTCGGACAACCACTGTAACAGGTCTGCAACGGCAAGGTTGTACCCCCGGCTCTGCTGCATTTCCTGTGTGGCTTCGTCCTGTAAAACGATACCCCGTTTCTCCGCTATCCTTTGGATTGTTCGGAGAGGAACAGGATATGTGTTTATTCCTTTAAGAGCTTCAAGAACTGTTTCCATAGTCGGCAGTTTTTAATCCCAAGCTGAACCGTCAGTCTTGATGTAGATGTTGCGGTATGCAGTATCAAATACAGGAACGGCATCAGCCTGTCCGATTGTGACCTCACTCTGCGGTTCTGCTGTTCCGTACTTTTTGATAATCGTGTGCGCACGTTCTGCTCGGATAATCATGTCGTTGTTCTCTTGGAGAATATCGTACTGAGTTGTTCCGAGGCGTTCTGTTTCGGACAGAATCAAGCGGCGGTCTTCAAACGGGTTGCCGGATGTCAGCGTTCTGTCTGTCAGTTCACGGGTAATAGTCTGGTCGATAACTCTCAACTGAATACCGTTGAGCCAAGCCTGTCTTGCCAACATTGAGTTTACAGTTGCAAGATCCGGGGTCTGCTGGATGCTTAATGCGTTTGCAGCGAAAGACGCACACGCCTTGATGATTTGGTCTGCTGAACAGATTCGGTATAATTCGTCAAGGTTGATAAATGCAAACTTAGGGTTCAAGTTTTTAGCTTTTGCCAATTTTACTGCTTTTGCCAAGTCCCCGATAATATCAGCAGATGATTTGTTTCCCCAGTCAGCCGAGGTATAAATTTTCATATCATCATCCACATCATAGTCAAGGTCAAACTCATTGGCGTATGTAGCATTATTAGTGGTAGTGAAACTCAATACTCCTGCATTTGAAGCAAGTTTCCATGCGATATACTCCAATTCGGACTGTACACCGTTGAAACAGAAATCGACATCATTTCCCCAATATTGAACGAGCTTTATAGCATCTTCGTCCTGTGCGAAAGCAAGTGCGGTCTGATAATCTTTTATTTCAGAACGTGTAAGTTCACGGCTGATTGAAATAAACGGAATATCGCCTTTTGCACTTTCAAAGATAGGACGGTGCTTACGTAACGTAGTTCCGTTGTCTGTATGCAGGTCGGCTGCTACGTTTTTCTTTTCGAGCTGGTTCTGCAACGTACGCCAAATGAATCCGTTTACCTTTTTAACCGGGAAATGGGTGGCGAAAAGGAACGGTGTTGCATCGGCTGTATTCAAGCGTGCTTGAACCATCTGCTGCGACAGCCCTTGAATAAGTGTATTTACGATTGTTGCCATAATAAATCAATGTTTTAATAGTTTACGATACATTTGAGGTACTTTGCGACACAATCCGGCAGCGCACGACCTTTGGTTACACCGATGACCCATGCGTCAGTGTCGATGTTCTGTCCGCTTACGATTGGCTTACCTGTTCCGACCATAGACTGCGGAATGTACTTCAAAGCGGAAGTCGTGGCGGTAGATTCTGCCTTTGCTTCAATGAGGAAACCTCCGATAGGAATAACTTCTCCGAGGGTGGTTTTTACCGTGATGGTATCGTAGGTCTTGCTCCCGGTAGTATCAATGCCTGTAATGGCATAAGCCTTTTTGCCCTCGTCAGCCATGACGATGTTTCCGATAACGAAGTTATGACCTTTCTTTACCTTGATGGCTGTTGCGGAATTTTCAGCCTGTTCAACCACCTCTGCGATTTTTACTACATGGCAGATACCGTTATCCGCTGCGCTAAGTACAGCCCCCTCATGGAGGTAGTCGCCGCCAAGTTCCGAGATTTTAACGGACACACCACCTCTGATATCCGCTATCTTGTGCATGAAGACACGAGGTACTTTCGTGTCCTTGCGTCTTTGAACTGTCATTGCCATAGTTCTTTTCTATTTTTGATTGTTAAACATTAGAACGGCTGACCTCCTGTTGGCTTGCTTTCGCGATGTGCGATTGCGTCCTGTTGCTCTTTGGTCAGTTCGCCCCCTTGATTCCCTGCACCCGATTGTGCAGATGGTTTTCCGAAAACAGCCCCTTTAGCTCTTGTATCATTTACAATTCCTTCAACCTCTGTATTGATTTCCCCGACAAGCGTATTGAACTGTTCATCGGACAGGTTATCGACCGAAATACGCTCGTAACCTTTGCGTAGGTTTTCCGGCAATTTTTCGATGATAGTCGTAAGTTGTTGTTTACGGGTTGCAGTTGTGCGGTCGCCATCCATTTTGTTCAAACGGTCAGTTATTGTCTTGTTACTGTCAATAAGAGCCTGTGCCCAAGCTGGAATTTGTTCGCCCCCTGCAGGAGGATTGGTTTTGGTTGTACCGCCGTTTTGTTCGCCTGTACCCCCGTCAATCTTTTGCCCATCTTTCAGCCCGTATTTACTTTCGTAATTGTGTACGGCTGTCTGTTGGGCTTCTGTAGCCCGGCTGTCACCGTAGCTGTCAAGAACTTGCTGGAACGTGACCCCCTCAACGGCGGTTGCCACCTGTTCAGCGGTTGTTACAGTCTTCGCCAATTTGTCGGCTATCCTGCCCAAAATCTTTTCGCTGACCCCCTGAAATTTGGCTTTCAGCGCATCTAAAATCTGTTGTCTCATACCGATATGAAATTTACTAAACGTGTTATATCACACAAATGTACTCAAAGTTTTCAAAAGTGATCATAATATACTCATAAAATTGCTTCAAAATTTTGTTTTTCAGTGATTTTGTTTATACCGCTGACAATCAGTTGTATTTGCTGATAAAGATATTTTATCATAAAAAAAATTCACTATTCAGTTAAAAATTCATCCGTAAAAGTTTGTTATTACCAAAATACTTCACTTATATTTGCAATTTGATTATAAAACAAACAGTTTGAAACCTCAAAATAACAGCAATATGAACAAGAATAGCTTAACATACAGCACAAAAGAGATTAACCGAAACTTCCGTATAAAGGTTGCCGGAGTTGACTCAAACGGTAATAAGATTAACAAACTGGTTGGTGTTTCGGGAGCTATCGCACTGATAGGCATTGAACTGTTGAACAAGTTCTTAACAAGAGCTTTCAACACAGCCGATGATGTTTGTGTATGTAAGCTGCGCAGAGGTTTGAAATTCAGTTTTTACGCTAAATAACGGGAGGACAGTATTATGGCACAAATTATTGAGGGAGCATATCTCGCAGGTTTCGAGCCAAGCTCGGACAACCTTTCAGCCGAAGCCCTGTATGCGGAGGCAATGGAATATTTGACAGATTTAACAATTTAATAACCAATTAAAATTTACGATTATGGTACAGACAACCGAATTACAGCAGGGATTGAACGAAGTAGTTATGAACAAAGTTCAGAGAATGATTGACGGGAAAGCCGTTGGAGTTAAAGAAACAATGGAACGCCTCGTACATGAGGGTAAGATAGCGCAGGACTATATCGCCCCGATAGGAGTTAACCTCAAAGCGAAAGACCATCGCCCGGTTATCACTTTTGACGGCGAACAGCGATTATCGTTAAACATGCCGGACGGTAAGTTCTCGCTTCACGATAATGCCATAGGACAGCTTGCAGACCGTATGGGCATACCTCAAAGATACTTGAGGGGGCTTGCATCGGGAGATCCTTGGGCTGTTGCGCTGGCGGCTCATTTATTGAACCAGCACAGTGATTGGACTGATAGAAGCCGTGTACTTATCAGAACCGTAGGGGAACAGGTAAGAGGCGTATTATCCGACAGCTACCGCCGTTTGAACAGCGTTGAAATACTTACGGCTTTTGTTCAAGAGGCAGCGCACCAAGGAGCTGTTATATCGGACGCATACATGAATGACACCAAGGTATGGGCTGAAACGATACTGCCGACACCTATCACGATACCTACAGCTAAGAACGGCGATGTTATTATTTTCGCCGGGGCAAGATTCAGTACATCAGACTATGGGGACGGGGCAGTTGATATGAGAGCTTTCCTCTTGAACGGGGCTTGCCTTAATGGTATGGTTCGCGAAAGCGTTATGAAACAGGTACACCTCGGTTCAAAGCTCCCGGACAACCTGCAGTTATCTCAAAAGACCTACGAACTTGATACAAAGACAACCGTTTCAGCTGTTAGGGATTTGACAAAGGGATTATTCAGTAAGGACAACCTCATGCAGAAAGCCATTGAGATACAAGGGGCGAGCGAAATTGATGTTGATTTCGAGCATGAGCTGAAAAACCTTACCAAGAACGGAAGCCTCCTTAAAACAGAGAGCAAGGAAGTTGAAAAAATCCTCATGCGTAATGACCCGGAGGATGGCGTACAGGGCGGCGCAACTCTTTGGAAGCTGACACAGGCTATAACGGCACACGCAAGGGAACTGACACCGGAAAGAAGCCGTGAACTTCACGAAATTTCGGGGCAATTGATGAACAGAGTTAAGAGAGTAAAAGAGTAATAACAATCGCCCGGCAGACAGCCGCAAAACGGTTTATTTGCCGGGCATAATCAATGATAAGACTATGACAGCAGCAGAAAGATTGCGTATGGAAATGATTCAGAACGCCCCATTCACAAAGGAGGAGTTCATCAATAAGATAAGCGAAAGGATAAAAGGAAGCGGCAGAGCCTGTTTCATTTGTGACCGTCATATCAGTAAGACGGACATCGAGGGTTGCGGAAATACAATCCGTATGGCAGACGAACAGGCGGCGATTGATTTTGCCCGTTCAGAGGGTTTCCATGTTTCCTACGACAGGAACAGCTACGGGGTTAGATACATAGTTTTCACTTTGTAACCAATACATCAGACAATGGCACACGAAATTCAAACGATTAAGACCACAAAAGGAGAGTTAAGTTATTACCGTGATTGGGATAATTATGAGGGCGGTGTGGTTATGCTAAACGACCAAACGATTAATCGTTATCGCCAAATCAAGGACACGCACCCCGATGCTGATAAATACGGGGTGTTCTTTGCTTTTAGCAATAAACAGTTTTCGGAGGGGTATAGACACCTTGTGGAACTCGGGCATATCAAGGACGGGGACAAAGTTTTACAGGATAAAGGAACTGGAGCGTTTGGGACGAAAGAGGGTTTAGAAGGTTTCTTCCGTTTTTATGATGATAACCTCGCCGCCATACCGAAAGAGTGCGACCCACAAGAAGTTTACTTCTATGAGTATAATAATCACGAGTGTATGTTTTCTTGGGACGGAGATTTGGAAGCGATTAAGATTATTCGCCGATATTGGGGCGATGATGTTGCCCAACGAATAAAAAGAATATAGGTTTTTACTCGCTTGAAAAATAAGGCTTTTGGGACAAAAAAAGAGTTTCCAATATAGAAAACCCTGTTTTTCTCGAAGAAAACCAAAATTTCAAGCAGTTTTCTACCAATAAATCCGTACAGGCGCGCGCGAAAGGAGAGTAGAGAATAGGAGAAAAGAGAATAAGATTACTAACGTAATCTCGTCAAAAGTCCCTATCGGGACAGGCGTATATACCCTGTTTTTCTTTAGGGGAGTAACGCCTGACCCACATAGGGGCGTAAATCAAAAATAACTATGGCAAAGAAGAATTTCAAAATCAGAGCAAAGCTCGTATTTAACGGGCAGGTAACAGTACAGGCGCATAGCCGCCAAGAGTCAGAGGCGATAGTCGAAAAGAATATTGCCGCCATACTTTCCAAGGTCGAGGTTCAGCCCGAAGCCTTGGATGTCATCAAGGACATAGAGTTTTCCCTACATGGGGAAGCAGTTGTAAACCGAAAACGCGAGGAGGATAAGTTATGACACATGACAATGAACAGTTCGAGAGCCTTAAAAGCAAGCTCCAAAAGCTTCAAGCTCTTGCCGAAAGAGGGTGTCAAGGCGAGGCAAACAATGCCCGGAGAGCGATTGAGCGTATTTGCCAACAGTACGGAGTTAAGTTGGAAGAGGTGCTGGATATTGAAACCAAACATGCATACACATTTGAAATCGGGAGGAACAAGGAAATGATGAACCTTTTTATCCGATGTCTTTGTTCTGTTTGCGACATATCGGGTATGACATACACACAGCCGACACGTTCAGCTATCCGTATTGAACTTACAGCGCTGCAGTATGCAGATATTTCAAGCCTGTTCAATTGGCACAAAGCTAACTATAAGCGTGAATTTGATGATTTCAAACGCTCTTTTATGTCGGCTTATATCGGGAAACATAATTTGTACTTTGATGATGAGAGAAGCGGAAGCCGGAAAAGGGAAGACCTTACGCCGGAGGATATGGAGCGCATCTGGAAGGCTTGGAAGATACAGGAGGCTATGAGCAATAACACTTACCGTAAACAGTTGGAGGCTAATAATCATGGGGTATAGAAATTGGATTTACCGGGTTCAGTTCAAAGAGCCGCCAATACAGGACGATGACCGCACGGACTTTTTCTTTTCGAGCCTTGCCGCAATTTATGAGCAGTTTACGCCGGGACAGGTCGGCTGCAAGGTTGCCCGGCTTTGGAACATCGGAGTATCTGACGGGAAGCCGTACAATGGGCGCAAGTGTACAATCACGAAAGAAGAAGTCAAGAGGAAAACGCAAATAAAGCCCGTATAAGGCTTTTCTTTTGCTTGGATAATAAAATATACGTTCTTTGAAAGAAAAACGCTTGTCGGGGCTAAAAAGCGGCAAATTCGGGGTGTTTGCGATTGTTTTATAATTACAAAAATGCAGACATCCCGAATTAAATACTGTTTTGTAAACAGACTATTTATCCGTATATTTGCCACAAGCCTTGATAACTGTTTGGCTTTGAATGGGGCTGAATGCCGGGCGATAATTTTTGAGACAATAGTATTAACGAAAACAGATAGAAGACCGTTTTACGGGCGAATCTGATAAAAATAACTGATTATGGAAATTCCGAAAATAGTTTTAGATTATGCCGAAAAACACGGCTTCGGGGATATTGAGTATGTCGGAACTGTAAACGGTTCTCAGGTTTACGGGGAAGTTCACAATGAGGATGAAAACGGTCTTTTCGCCCCGACAGGATTACCTTGCTTTATCCTGTTGAAAGACGGAAAGACCGAGTGTGTGGATGGATTGGACGCACTAAAACTACTTGGAAGCCTTTAGTAACCGTGTTGCAAATTTAGGGTTAATGAGTTTGTCATCTATACGCAGAATGCCTATTTTATTCGCATCCATATTCTTTACATAGTCATCGTTGAAGTTGGAAGCGTCTCCCCGGCGACCTGTTTGTGGGTCATACCATAACAAGTTGCCATCTTTTTGTTTTTCAACAATAAAAACGTGTGCTCCACCTCGTTTCCAGCTACAATAAACCTCGTAACGACCCTGTTCTGAGGTTTTATCCTTAATGAACTTCAATTTTGTATCATCTGTATCTCTTATACCACGGGAATACACATAATCAGCACGTTTCCCGTCTGATGTTAAATACCTGTCATTCCATTTAACGCCGTTGTCGGAGCAGAATTTAGAAAATGCCCTATACTGTTTATACCCTTTCAAGACAGGATTTCCGGATGCTTCAATATTAAATCCACGCCTACGTAGCTCGTATGCCATTGTACATGTCTGACAGTTGTGTTTGTACCCTAACTTCAGTGCTTCGGAAAGGCTGTATTTCGGATTGCATCGTTCCCCGTCCGCTTCCGTGAAGTTCATTATCTTACCTTGCATGACAGGCAGCACATCTGATAACTCCCTGTTGTTACGAGCTATATCAGCGGAAAAACCAGCGTATCTCCTGTTGTACCTCATAGCATCCTCATACTCCTCGTAAGTGTCGTATGGTTTCTTCATCGCATAGAGGTTCTTGTAGTTGCCCGGCAGGTATTTTTCATTATCACGGATAAAGTACGGCATTGAATAACTTCTTTTCGCCCTCGCTTCGTTATCCTGCAACCATTTTTTGAAATTATCAGGGACATCATCCACACGGTTTATGCTGTTACCGTCCAATTCTTCTCCGTTCAGTATCTTCTGCGTGTCCTCCGCTATTTCCTCGTCTGTCTTCAATATCGTAATTGCATGACAGCGGCAATGTGGGTGCCATCCGGTAAACTTGAAGTCTTTGGGATATCGCCCTTTCAGTTCATCGCAAATATCCACGAAAGGCTCTCCGTTTAACGTATGGTTATTCGACAGCCGGATTTCTATCCCAACGACAAAATCAAGCTGCTGCCAACGCTCATAGTCGGCAGTCATGTAAGCCATGTTCGTTTCGGTAGCAGCCAATCTCCGGGCGTTCTTGTACGAACTTCTATAAACGCCCTGTCCCGGATGGAAAGCTGAAGCTCGCTTGGATAGTTGAAATTGCCCGTGTTCATCACGTACACGCCGGAACAGCTTGTCTGGGTATCTCAGGTAATCTCGCAAATCCTGTGTCATTTCATCAGCCGAAAGTCCGCTTCGTATGCCTAAATCCAAGGCAAGTTCAATCTCGTCCTTGAATTGGTTCGTATAACGCCAAACCCTGTCGGGAAGGTTCAGCCCGTTTTCCTTTCGTTCCTTGAAAGCTATACGGGCGTTGTCGTTTGTACTGAAATACCGTTTGTATTGTTCCTCTGACAATTTCCCGATATTATCCCCGAAAACCATACGGGACAGTTCGCTGTTCTTGTTATTGGCAAGAGTCCACTCCGCATCTATCCCGTTCAGAATGACTGTTGACAAACCGCTTTGCAAAGCCGACAACAGCTTTTCGACACGTTTCTTTATAGTTGGGTAATCGTCAAAAGAAAAAGGCTTGTCGGGGTTGAAATCGCCCGAAATGGAGATACCTATTGTAGCCGCCTGTTGTATTATCTGACGGTATAACCTGTCAACCTCTTGCTCATAGGCTGACAGGTTCTCCAAGTGTTCCTTGTCGTACTTATTCAGTTTCGGCATGATCTGCGTCCTCCCGTTTCAAAAAGTGTTCGCATTGTGGGGCTGACAGGAAGAGACAGAATTTCCCTTCCTTGTAGAACGGACATCGGCACATGAACGGTTTCCCGTTTGCGCCAATCTCGTGCCAATCATAGCTGTGCTGACAGTGGCGGCATTTATATTTCGGCTGCTCTCTCTGCTGCTTTCGTGTTGTTTGTCTTGCCATAGCTGTTTATAGTTTATTCAGTTGGTTCAAAAATATCTTTCTTCCTTTGTTCGGCTATCTCCTTGAGGGTCTTATCAACATCATCGCTATGCCCGAACAGCTCAATGGATTCACGTTGCGACATGATAGGTTCGCCGCCGTTTGCAGCCATAAGATTGTTTATGGTGTCTTTTTCATCCGTTATGGCAAACGGGGTTATAATCATTTCGACTTTCAAAGCGTCAATATCCTTGTGGAATTGTTCCCCAAGCATGACTTTAAGAAATGCCTTGATAACATTCATTTCCCTGTCAAAAAATTCAATGAGCCGTCCGCTTTCATCTTTGACTTTCAATTGTGCATCAATAAACATCTGCTTGCGGCTTTCCCCGGAAAGTGCTTGCTGTGACATTTTCTCATAAGACCAATCCGGCAGTTGGAGTTGTGTAAAGAAGATGCTACGGAGTTCTCCAACATAGTATTTCAAATTTTCGACAGCCTGTTGCCAAGTTATATACTGTGCCGTTGAGCCTTTGGGGTATTGCATGATAGAGCGGAACTCTTTATTTGGGCTTTTTTCATCGCCATAGCTTATCGCTTCATCGGCGAACACGACAAACAGCGGTTTGGAATTCTGACGCAGATAGTTACCGTTACGGCTCAATGCCCATTCAATTTCATACACGGTCTTTGAGGTGTCTTCCCAAATAGGCGTTGATCTCCACGTATAAATACCGGGTATCTTTCCGAGAGTAATATCTTCGTTTTCAACCTCTTGCCAACTACCGTTCTCATTGCTCCATTTGATATGTTTTTCGGAGGTGTAAGTATCGAAGTATTGAACGGTTTTTCGTCCTTTCTTGCGAGTGTAACCCACCGACATGGCTATCATATCGCCGTACTCGTCAAACAATGGGTACAGGTCATCGCCCAACATGGGGGAGAAGTTTCTGCAACGCAATTTTAATGGACTGTTGAACCCGTATAGGTTGTTTCGTTCATCTATGGCGTACCATAGTGTCAGAACCTCGCATCCGGCAAACAGCATATTGCAACGCTCATTGTTTACGCTGTCTATGCGGTTTCGCTCATAGATACTTTCGATATAGCTTGCAATCTCCTTTTGACGGTCGTTCTCTGGCTTATACACACGTTTTACAGGTATGCCAGTAACAAGTTCCGTCATACGCTTTGTGGCAAGTCTTTGCAGGTCGCAGGTTATACGGGTTACATACTCGATTCCCTCATCGCTAACGATATCCGGGTATTTCTGTTTATTCATTACCGGGTGCTTGGTCGGGTCAAACTGTTGTACAAGACCATAACGCCCCGACCATACAGGAACGATGATTGATTTTTCTTTTAGGGCGGCGATGATTGTTTCCGCTGAAGCTCCCGATTTTAATAATTCCTCGATTGTCATACGATATAATTTTAAGTGTTATCTTCTTATCATTTTTGAAAGCCTGTTAAGGTCTATCGGCTGTCTGTTCTGTATAGGATAGAACGTGTTGGCAAGTGCATCAAATTTGTCCGGGCTTCGTCCGATACGCTGTTTTATATCCTCTTTCGGTTCAATCTGTATTTTCCCGTCAGAACGGAAAAACCAACGTATTTCCGTTGCCTCTTCGTCAAACTGTGTATCGGGCGGCAGCATGGCTCCGGTATTGTTCTTTGGGTTCAACCAATCACGGACGCACCAAAAGAGATACGCTCGCATGTTTAGGAACTTGTGCTGACCTGTTATGTCTGTCAGGTCTTTGTCGTTCCGGGCTTTGGCTGCTTCGCTGTATTTGCAACTGATAAAGTATCTGTCTCCTCCGACCTCCACGCAACGGCTGTAAACTCCTGCGCCCTCACCGATAGTGTCTATGCTTACATACATTTCGATATTTCTCCTGCGATAAGCTATAAGTTGCCCGGCAATTCCCATGTGGTCGGCAGATCCTCCCGAATTATGGGTAATGATAGGAGCGACCCACATTCCTTTTCGTTCACAGAAACAGGTACAGTCACGCCCCATACCAGCCACATCGACACCGAGCATACGAATATCAGAGTTTAGCGGTTCTTTGCCCTGTGCTTTTATCCATCGGTCATGTGCAAGCTCTATCCACTGCAACGGTATAAGTACATCATCAGCGACTTTCGGGAACTTTCCGAGAACCTTTTTCCTGAACAGGTCATCCGGTCGATACCATTTCCCCTCAAACTGAAAATCGTCAAGCTCTGTCTGTACCTCCTTTTCGGATATCGGCATACACCAGTTTTGGAGCTTGTCTATGACCCACTCATAATCCACCTGCCCCGGTATGATTATCTTCTTTTGTACCACATTGGGGGCTGTGAGGCTGTTAAGGCTGAATTTAGCCCATCTGTCGCCCTTTTGGGAACGGGCAGCATAGCCTACGGGAGTGTTGGGGTTGAACACAATAAGAATGCGGCTGTCTCCCTGCAGGTTTCCCTCAATAGCCCCGAAGGTATCATCCCCGATACCTGTTGCCTCTGTTACGACAAACATCGTGTGTACTGCATGGAAGCCTGCCCAAGCCTCGTGATTATTGTCATCCGCTTTGAAGCCTGTCAGAAACCATTCCGCATAATCGGTTCTTATGTCAGAAGAAGTCAATCGCCCCGGTAACTCTATGCCACGTTTCTTTGCCCGGTTGTACAGGCGGCTTACTTCCGGCATCATGATATTCTTTACCTGTCTGTCTGTCGGTCCTGTTAGGGCTACTTTAGTATTCTCTGCAAGCTCTATCTCTCCGTTGCTGTTCTTTTTCCAACGTGGGGTAAGATAGAGGAACGAAACGGCAGCACAAGCCGCCACGAAATCCTTTCCACGAGCTGTCCCCGAAGCAATAGAGGTACGCCTGTTGTACTGAACGCTCCTTAAAATAGCCTGCTGTTCATCGTCAAGGAAAACCCCGAAAGCCTCACGGACGAACTTGCACCAATCCGCACGCCAAGAGTTCATTAGCTCCAGCCCGACCTTTCGCATCTTTGTGTCGTTTTTCTTTGCCATAGTTATTTTATCAATATTCGCCGTATTTGGCTGTTTCGTTTATTATTGGTTTACTTATACGTTCATGAAAAGAAAAGCCCGTGTCGGGGCGGCAATCGCTTTATTCTGATATCTGTTGCTCTGCATCGTCCAACATTCCGCTTTCGATAAGGAATGACGTAAACGAAACCTCTCCTGAAATATCTTTCTTTTCCGGAGCATACAGACCGAGTAATTTGCGCCGTTCTGCGAGCTGCTGTCGTATCTCTGAAATGTAGGACGGGTCTCCAAGCCGTATAACTTCGGTTTCTGTCCTTTCAGTCTGATAGGTTCGTATAGATGTTTGCCCGGTTTGGTTATCCCGTGTGGGAGAGCCTTTTTGTTTCCGGGCAGTCTTGGTATAATCTGTCTTTGATTTTTCCCACTGTTCCCATAACTCCCTTACCGTGTCATCTATGCGTTCAAGTTCGAGCTGCAGGGCTGCATCCATATCCTCTATGCGGTTTTCCCTCCACTCGTCAAGGAGGGTTTGGATGTCCTTGTGTACCGTTGCCAAAGAGTATGTTTTCAGTTCAAGCCGTTTCACGACCTCCGACTGTATTTTTCGTATGCTATACCCACGCTTGTATAGCTGTGCGACTATCTCAAGCCGGGCAAGTTTCAGTTGGTTTCGCTTCTTGTCTTGTGCTTTACTCATTGTTACAGTTCTTTTGTCAGTTTTAGAAATTCTTGGTAGAATTCAAGGTTGCAACTTGACAGTTCAATATATGTTTTCCCGAACTCCGGGAACGTGTGTACGGCAAAATGGCTTTCTGCCAGCAACCATAATGCCGTATAACCTTGTGGGCTGAAATGATGGTCGGTAAAGCATAGGATATTGAACCCGGCTTTCCGAAGCCATTCATCAAACATTTGCCGTATCTTCTGTGGGTTCGTTTCCTGAATCCACTCTGAAAAGTTCCAAATCTTCGCTTGCATACTCTATTTTTTTGAAATTGTTTTTAATGTTTTTGGTTTTTCCTTTGTAGAACACGAGGATATTTTGGTGCATCTTGGCTATCTTGCGGCTCTCCATGTATCGGGAAGCTCTTAGGGCTGTACTTGCGCCCATTTCTATGATGATAATCTCATTATACAGGTTTACTCCGTTATCCTTGAATATCCTTTTGATGTCGCCGCAGAAGTCATAATAACAGCCCGTTGTCTTATCCCTAACATCGCCAACTACAATCACGGCGAAGCGGTCTTCTTTCAGACAGCCGATAGCCGCCGAGAATGCGTTTCGGAGTATCGCTATAAAGTCCTCGTAACTGCCTTGGTTGCTTGCATCATTCGGTAGGTCGCTGTACACTTCCAAGTCGAAGTACGGGGGACAGCTAAACAGAAGGTCTTGGCTTTCCGGTTCGATATGCTGTGCCACGTTCTGTCCGTCATCACAGATGTACCGGGCGTTCATGCCCTCCACACGCTCATTGTTGAGTTGAGCCTGTTCGGGACGCAGTTCTATTCCGACAAATTCATTCCCGAGGTGTGCCGATACATAACCGAACACGCTATCTCCGGCAAAGCAGTCAAATGTCTTGCAGTTTTCCATACCGAACCATCGGCAGACTATTTCAGCCATAACAGGGTCAAGCAATGACACTCCAGCTGATAGAACTTTCTGCGCCTCACGTTCTTTCACATCATCCGGAACATACTTGTCGAGATATTCCTTGAACGTCAATCCGAGTTCCTCCCTGTGTTGCCGTGTCTTCTGATACAGGTCTTTGTACTTGATTTCGGGGCTTGTTATAAGCGTATCGTTACGGCTTTCGCCCATATCCCCGATAAGCTCTCGCCACACCTTTTTACGGGCTTGCCAATAGCCTTTACGGGTGTCGAGGATAGAGAACGGAGGAACAACAAAGCGGTCGTTTAAAGTGGTTTTTGCCGGGCAGCTTTCGCCTGTTCCGCTTCCTCCTGTGGAACTGCTGTCTTCCTGCCATACGTCCACACCCCAATCTTCGAGGTCTTCGTTATCCCATTCGTTGGCGAGTGCATCCATATCCCATTCTCCATAGCCAACATTATCCTTGATGATAAACTCTCTTTGTTCCTCGTCCGTCAGTTCGGAAGCCTTGATAACAGGCGCATTCGGGCTGTCTTTCCACTTTTCCCAAAACTGAACGAGTAACTGCTGTTCGGCTTCTGTTTTCTTCTGAAAATCCCTTATTGAGTTAAGCCTGTCCCGGATTTCGTCCGCTGTCATTGAGGCTATGGCAGATAATGCCCGGTAACGCATATTTCCTCCGAGGGCTACCATCGTGTTATCCACTACGATAGGTCGGAGTTCGAGCATTTTAGGCAGCGCAAGTATGGAGTTTATCAGCTTCGCAAACTTGTCATCCTTGATGATACGGGGATTAGCCCCGTTTACCTGTATCTGCGACAGGTGTACCGTTTCTGTTTTCATATCGTCAAATTATGTTATGTGCTACAAAGTTAGAAAACGATTATAAAATAATCACATTTTGAGCAAAAAAGAGCATATTTAGGGGGTAAAACAGCCCGAAATTGCGGTTTTTATCAAATTTATCGTTGCTGTCTTATACAATTCATCGGGAGTTGTTCTAAACACACGCCAGCCCATCAATGTGGCGGTATTGTATTTTTCCATATCCTTTAGAAAACCCGTTGATGAAGTGTGCCGACCTCCCGTCCATACGCCGCCCTCAACTTCCAAGGCTATCTTATACTCTGGTATCGCATAATCAAACCGCCATTTACGTATCGGGTGGAATTTGTACTCCTTGACACACTCAACGTGCAGGTCTGTATGGCATATAATTGTGAAAACGTCCCTTATTTGTGGCTGTTTCGCCGTATTTCGGCTTTTCTTTGCCTTTACGTTACATTGCTTATCCATAAAAAGAAGTTTTGAATTTGGGGCTAAAACAAAGCCATGACAACAAAACGGGGATTTCTCCCCGAATTGTTCCTGTGCCGTATAGCCCGGTGTGTTTATCAGAACGGCAGATCGGCATCATCTGATACTACTGCCGAGGTGTCAATGGGTTTAGGGTTCGCCTTAATCTCGTGCATACCGCCGATGATAGGAGTGTTGTTCCGTTCCTCCTCTGTCATCGCCTCGTACTGTTCTTTGGAGAGTGACACCTTGACACAGTGGGTGTCGTTGTATTTGGCTTCCCTCATTTCGATAGCTGTCATGTTAAGATAACAGCCCTTTTCGCCGAGAAACATACCGCTGTCTTCAACCGGGATAATGAGGCAGCGTTTAACCGCTCCGGTCTTTCCTTTTAGGTCTTTTACGAAAGCCCCCTTTACTTTCAGGAGGTCTGCCTTGATACTGAAATTTGCCATTTTGTTACTGTTTAATGGGGTTGACAATCGTTTTTATTGGTTAAGTTCGGAACATTTGCGTTCATGTATCACCCTGTTATTTAGGGGTGTTACTGTTATGTCCCTTTCCTCGTAGTCTATGTAAATGTCCTGTACATCACCTGTTTCCGTCCGTTTTACCCGGACACGTTCAACATATATTCCTCCCTGTTCAAACTGCCTTAATGCGGCAGCGAGGAACTCTCTTATTTCATTTACGGTTACTTTCCTGTTCATCTTTGGGGTAATTTTGTGTTGATAACCACTCGTTTCATAATTATTTCCCATTTAAAACCCAATCTTTCGTCCCCACTTAATCGTAAATTTATATATCGGGTTATCCATGCTGAAATACTCATTCCCGGTAAACAACCACTTTATAGGTTGAATTATAAATCGGATAAAAACAGCCCAACAAAAGAAAACGAGGATTGATAATCTGTACAATATATTTGCATTATCCGTCTTCTTCTTTCGTGGTGCATATATGAATGTTCTTCCACGATTTAAAAGTGTCCTATATTGGTCATCCGACAGTTTTACTCCCAACAAATAAAGTTTTTCCTTTAACTGAGTTGGAGTCAATTCGTCCCAATATTCTGTTTTCATTTCATACCTCCTTTCTTCAATTCTGCAATGAGTGCATCTGCTTGCTCAACACTAATTTTTGCTGCATCCTCTAAAGTTCTTTCAGAACTCATTAGTACAGCTACACATTCCTTTGCTATCTCGTAACGTCTTTGTTCCCATTTTATTTGTTTTTTGGCTATAAAGTCTGCTACGCGACTTGCTTCTACTGCGATTCTTGTTTCATAATCGCATTCTTTACATACAGTTAAGTCTTCTTCCTCAATAATTTCTGAAATATGTTTTTTCTCTCCGCATATTTCACAAACCCTGTAAATTGAATTATCCATAATGGTTATTTATTATATGTTTCTTGAATAGCTTTGAATATTTCGTATGCCACTTGTGGCACTATGGCGTTACCATAGGCTTTAACTGACTCTTTTCTCCATTGTGCAAAAGATATGGTAAGGTCGTCCACATCAAAGGGAAGCCCATCATTTCCTCTACAAACAGGGGGTTGAGTTGGGAATATGTCCCAGTTTGGGCTGATACGTAATTGTCCAGTCTTTCTCCTTCCCTTGATTTCCCATTCTTGTGAGGTGATGTCGTTCCTCCCTTGTGTGCACTTGCCGTATGGGTAGGAAGCAGACCGTTTTGAATCTGTTTCGCTATCGCTTCTCCCAAGTTTCCCTTGTTCCGTTGAGCCAATTTTGGGTTGTTCAGGTCTATGCCATTCACTTTGTTGGCTCTCGGTGTTGGTAACAGTTCCAACGGCATGAATACCGTCTTGCCCTGTTCGTTGCAGACTTTCAGCCCCTGTGTCTGTACGGTTGGCAATAAACCAAACCCTGTCCCTGCGGTGCGGCGCACCGACGGCACAAGCCGGAATAAGTATCGGTTGGACGGAATATCCCTCACGCTCAAGGTCTGTACATACGGTTTCGACAACGAACTGTTGGTGTATCTCCTCATCCTTGTAATCTTCTCCGAAAAGAGAGGTTGAGCGACCCAGTTCAAGCGTTTTGCCGGGCTGTACCATCGTGACGATTCCACCAACATTTTCGCCAACAACCCAAGTCGGCTTGATTTCTCGTATTGCTCGTAACATTTCCGGCCAGAGATAACGGTCATCATCCGCTCCCTTTCTCTGTCCTGCAACGCTGAACGGCTGGCAGGGGAAACCTCCGCTGAGTACATCGATGCACCCTCTCCATTTTGAGAAGTCTGTTTTTGTAATGTCTGTATAGTGTTCTGCATTTGGAAAGTGATAATTTAAGATTATGGTACAAAATTCGTTTATCTCACAATGGAATGCGTTTTGCCATCCCATCCATTCGGCAGCAAGGTCAAAACCGCCTATGCCACTAAATAAACTTCCATGAGTTAGCATATCAATATCTAAACCTTGTAAAATGAATAATTGCCATTGGTTCTCTAAGGTCATAACCTTTGAACCATTCAACCCAATCTTTGTATGTTAATCCGTCATTAGCCGCCAAATCAGGCAACTCAACTTTATGCCCGTTAATGGTAGTTGGTCTATACAAATCAATCATCTTCAACATTTGAATACCGACCCCGTCTTCCGCTGTCAGCTTGCAAATTTCAACCTGCTTGCTACGGTATGGCTTTCCCGTCCATTGCCTTAAAGAAATAACTGCTCGCCCTTTCTGAACCTCTGAAATTCTGTATTCCCATAGAGGATAATTTGCTCGTATTGTGTGTTTCTTTTCCAACTTGCCACCAAATACAAATTTAAATTCAAATTCAGTTTCTTCTCCTGCCCGTTTGTGGTTCTTAGGAAAAACTTTCGATAATGTTAATACATAAGTTTTCATGTCATTTTCTGTTATATGGTTAAAACGGGCAGTCCTCATAGGGGGCTTGCATGATTGAATCAAAATCAAATACAGCCGCCTCCTCTGCATCCTGCAACCGTTGTTTCATTTCTTCCTGTAAATGGTTGGTATTATCCCAGGCAGGGTCTATACCGTTTGTGAACGGGGTATATCGCCCGTTATTCAGATTGTATTTGAAAAGAGCTGTCCCGCACTCTCCAAGGTGTCTGAACTTCACCTTTTGCACGTGTACTTCGACTGTGTTGTTTTCCCTGTCCCGGTGTACCGTGATACCGAAGTCTGTTTTGTTGTAGAAGTTAGCCGAGCCGCTGATGTCATACAGGGTAGGAACTTCGATTTTCCCGTCTTTAGTCTTTGGCATTTTTGTCGGGTGTGCCATCAGGATAATCAGAATGTCGTTCTGCTGTGCGAAATTCGTCATCTTGTCGAGCAGCTTTGAAATGTACTTCGTTTCATTTTGTCCCTCGCTTTCGTCCTCCAAACGATTGTACGGGTCAATAACCAGTGCTTTGATACCTTTCCGTCTTACGAGGAACTTAGCACGTTCAAGGATGGTGTCTATCCTGTAATTATCTTTCGGGGATATGAAGAAAAAGTTTGTTTCGAGGTGCTGCTTAACCTGTTTGTATTCGCCGAATGAAAGGTGTTCTTTGTCGAATTTCTTGCCCGTGAACTTTTCTATCAGTTTTGAAGCATGATAAGCGAGAGGGGCGTTTTCCGGGCTGAAATAGGCGAAACGCCAACCATAACGCATATTAAGCCTTTCGGCTATCTCGTCAATAAACTCTGATTTACCCGAGCCGGGAATACCCGTAACGACACACAGGCGTTTGGTTTCAAACGATAACAGGCGGTCGAAATTATCATGACCGATTGTTACGCCTTTCTGCATACCATACTCAAACAGAGCGTCAAGGGATTGCTCGAAATCTGAAACAGTGAAAATACCCTCCAACTTTATTTCGGGAGCGTTGGCAAGGCATTTTAAGAGGCTGTCACGCCCGTATTTCATCAAGTGTTCGTTAGCGTCCTTGCACCCCTCGCCATACTCAAGAACCCGGCAGCGTTCAGCCCCAAAGCGGCGTATCAGTTCATCCCGGAGGATAACTCCTTTCGTGTCTGTGTCGGAAGCTATGAATATCGTTTCCTTGTCATCGAAATATTCCTCAATGTAGTCATCAAGATAGTCAAGATTTGCGTTTGCCCCGTTTGGGACACTGACTACATCGTGTCGTCCGCACTCATAAAACGAAAGCGCATCCATTTCCCCCTCCGTGATAATACATTCCTTACAGCCCTTTATGCTGTCGATGTTATACGGGAGAAGTTCTGCGCCCGATACGAGCTTGAAACATTTGTCCCCGGTTCTGAACTTCGTGTTTTTTAACTCTCCGTTGTGGTAGTAGTTGAACTGTATCGTGTTAGCCTTTCCGTTCTTTTGAGGCATCCATTCTTGCCCCTCTGTAACCTTTATGGCTGTCAGTGTTGCCGGGCTTATCCCTCTTTCTGAAAACCAAGCTAAAGCCTTTTGCGATAGGGTGGTGTTCCCGGTGTGTGTAGGTTTTTTATACACAGGTTTTTGTTTCCGTATGGGAGCTTCGTTGAACCAAGGCTGCTGTTCCATCCACTTGCGTTTCTCCTGTTCGTCCGGCTCTTTTGCGCAACCGCTAAAGCCGCAATAATGGCATTTAAACATACCTGTCGCAAGGTCGCATGAAAGGCTTTTGTCTCGCTTGTCATGGCGTTGGTCACGGCATTGTGGGCAATGCACCTTAACATTGCCCGATGTACGTCCGTAAGGTATCTTTATCCCGTATTTATCCCAATTCATCATAAGTAAATCCAATTTTTAGATGCTTCATCCCAACAATATTTCTCGCCCGGTCTTGGAGGTGCGTCCTGCGGTATGGTGGCTTTACCCGAACCGTATGTCCTGCGCCCGTCCTTGTCGATGTATTCTCCAACTCCGAGCTTGCAATTCTTGGGCTTGTCAGCCTGTGCGCCCTGTTTGTTGTCGTAGTTACCCTCCATGACCTTTATGCTGTTTGCGCTGTTGCTGAAAAGCCAGTCAAATGTTGCTTTCCATCCTGCGCTACCCTTACAGAAATCACTCGCCTCCATACGTCTGAATATGTCTTCTGCAGTCTGTAACCATACTTCGGGAGTTTTGCCCCACTCATTGCAACGGCTCTTTATTTTCTGCCGCCTGTCATCATTCAGCTTAAAAACACGGGGCATTGATACACAGATAGAGTTCCAAAGGTCGCATATATCCTGATAAGGATATTTTATTTTCTCCTTTGGTTTACTCTCCTCTCCTTTAGGTGTTTCTTGTGCAGAAAACCCTTCCTCTTGATGTGTTTCCTCGCTGAAAACCTCATGTTCCGCTTGTTTTTTATTCTCAAAACATGGCTTCTCCGGTAGCATAGTATTCCGTGTTCTGTAAACATCGGATATGTTTTTGACAAAATTCTCAATCCATATAACACGGTTTTCATCCCATAACCCGGCATCAATCTTACCGAGGTTTATTAAGACCTTGATAATGTCCTGTGCCGTTTTTTCTTCAACACGTGTTTTGGCAAGAAGGTACTCCCAATTGGATAAGTTTGAGCAATCGTAAAAATGTCCCTCGCTTTCCCCGAGTATCTCAAGGAGCTTGAACCAAAACGCATAACCGTCATTCCCGAACCTGTTTTCGAGGATGTAGATTGTACGCCCACATTTGACGAAATGTGGGAAATAATCAACTGTTTGTTTCTTCGGTCTTGCCATAATTTGTGCTTTTAGAGAGTTGCCATTATTGATTTGCGGAGCTTCTCGTTACGTGAGTTCCAATCAAAAGCCCTTATCATCCATTGCCTGTATTCCAGCGGGATGTCCGATATTCTATTCCCTTTGTACTTACCGAAAGGCATTATCTCAATCGGGGCGTTTGCCTGTGCGTCTATCGCTTGGGTGTCCTCACGAGTATAATGTCCGATGTCATGAATAGGTATTCCGCTTAACAGCTTGCCGCCAGTTCCGAACATACGCCATAACCTGCCTTTCTCAAAACATATATCCTCGACACGACCGAATCTGCTTACATTGCCTCCGAGGTCGATTATAAGCGCATCTTTCTTGTCCCGGTCTATACGTGTCGCTCGTCCTATAATCTGATAATACAGAGCTATGGAAGCTGTGGATATTCCAAGAACAATACAGTCTATTCCCGTATAGTCGAAACCTGTGGAAAGCACCCTTACATTAAAAATAACCCGTATTTCCCCGGCTTTGAAACGCTTGATGATGTTCTCACGCTCTCGCTTATCCATTTCGCCGTAAATCACGGCAGAATTGTTGTACCGTTCAGATAATTCGATAGCATCCTGTACAGATGGGCAGAAAGCCAATATGTGCTGTCTTTCCGGGTGGTTGTCGAGTGCATCAATGATGGATTGTGTGCCTCCGTTTGCATCGTATGCTCTTTGAACGCTGTCTTCCGTGTATTCTGACTTCGAGCTGTTGAACACTAACAGGCTGTCATCAAAATCGGCAGCCTCATAATACAATTTGCTCCAAAATCCCAGCCTTACCATTTCCGCAACCTGTCCCACGTGTATTATTTCCTTGAAAAAGTTTCCTTTTTTGCTCCGGGAGGTAAGCATAACAAGTTTTGAAAATGTGCATCCGTCTTTATCCCGGTTTGTCTGTAATTTTACCGGAGTTGCCGTTATTCCAAGAACATGGGTTATTCCACTCTCTTTCAGAAAGCGTCCGAGCATACTGTCAGCTTCACGGGGGTAAAGGTGGGCTTCATCTATCAACATCTTGGTAAACCCGTATCGCTTAAATTCAGCCCCGAGATTCTTTATTGAACCTATAGTGGCGTAAGTAATAGGGGCTATCTCTTTTCGACCGAAACTTGCGCTGTAAATCCCGGCATTCGTTCCGAAATCTCCGCATAGTGTACAATATTTAAGATAATTCTGTTCCAACAACTCTTTGGAAGGTTGCAGAACTATCATCTTATCGTTGCTGTTCTTAGCTACAAATGCCGTCAGAATTGATTTTCCCCAAGCCGTAGGGAGTACAATCAAACTTGGCTTTGGGTTCTTTTCTTGAAAGAACCTTATTGCCTTTTGAATAGGTTCGGCTTGGTTTTCTCTTAATGTTATCATACCCTTTTATGAGAAAAGCCCCGTACTTAGGGCTAACCACGCATAACAGCAAGCGTTGGATTCCTTTCGGTTTATCCACCCATATACAAGGCTTTGATATTTAGTGTTTATACTGTTCATCTTTTCGGTTATTGCAAATATAATAACGATTATAAAATAATTACTTTTGGGGCGAGGAATTTTTTAATAGGGATGATAATTCATTGGCTTTGATAGGCTGTTTATCTATCAACTGCCGTTGTAGTTTGCGAGCCATACGCTTTGTATTGTATGTCTTATTATCATTCCCTGTAAGAGCTTCGCACATTAGGTCTATGTACTTCACGATGTAATCTCGCTGGCTGTTTGATATGACTATCATACCTGTTCCTCCTTTCCTTATTTTAAAAGGAAGCGTCTCGCTCCTTGTACTGTTTTGGTAAACTCTTTTGCGAGGTCTGGGTGTGCAGCCTTGAAAGCCTTGTCATCGAACTTTTCACCCGGTTTCGGGGCTTTCCATGTTGCGAGTGTCTGCCCGGCATAACTGATAGCTTCCGCATCCCCGAATGAAATCTTAATCTTTTCTTCAAGGGCTGATTTACGCTCGTCAAGCCCAGCCAATTCCTCTTTAAGGCTTTTCAACTCGTTGTACGCTTCAAATATTTCATCGTTTACCTCAACTGATTTTCCGTCCGTGTGTCGGTTGTATTTTAACAGAATGTCCTGTACTGATTGTGCGGATGGCTCTTGCTTACCGAGGATATTGTCAGTCCAAAATCTATCTACTTCTTCAATGAGCCATGAATAGAAGTCAGGAACGAAACTCAAGTCTTTGTAGCCAAACTCTCGTCCGGAACATAACCATGCGAGGCTACCCTGTTCAAGCCCGGCAACCCCGAGTTGGTATTGAACCTGACAGAACCAGTGTTTCGGCAGATCTTCCGGGTCGATTTGTTTTTGGGTTGTCTTGCATTCCAATATACCCTTGTTGCTGTTGTTCTTGGTTCGTCCTGCGAGCCAATATGTACGGTCTGGGCTTACCTGTAAATACGGTCGGTCATTGTCTTTAATGAGCCAATCCCCGGCAGAGCTTTTTATGATTTCGTTGCCTGTTGCGTCATGCCAAAACTGAGCTACTGCATCTTCAAGATAGTGTCCGGCTTTCATTGCAAAGGTTTCATCTTTATCTTTAGCCGGGTCAAGCCCTAATTTGCGTCTCCATAACTGATGCGGTGTTTCCCAAGGGTTCAATCCTACGATTGTTGCTACTTCACTGCTTCCGATACCTGCTTTTCTTAATTCAAGCCATTCGTTACGGTCTTTCGGTCTGATAATTGTATTACTCATTTGTTGTCCTCCTGTTCCTTTTGGTTAAACATTCTTCCCATTGATGCAGCTAAATTCAAAGCCGCAGCCTTTTTTATCAAATCATTTATGATCGGTTGTCTCATAAATCCTGCAAGAGCCAAAACCAACTCGGTTTCGTTGCCTAATGCTGCCCCGGTTTGACTGCTTCCGTCTTTGCCCGGTAACGGCTCTGATGCAATGATTATAACTGCTTTCCTTTCCTCTGATTTGTGGATGTCAGCTTGAAACTCGCTGATAGTTGCATCTACTTTCTGAATAAATTCACTTTTAGCTTCCATGTCTGTTATTTTGATTAAATTTTGTTTTTACGGGGTTTTCTTTGTTCGCATAAGGTGTTATACCATTCAAACATTATCGGCGGCGTACAAGGTTGAAATCAGCCCAAATGCTTATAAACTGTTTGCCGCAGTACGTGGCGAGTTCGCTATTTTTCAAGCAAAGGCGAGAGCCGAAGAGCGCAAGCGTATTCGAGGGAACGTTACCCGAATTCGCAGAGCCGAAGCCGCAATATTCGGTTTCATAATCGCCTGTATCTATCATGTGGCGTTCCTGTTTTTCATCATCGTCCATATCATCAAGCTCCTGCTGCGTGTAGAGATAGAACCAAGGATAATAACGCCACTCGTCCTCTGTGAATTTTGGCTCCCATCCCTCGTTAAGAGCTGCGCATATTATGCAGAGTTGAAGGTATGCATCTATATCAATCAAATATTCATATCCTACAGATGCTCTTACATCATGATGGAAGCTGCGATATGTTTCTATGAAAGGATGGCTATCCCCCAATTCATTACAAGCGTCCTCAAACGTCTTTATACGTTCCGTTACAGGGCGTTTGTCGGCTTTCTGTGCCGCTTCTTCTTTTAACTCGGGGAAAATAGCGAGGATTGTTTCTTTAACGCAGTCAGAGCCTGTATTAAGGGCTTTCAATAGGTTTTCTTTTTTGATTTCCATAATGTCTTACTTTTTATTGGTTGATGATTTCTTGTTGTTCTGTACCTCCTCGATTTCGCCTGTTTCCGGGTCAACGTTTGCCGGAACTGTTCCTGTTGCCTGTGCGATAGCTGCCGCAGCCTTTTCTTGTGCGGAGTTTGATTTCTTTTCTGCTGCAGCCTGTGCCTTTGCTTCAATTGCTGGTTGGATGAATGTCTCCTGTACTGTTGTCGTTCCCTCCCTGATAGCGTTCCATGTAGCCCGGAGTTCAAACAAGCGTTCTTTATCAATTTCTGCGATTGATTTTATGCCGAGGTATTGGCATATCATTGATTCATTTACACCTGCTTTGGCGAAATTTGCCAAACAGTTCTTACGGGCTGTTTCTACATCAATAGCCTGTCCGAGAGCAACCTGTTTAACCTCATTGATAACTCGTTTGGTTATGGCTTTTGGTATAACAGCTAAAACGGCGTTCCTGAAAGCGATTGATGCAGCGGCGTTCCCTGTTACAACCTGCATATCTTCGCTGTAAGTCTTTCCGCTCTTGGTCGTGATACGGCGTTTCACTTCCTTGCTCACGGCAAAGTTGGTTTCGAGGTCATGGCATATTGCCTGTGCGGTTATCATTCGTCCATCGTTGCCGATTATACGGGTCTGTACCCGGAGATTTCCCCAAGCCCCGGCGATAATCTCTGCCATGCGAACTGATAATCCCTCAATAACGGAAGAATTTCCGTTTGCATCCTGTCTGCGAAGTACGTAGAAACAATCCTCTGCCGTTTCCTTATCCATCATTGCATAGGTCGCAATTTTGTTGAGCGATGCGTTGATGTCACGTGGGTACTGTTTTGCTGTTGCAATCTGAATGTCAACTTCTGCCCGGTTAATAGCTTGAAGCATTTCCGCCTGCTTCACTTCAATAATTTCATTATCCATATTGTTATGATTTTATATGCCCTCTGATAGGTTCGGGCGTTCCTTTTTATTTATGAGTTGCTACATAAGTGCTTGCCTTGCTTTGTATTTCATCTTCCGTGAGTATTTTCTGCTCCAGCATCCAATTCTCTAATTCTGTTTTTTTGAAATACAATTTCCGGCTTTTCTTGAAATGAGGTATTCTCTTTTCACTCGTCAGTCGGTAAAGATGTCCCTTACTGAACCCCGTAAACAAAACGGCTTCGTCAAGGTCAAGAATATTTTTAGCCCCTATAAGCGTAAGAGATTCTATCCGGTCGAGTTTGTCGCTTAAATCCTGTATAGTGATTCCCATATTTTAGATATTTTCGTTGTTAAACTCATCCACCCATTTAGGTAACCAACCTTTCTTATGAAGCCGGGCGGCTGTTATTCCACAAAGTATAAGGCTACACATCGCAAAGAACTTATACAAGATAAAAGTTCCTATACCTATCGGATTGTTGGGGCTTTCTTCACCTATAACTACGATGAAAGATATTGTTCCCCATGCAAGCAGCGTAACGAGTATAACCCATTTAACTGCGTCTATCTTTTTATGCCTGTTCATCATTGTTGCAAATTGTTGTTATTTTATCGAATAAATCATGATACTCTAAAACCTTACGAACAAGCCGTGCATTTTCACTGCTTAATGTCCTATTGGCTGTTTCAAGGCACTTTATATACCTTTCAAGTGTCTTACCTTTTCGTGATACGGTTACAGGTCTTTCAGATACATCGGTTTCATCATCATCTTCATCAATACAGGTGACCGTCATCTGCCGTATTTTTTTCTTTGTTGTTTCAGTCGTTGAGCCGTTTGACTTTTGTGCCTTACGCTCCCAATACGCCTCCACATACTTTTTGTTATACTGGTATTTGAGCTTATTAGCCTCCTTGCTTGCCATAACTATTCCTCCTTTTTCTTTAGGCGTTCCTCAACACGGCGGCGGATAACGTAAATTGTCCCGATACTGTGTATTCCGTATTTCTTCATAAGGTGTTCCATAACAAGCGTTTTACTTTGCCCCTTAACAGACATCAGCTCATTATATTCATTGTAAATTGCCAAATCACGTGCTTCACGCTCTGCTTGGCATTGTGTCTTAAAAACTGTTACTTCCATACTTTCGTTTTTATTTTTAATTTTACTTATTGGTTTATTTCCGTTTTCGGAGGTTATTTCATAACCTTGTGCGGTTATTTAACCGTAACACGATGCAAATATAAATAAAATTTCGTTTTCATAAAAAGAAATCGAAACAATGTTTCATTTTTAACATTATTTTTGAATGATGGATATAAAGCAACGTATTAAGAAAGTTATTAATTGGCTGATTTATCAGGAGATAGCGGAGAATGAGAGAGCTTTGTCGGAAATGCTTGGATATACTAAATCATCGTTCTCTCAGATAGTGAATGGCAAAGTTCCACTGTCTGATAAGTTTGTAAAAAAGCTATGTTCCCTTGATGAAAATATAAACGAAGTTTGGGTTACAGACGGGACAGGGGATATGTTCATGAATAACCCAAACAGTGAAAATGAAGTAACCATACCAAAAAGCGTTTGGAATATCATTCAGCAGCAAGCGGAAAGCCTTGCAACAAGAGATAAACAGATTGATGAACTTATGGGTATGCTGAAAGAACAGATTCAGGAGAGCAAAAAAATGATTGCCCGGAAGGAAGAAGATGCCGCCTCTGCCGCTGTCGGATAGTCGGATTTGGGATATGGGAAAGGAAAATACCTAAGTATTAACAAAGGAGGATGATATGAATACTCGTTTACAGGAAATTATAAAATACAAAACAGGAGGACACCAAAAGGCGTTTGCGGAACTAATGGGGTGGAATCCGTCTTATCTAACCAAACTGCTAAAAGGCGAGAATTTCGGTTTGCAGCCTGTGTTGTCTATTTTAGAAGCTATCCCCGAAATAAATGCCCGTTGGTTCTTGCTCGGGGATGGAGAAATGTTTGAGATGGGAAAGCTGTTTGACCTGCAACGTGAAACAATGTCACACATACAGGAACTTCTTAATCTTGATAAGTATATACCTTATATGTCAGCAGAAGAAGTACGTGAGTTTGAAGAAGCCGTAAAATCGGGCAGGAAGCCTGTTTTCAGCCCCGATACGGTTGCCAAATGGCAGGAACGGTTAAGTGAACGAGAAAAAGAATTGAACGCTAAATTCGCTGCAGCAAGCGAGGAATCAGATAGATTATGCAGTCAGAAGAAGACAAGAAAATAACCAAGAGATTTTTTGAAGCCTTGTATGCCTTAAAGAATGAGGGCATTATTCGAGGGAAGCAGACATTTACCAATCAATATGGTATTAACAGATGGAACATGAATGCGCTTGAAACAGGAAAATCCACACAAAACAGCGTGCAGCTTGCTTGGCTGACGTACCTTGTACGTGATTTCGGTGTTTCTGCACGCTGGCTGTTAGTGGGCGAGGGGGAAATGTTCGTCAAGAAGCCCACGCCCACTAAAAAGAAGTAGTTCTCATTCGTTTTCTTCTTCGGGGGTGGCTTCCATGTTTATGTTCGGTATCATGGAAACTGCCTGCTGCTTCTTCTTATCCATTATTTTAGCGTATATCTGTGTCGTGCCTATCTCTTTATGCCCGAGCAACTTTTGTACCGTGTAAATATCAGCCCCAAGGTCAAGCATAAGTACGGCAAAGGTATGTCGTCCCGAATGAAATGTGATGTCCTTTGTTATCCCGGCTCTCATAGCCCACATACGCAGCTCCGTTATCATGTAGGAACTGTACTTGAATCCGACAAAAACACGATCATCCGCTTTTCTTCTTTCCCCCATGTACTGCACCGCCTGTGGGTTTATGTCGAGGTATTCCTGTCCTCCAGTCTTTTTCTGTTTGAACACAATCCGGGTAAAATCTCCCTGTTGCTGTACTTCACGCCAACGCATCTTTTCAATGTCGCTCTTACGAAGCCCTGTCAGGCATGAGAATAAAAAGGCGTTTTTCAAAGCTGGGTATTTGCAGTGCGTTGCAGCCATAGCCCGTACTTCTTCAATCGTGAGATAGCTTCGCTCCGTTTCTCCCTGTTTGAAGCCCTCAATGCCACGCAACGGGTTGTGCGGCATAATCCTGTCCTCAAACGCTTGGTTTATACAGGCACGCAGCTTATTGAAATAACTTACCTTACTGTTTTGGGACAAAGGCTTCATTACCTCGTCTGTTTTAATGTATTTCCTTTTATCTCGGCAACGGGCTGTTTTGTCAAGGTACTTTTTGAAGCCCTCA
>OJKP01000184.1_pt1 | contig 50608 bp, 39 predicted proteins | sample 1596521 | NCBI WGS metagenome assembly OJKP01 (sample SAMEA4350130, study PRJEB24818) | metagenome | biome: human; feature: gut; material: faeces | place: Denmark | collected 2013-09
ATTTAATTGTAACTTGACTTTTTTGAGTTTCTCCTTAGGCAAATTATAATTTGCAATTGCAGAAAATGTTACTAATAATAAAAATAATAATGTAAACTTTATTTCCATCTGTTCTATATTTATGATTCTGCGTAATGCTCAATATTCGCAGCATCAAGCAACTTCGATATAATGAGGTCTGTTGTATTTTCTGTCGTTTTACACAATAAATAATAAGTATTTACCACAGTGCAACCTTGCCTGCTATTCCCAAGTCAATAGTTGCAGTAACTACACCCAATGCCTTAAACACTTTTCTCATTGTTGGAATAGTTATGCTATAACCTCTTTCCAATCGAGAAATCTGCGCTCTTTTCACTCCGATACGCTCACCAAGTTGTTCTTGTGTTAAGTTCTGTTCTATGCGGGCTTTTTTGATAGCTTCGCCCAGTCTGTAAGCATGCAATGCTTCGTCCACATCACTTTCGAAAGCGTCACGTTTTGGAGTGCCAACTTTACCGAAATGCTTGTCAAGCACATCGTCCAACGGAGTAAGATTCATTTGTGCCATAATTACTTGTTTTTGAAATATTCTTTTCTGATAGCTTCTGCTTTCGCAATCTCTTTACTTGGTGTCTTCTGGGTTTTCTTAATGATGCCGTGAGTGGCAATCACCAATGTCTCTTGTATACAAAGGTAATGATAATGTTTCATAAACAAGAAACACTACGAGGGAAAAGACATGATGAAGCTTTTTTTGACATTTACGGAAAAGATAATTGCGTATAAGAAACTTGCTTCCTAAACCTTTGCCAAAAGAAAAGAGTTGCTTGACAAGCAAACGTATGAATTTTGTAGAAGTTGAAACTATTGCCAAATCATTATCTAAATACAGATAATAAGCTTATAAACAGCTTATTTTAAGCTGTTCATAACAAATTAGCATGATTTTTTCAAAAATTCAAGTTGGGGTTTGGGGATGAATTTTATTTTTAGCGTCATATAAATACAGGGTTTCGTTTAATGTTCACCGCAAAGATACACCATGTAAAGGTAGCAAGTGCTACCGTTTATGGTAACACCTGCAAAAAAATATTACGCATAATTTTGCTGTGTAAAGCCTGAAAAAAGAATACGGTAAGTAAAATAAAACATTGCGATGATTACTTTGAACCATCGTAATGTTTTGTCTTAACCATCGCAATGAATGGTTTGAATCATCGCTGTGTTTTCTTACCTCACTCAGAATATGCTGTAGATGGGGTGTTACGTGATTTTTCTTACTCAAAAAAAGGCACGATAAATACCCGAATTTTGTCTGAGGCAATTGGTGTAAGTACAAGGACTATCTTATACCTCATAGACACCAATAATTGACTATTATTATGATTTAATTTTATAAATCAAGAAACCGAAGTATATCTTCAGGCTTGTCGGCTATGAAGTCAGGATGATAAGCCTCTAACTCTGTGCGAGGACGGAAACCCCAACTCACACCGATGGTAGTAACCTTGGCGTTGATGCCTGTCTGCATATCTACGCACGAATCGCCCAAATATACCACCTTGTCTTTCTCTACATCCGATTTAGCTACTATTTCGTTAATGACGCTTGGGTCGGGTTTGGTAGGCACACCTTCGCGCTGTCCCAATATCTGAGTGAATGAAATCTGCGGAAAATACTGCTTGATAAGTTTATAGGTAGCCTCTTGATACTTGTTTGAAGCTACGGCTATCATCATGCCTCTGCTCTGCATCTTCTCTAAGACATCGGCTATGCCATCGTAAGGACGGCTTTTGTCGGCATTATGCTCATTGTAGTAGGGCACGAATAAAGAACGGATTTTAAGGATGTTCTCTTCGCTTCTTTCACCTTCGGGCAGTGCTCTTTCGAATAACTTATTGATTCCGTTTCCTACAAAAAAGCGGTACTCATCAGTACTATGTGTAGGATATCCGCATTCTTTCAATGCGTAGTTAGTAGCTCCGGCCAAATCTGCTATAGTGTTTAGTAGCGTACCATCGAGGTCGAATATGGCAAGTCTTTTCATGTTGTTTTTGATTTTCTTATTCAATGTACAAAGATAGTGCAAAATGAATATATAACAATCAGGCTTGCAGGTTTGTTATGTTGAATTGCAATCCATTTTATGATAAGATAGAGAATAATACTGATAAGTTTCATTTTGTATTTAACATGTATGCTTATGGTTTCATTTATGTATGCTTTATGACGTTTATACTTTTATTTCTTGCGTGAATTAATATTTTTTAATAATATTGCATTGCAATGAAGAATTAAGATAGAATTAATGAAAGAATGACACAAAATGGTATAAAAGATATAGAAGATGTTACAGCGGAAACATTGAAAACGCAAAAAGGTTTCGATTCGTTTTTTCGGACCAATTATGCCATGTTTGTTTCATTTGCACGTAAATATTGTCTCAGTACAGAAGAAGCACAAGATATAGTGCAGGATGTGCTGACTGCTTTTTGGCAACAGCGTAATGATTTTGAGTCGGTTATCGCTGCAAAAGCATTTTGCTATCGTGCTATATCAAATCATTGCCTGAATTTTCTGAAACACGAAGACATAAAGAATCGCTACGCTGAAAATCAGATGCAGAAAATGCAGAGCGAAGAATTTATCCAAGCCAATATAATCCGTCAGGAGGTGGCTTGTCTTGTTCGTAGTAAAATAAACACACTTTCAGCACGTGAGCGTGAAATCGTTTTGATGGCACTTCGTGATATGTCGAATAAAGAGATAGCCGAAAAATTGTCAATATCGGTGGCTACCGTTAAAACTCACAAGATGCATGCGTATGCCCAATTGCGTGTTCAATTAGACGAATTGAGATTTTTACTGTTTATTTTATAAAAAATAGCTTTTTTACTCATACTACTTTTCGTTTCGATTGTTTCTTTTATAAAACAAGATTAAATCTGTGTTAATGGAAGAACGAAAATTACAGGAAAGTATCAGTGCGGCGAAGGATTTAGCCGATAAGATAATTACGTCTATAGAAAGTGATGATTTGTGTAATGAAACTTGCACTCCTCCAAATGACATCATTGAAGATATCGATTTTCAGAATTCAGTGGATGTAGAAAAGGCGTTGCGCCGTGTTCATTCTCGGATAGACGGAAGCAGAGGGAAGCGTATTCCTTTTAGGATTTATGGTGCCGTGGCTTCAGTATTGTTGGTATTGGGCGTTTCTGTTGGATGGATGTTGTGGCGGCATCATGAAAGGGCTGCTATAGAATGGGCTTTTGCGCAGCCCGGAATTGAAAAGGCATCTGTGGTGACTGCCGACAGTAAAGTAATAGAGCTGGAAGAGAATCATTTAGAGGTGTCGGGCGACCGCTTGGTTAATACAACCGGTGACGGAAAGAAGAAGCTTTCTATTATAGTAGATAAAGTTCCGGAGTTTAATAAATTGGTGGTTCCGGCAGGTGGTGAGCATAACTTGGCATTGGAAGACGGAACAACAGTGATGGTTAACTCGGAATCTACATTGTTATTTCCTACTCATTTTACAGGAGGAAAACGTGTGGTCCGTCTGGAAGGAGAAGCGTTTTTTCAAGTCAAGTCAAATCTTGATGAACCTTTTATTGTTCAGTTGAATGACATTAGTATAGAGGTTACAGGTACTTCTTTTAATGTGCATGCTTATCCTGATGAAGATGAGATAAACGTGGCGTTAGTAAATGGTCATGTCAATATTTTAAATAGTGCAGGGACTTCAATTGTTTCTATGGAGCCGGGTGAACTGTTTACTTATCAGAAAGAAGATGGACTGTTCGAGAATAAGAAGGTAGATATAGAACCTTTGATCAGTTGGAAAGATGACATTTTTGTTTTTCGTGATGAAGAGATTGGAGATATTATCCAGACACTGTCTCGTTGGTATAATGTTTCTATTCAGCTTGATGATAATATTCGGAATACTCGGTATACAGGAATATTGTCGCGTAAGCAGTCGCTGATAGAAACGCTTGACGCACTCCGTATGACAGGTGAATTAGACTTTCATATCCATCATAATAAAAAGGTGGATTTACTGGAAAAGAAATAAATATAAGTTTAACCATAAAATCAAAGAACAGAATGAGCGTGAAATTCACTTCAAAAGGGCTGTCTATGCTATTGGCATGTACATTGTCCCTGTCGGTTCCGGTGACTGCATATTCACAAGGCAGCCATCAGGTGAGAATTACGATGACGGTAGACAAGCAACCGTTGCAGCAGGTTCTGGAGACGCTGGGCAAAAAGCATGGTTACCAGCTCTTCTATAATGCCTCTTTAGTAAAAGGCATTAAAGTATCGGCTAATCTGAAACAGGCCGATATAAATCAAGTAATGAGCCGTTTACTTGCCAATACCAATCTGCAGTATTCTATTAAGGGTAAGACTATTGTCATCACTTCTTCTGCCAAGGGTCAGCAGGGTAAGACTTTGCTAAAGGGACGTGTAGTAGACAATACGGGTGTAGGACTGCCTGGAGTGAATATCTATACTAAAGATAGAACACAGTTGGCTGTAACAGATTTAGACGGAAACTTCGCTTTTGCCAAGCCGCTGACTAGAGGTGTGGTGGTAAACTTTACATCGGTAGGTATGAAGTCGCAACGCATTACTTATAATGGTGAAAGTACGCTTAAAATAGTGATGGTAGAAGACGTGAACGAGCTGGAAGACGTGGTTGTAACAGGTGTGGTAAATAAGATGAAGAATAGTTTTACCGGTTCGGCAGCTACATTTACCGGAGCGCAACTGAAAGGTGTAGGAACTCAGAACGCCATTGCCAGCTTGAAGACATTGGATCCTTCGTTCAATGTGCTCGACAGTGAGTTCGGTTCCGACCCTAACCGTATGCCGGATATTGAGATTCGTGGAAAGTCTAGTTTAATAAGTACTCGTGACGAATTGGCTGAAGACCCCAATCAGCCGTTGTTTATCCTTGATGGTTTTGAGTCATCGCTTGAGGCTATCTATAATCTGGATATGAACCGTATAGCTTCTATTACTATTTTGAAAGATGCGGCATCTACGGCCATTTATGGTTCGAAAGCATCGAATGGTGTTGTAGTTGTAGAGACCATTAAGCCGAAATCAGGCCGCCTGCATCTTACATATAATGGTTCGGCCAACGTACAGTGGGCGGATTTGACCAGTTATAACTTGATGAATTCGGCCGAGAAGCTGGAGTTTGAAAAGTTGGTAGGACGGTACAGTAATTTCAGTAACACTGAACAGGAATTACGTCTGATGCAATCGTATAACCAAAAATTGTCAGACATCGCCCGTGGCGTAGATACCTATTGGTTGTCAGAGCCGCTTCGCACAGGTTTGAATCATCGTCATTCGGTATATGCCGAAGGTGGCGAAGGTGCTTTCATGTTCGGTTTAGGATTCTCTTATAATGGGGTGACAGGTATTATGAAAGATTCTAAGCGTGATAACATCAGTGGAAACATCGATTTGACATATCGTCTGAACAAACTTCAGTTCAGCAATAAGTTCTCTCTTGACAATACCGATAGCCAGAACCCTATGGTGAGCTTCTCTGAATATGCAAAGGCGAATCCTTATTATATGAAATATAATGAAGACGGTGGTGTGGATAGATGGTTGGAATATACCGATGATATAAAAGCGTCTAACCCACTGTATGACGCATCGCTGAATAGCTACAGCAAGAGTGGCGGATTCTCTTTGTCGGATAAGTTTATAGCAGAATACACTCCTATACATGAAATGAAGATTCGCGCACGTTTTGGTATTACTCATACTAATAGTGAGTCTAAGAATTTCTACTCACCGCGTTCTACTGCATATTATGAAACGGAGTATACAAAGCGCGGTTCGTACAGTTGGGGACAGACCAAGACTAACAAGTATGAAGGTGAATTGACACTGACTTATGCTAAGGTTCTTAAGGATGTTCATATGTTCAATCTTGCGTTGGGAGGCTATCTGTCGCAAACTAATAGTACATATAACGGTTATTCGGCTGTAGGATTCCCTATGGGCGACTATGATTTGCCTTCATTCGCCAACGGATATCCTGAGGGCGGAAAACCTGGCTACAGCGAAAATATAAGTCGTTCGGTAAGTGGTTATGCCATAGGTAGCTACTCTTATGATAATCGCTACCTGCTCGATTTCAGTTACCGTGTAAACGGTTCGTCTGTATTCGGACGCAATAAGCATTATATAGGTACATGGGCAGTCGGTTTGGCATGGAATATCCATAATGAAAAGTTCATCAAGGATAATATTGACGGTATTTCATATCTTAAACTGCGTGCTTCTATCGGTAATCCGGGTAATCAGAACTTTTCTTCTTCGGCTACACTTACTACATTCCGCTATAATTTCAACTCTTTCAATTATTTCGGTATGAGTACTTCGATGGCGCAGTTGGGTAATCCTAATTTGGAGTGGCAGACTACTATCGACCGTAATATCGGTTTTGATATCACCATTCTTAATGATAGATTGAAATTGGTAGGAGACTATTATTATAAAACAACAGACCCGTTGCTTATTACTATTGATATGCCGGCCTCTTCGGGTGCTACAAACAATCAGATTTATAAGAACTTCGGTAAGCAGACTTCAAAAGGATTTACCGGACAGGCTACTTATTACATTATCCGTCAGATAAAGAACCGTTTGTGGTGGAATGTACGTGGAACGTTGCGTACAGGAAAAACAGAATTGTCTGGCATCGGCAATCAGCTTGAATCGTTCAACTCGAAAGAGCGTGAAGGCGATAATCGTTCTACCAAGCGTTATTACGATGGTGCCAGCACGGATGATATCTGGGTAGTGCGTTCTGCTGGTATTGACCCTGCTACCGGACGTGAAATATTCATCAAGAAGAACGGTGAACTGACTTACGACTTCTCTTATGATGACGAAGTGATAGTAGGCAATAGCCGTCCTACAATAGAAGGTGTGCTTGGAACCTCATTCTCATGGAAAGGTTTGTCTGTAAGTGCCGATTTCCGTTATCGTGTGGGCGGTTATTCATTTAACTCTGTTTTGTTCAATAAGGTAGAGAATATCAGTACAAGTTCATTGATATACAATCAGGATAAACGAGCATTGTATGACCGTTGGCAGAAACCGGGCGATCAGGCTCAATTTAAGGATATAGCTAACTCTGTATCTACTCCGATGTCATCTCGTTTTGTACAAAGAGACAATTCATGGTCTTTGGAATCACTTCGTATAGGATACGAGTTTTCTCCTGAATTGGCACATCGTTTCGGCATGAGTTCAATTCGCTTCAATGCCTACATGAACGATATTTTCCGTTTGACAACGATTAAGCAAGAACGTGGTACATCATATCCGTATGCTCGTAGCGTATCGTTTGCACTCTCATTAACCCTTTAAAAATGTATAACTATGAAACTGAATAAATATATTATAACATTATCGGTTGTACTTTGCGGCTTGCTAAGCGGATGTACTGATTGGCTTGACACACAGCCTAACGACAAGCAAAGTGAAGAACAGCAGTTCTCTACGAAAGATGGATATTATGCAGCTGTGAACGGAGTTTATAACCGTATGTCGAGTTCTTCACTTTACGGAAAGACTTTAACCTATGGAGACCTTGATATACTTGGACAGTATTACGTTGTAGAACAGAGTAATCAGGGTAGTTATTATAAATATCTGCGTGCTCTTACTAATTGGGATTATACAGAAGAAGGTGTAGAAGCGGTATTGAGTTCTACGTGGAATGCGGCATACTCTACTATCATGAACATTAACGTGGTTTTGGAAAATATAGAAAAGGAAGCCTCGGGTGGAAATGTTCTTTCTAATAAAGAATACAGAATGCTGAAAGGTGAGATGCTGGCTGCGCGTGCTATGATTCATTTTGATCTGCTTCGCTGGTTTGGTCCTATTTATAGTAAAAATCCCGAAGGTAGAGGTATTCCTTATAACGATACAACTAATCCGCAGATTCTCTCAATATTGAATGCTAAAACAGTGCTTAATGATTATATATTGCGCGATTTGAAAGCGGCAGAAAATCTATTGGCCGATTCTGACCCTGTAGTTACCGAAGGCCCTCGTGCTGAATATGACGAGGTGAATCTCGATAACTCTATGCGTTATCGTCAGTTGCGTCTTAATTACTATGCTACGGTATTGCTTACGGCACGTGCATATCTGTGGGGTGACGATATTGATAATGCGTTGGCTGAGGCTCAGAAACTTACGGATGATCCTAAAGTGGATGGATTCTTTCCATCGGTAGATAAAGCGAAATTGCTTGGCAACTATAACGATCCAGACCGTATGTTCTCTACAGAAGTATTGTTTGGTTATTATAATAAGGACCGTGGTTTGATATATGATAATACGTTCGGTGGCGGAAATACAGGTACAGCTCTGTTGATACCTCGTTCGGGATACGTTGACGCAAAGTTGTTCAGCGGTTACGATGCTGAAGATATCCGTTATAAATCGCAGTGGGAATTGGGAGAAACCCTTGACGGTCAGTCTTCACTGAAGCTTACTAAGTTTAAAGAGATAAATGATGCAGGCAAGAGCGAAGCGGAAAACAATAAAGAAGACGAAACAGGTGTTCTGCAGGTTCAGAAGTTTTATGGAACCCTTTGCTCTCTGATAAAGTTGAGTGAAGCATATTATATTGCGGCAGAGGTTATGATGAGAAAAGGCGATTTGGCTAATGCCTGGAAGTATCTGGATACTGTACGTGGTAATCGCGGATTGGGTGCTTACGGGCCGTCTACCAACGAAAAGAATTTCTGGAAGTTCCTTACTCTCGATTATATTCGTGAGTTTGTGGGTGAAGGTCAGAAATTCTTCTATTTCAAACGTAGGAATATGGGATTTGACAATGACTACAACGGACGTAAGGAAATAGCTGTGATGGTAAGTGCTGGATTCCCTCCGTTTGTACCTCCTACTTATAGCTATGAAGATAAGGCTACTGATGCGGAGAAAGAGAAACGTTTTGTTGCGCCGTTGCCAGAGAGTGAACTGAATAACCGTTAACTTAAAAACTGAATTGAAATGAAAAATAAATGGATATTATCAATATTGGCTTTTTCAAGCATGTTTGTTGCGTGCAAGAAAGAGACTATCGACCTATACGAAATGGACGATGCGAAGATTTATTTTCAGATGCAGTCGTATTCATCATCTAATGGTGCTGTAGGATATTCTAATTCAACTACTTATTCATTTGTAGGTGTAAACCAGAAGGTGGAAGGTCTTACTTTTAGGGCTACAGTTCAACTTATGGGTAAAGTGGTAGATTATGACCGTGCGTGTAAAATCACTATCGATGCCGATAGTACAACCATGGTTCAAGGTGTAGATTATGAGATAGACCTTGATACATTGAAGATAAGAGCAGGACGTAACTCGGCTTCTTTTGGAGTGCGCTTTTTGCGTAGTGCGAACATAAAAGAAAAGATTCAGGTGCTCTGTCTTAAGTTGGAGCCGAATGAAAACTTCCAGGTGCTCGATACTTATCGTTCTACAAACGTGTGGTCTAATACTACCGCAAAGAATATGGACGGTTCTAGATTCGCGTTTTTTATGAGTGAAATTTATAAGCAGCCTAGTAGATGGAGTCAGGTAGACGCTAATACTTTCTTTGGTAAGTGGACGGCTACCAAGTATGTATTTATAAATGACTTCTTTAGTTTCACTACGGATGATTGGGAATGGTCTACTGGTAGAATCAGCAAGGGACGTATGCCTTTCTATGCCCGTGAGCTACAGAAAGAATTACAGAAGCGTGCAGATGCAGGAAATCCGTTGTATGAAGACGACGGTAGTTATATGCAACTTGGCGATGGCTATAAGGTGACTTATGACAATGTAACAGAAAAATCTAATTAAACAGACTGAAAGATGAAAAAGACAATATTAAAGCTGATGCCCGTTGTGGGTATGTGTGCGGCTATTTCTTTTACTTCTTGCTCTAAGGATAAAGGAAACTACACTTACAGTGACAAGAATATAATAACCATCGAGAATATACCGGCATTGACTTCTGTATTAGCAAATGCTGAATATGTAGATTTGAAACCGGTTATTACATCTTCTATTGATGGAGACGTGAAAGCCGATGATGCGAACTATTCTTTTACGTATATGCGAAAGAATTCGGAAGGTAAATGGGTGCAGTTGGGCAGCGAAAAGGACTTGCATATACTGGCGGAGATGAGTGCAGGTACAAATAATTGCTATTTTGCCGTAACCGATAATCGTACTGGGGTGCAAACCATCTATCCGTTTGATGTACGTGCTACCACTATTACTTCCGAGGGTTGGCTGGTGCTTTGTAACGAAGGCGCGGAAGAGAAAGTACGCATGGATATGTTGTCGCAGATTTCGTTAAATCGTATTACTCCGGCATATAATGTGTTGCCTACGGATGAGGTGAATCCTATGTATCATGCTACTAAAATAGGATATGTAAGAACTTATGGTGGATTCAGTAATATATTTATGTTTTCTGAAACCGATTCTTATGTAGTACCTACAGCCGATTCTTATGCTTATGGTGAATTAGGTAAGCTTACGCAAGCATACGAGTTTAAGGCTAATCAGTTCTTGACTAACACAAACGATCATGTAGTTAATCATGTAACATTGCCTTATCAGGCATTCGGACGTCCTAATGCGGCTATCTGTGTGTCTAAAGAAGGAAATGCTTATGCTTATAACTATAAGTCGACTAACATGTCTGCAGCTTTTGAGTATCCTATAAATACTTCAACTCGTGGTGGAAATCCGGAGTACAAGGTCTCTCCTTATATCGGGGCCACAGAGCTTCGTTTTGATGGTATAAGTACAAGTTATGCATGTGCCTTGCTTTATGATGTAGATAACAAACGCTTTATTGGTTGGAGTAGTAATGGAGCTGCTAATGATGACCCCGCTGGCATTACTCAGAAGTGTGCTCCTATTACAGACCCTACAGACGGAAAGAAGTTCAGTTTTCAAACAGGCATGGATTTAGTTTGTATGCTTAATACAGCTCAGTCGTCAGGAACTGTATACTGTATTATGCAAGATGGCAGCAAGCGTCATGTGTACGCTATCAGTGTGCTTACGGATGAGTTTAAGCAACTTGATGCGTTCTTGAACATAGACGCTCCTGATTTTGATAAGGCTACTTGCTTTGCGGCAAGTTCTCAGTACGCAGTGATTTATTATGCGTATAAGAATAAGTTGTACTCTTATAACTTGGCTACCAAGGCTTCTGCGGAATTAGATCTTGATTCGAAAGAAGAGGTTACAATGCTGAAGTTTAATAGATATGATGATCCTTGGGGTACGGGTTCTGGCATTAAACAGAGTTTCTTGGGTAAACTTGATGAGGCTACTCGCCAAATTTATCTTGACAGACAGAATGAGTTGATAGTAGGCTCTTATGATTCTTCTGCTTCGGACGGCAATGGAGGTATATTGCGATTCTATACAGTAGGCGATGGCGGACAGAATCTTGCTCTGAAGAAAGACCAAGCTAACGATGCGGAACGTGTTTGGGAATTCAAGGATTTTGCACGGATTGTTGATGTGCGTTATAAGGAAGTGAAATAATATTATAGTGCGTATGCGTAATATTACTTCTAAGATATTAGTGGTGGTACTGTTTTGTACCGCCACTTTTTCTGGTTTATATGCACAGGGTATAGCTTTTAATCATGATTCATTTAGTGCAGCGGTAAAAGCTGCGGCACAAGAGCGAAAACTTGTATTCATGGATTGTTATACATCGTGGTGTGGACCGTGTAAAATGCTGGCTCGTGATGTTTTTACCAACGATACGGTTGGCGATTTCTTTAATAAACATTTTGTTTGTGTTAAGGTAGATATGGAGAAAGAAGACGGACCAGAACTGGCTCGTAGATTTCAAGTAATGGCGTACCCTACACTTCTTTTCATTAATTCTGATGATATGAATGTGGCTTATCGTTTAACTGGAGGCCACCGTGGTACGCAATGGTTGGTAGAGGCAGGGGAAAAGGCTCTCGACCCATCATCAAATCTGATAGGATTAGCTGAAGCGTATGCTAAGAACAAGCAAGATACAGTGATTGTTGCCAAGTATTTGTCTTGTCTTTCAGAGACTTCTTCTTCTGTTCTGTTTGATAGTGTACTTTCCGAATACTTACAGAATGCAACTGTTGTCAATAAGTGTTCTGAGGCTACTTGGAAGATGTTGGAGCGTTACGTTAAAGATCCGTATTCTTCATGGTTTGAATATCTTTATAGTCACGCTTCTGATTTTGCAGCTGTGGTAGGGCCGGAAAGAGTAGGCAAGAAGTTGTTTGATACGTACTATTATGCTGTTATGGGATTTATAAAGCGGAAACGTATTCCTGAAAAACAATTTCCACGTAGTCAGTTTGATAAATTATTCGCTTTGCTTAAAGATTATAGAGGAAGGGATGCCGATTTTTTCCGTGCGGAAATGACAATGGTAGAATGTGTGCAGTGTTCTGATTATAAGCGTATGATGGATGAACTTGATGAATGTGAGCGGCGAGGTATTCTTTCTTCTGCTGAAACTCGATTCTATTTTGTGTGGCTTAACTTGACGTATCTGTGTGAGTCGGATGATGCATCGACAATAAGTAGAGGATTGAAATGGGCTGAAACAATTCATCCTTTAATGTCAGGCGATCAAATGGAGAAAGCGTGGCAATCTATGGTGCAGAAGTTGAAAAATGCCAAGATTCGAAAATAAGATTATACAACCGCCGGCATAAAATAAGCCTCGTAGAAAAGAGCATTGCTATGACCTACGAGGCTTTTATTTCAGTATGGATTCGTAATTATCCTAAGAACGAGATAAGTACACCGGCAGCTACAGCCGAGCCGATAACGCCCGAAATGTTGCTGGCCATACAGTATTGCAATACGTGGTTCTTTGAATCGTATTTCAATGCTATCTCATTGGCTACACGGCTTGCCATAGGCACGGCACTAAGACCGCAGGCACCGATAAGCGGATTAATTTTCTTCTTGGTGAAGAGGTTGAATAACTTCACGAAAAGAATACCGCCTGAAATTGATAATGCGAAAGCAAGGAAACCGCCGATTACGATACCGATAGTGGTCCAGTTTAAGAATGCGTCGATAGTCATGGTAGCACCTACTGAGATGCCCAAGAAGATGGTAGCCGCATTCATGATGCTGTTTGACGCAGCGTCGAACAGACGAGAGGTGTTGCTACCGATTTCCTTAACCAAGTTACCGAACATAAGCATACCTACCAAAGGCACTGCCGACGGAACGAACAAGGCTACTACTGTAGTGGTTACGATAGGGAAAAGAATTTTAAGCACGCGCAAGTTCTTGATTTCAACTTTCGACGGATATTTCTTTTCCTGTTCCTTCATGTTGATAGACAACTCTTTCTTTGAGCACCATATACGTACCACCAAAGGTATGATAACAGGCACCAAAGCCATGTAAGAGTAAGCTGCGATGGCGATAGGGCCTAACAAATGAGGAGCCAGCTTGATGGTGGTAAAGATGGCGGTAGGACCGTCGGCACCACCGATGATACCAAGTGACGCGGCTTCCTTAGGAGTGAATCCCATAAGGATGGCAACCAACAATACGGTGAAGATACCCAGCTGGGCAGCGGCACCGAAAATAGACAGACGCAGATTTCTAAGCATCGGACCGAAGTCGGTCAGTGCACCTACACCCATAAAGATGATAGGAGGCAAGAATCCAGTCTTGATAAGCATATAGTAAATGAAGTTCATCAAGCCAAGGTCGTGCGCTATTTCGTGCAGCGGCATTTCCCAGATGTTCTTCATTACCCCATTAACCATCACCATACCGTTTTCGTCGGCCTGGATAACTCCCATATCACCACCGGGGAAGTTGGCGAGCAATACGCCGAAAGCGATAGGTACAAGCAACAGAGGCTCGTATTGCTTCTTGATTCCCAAGTACAGTAACACGAAAGCGATGGCATACATGATGAGGAACCGCGGGTCTTCGGCAATGTTGCTGAAGGCGGTCATATCATACAGTCGTTCTAATATATCTTCCATTATAATATTTTCATTAATACGTCATCTTCTGATACGGCATCGCCAGAGTTTACACAAATGGCAGTGACGGTTCCGCTAAATTCGGCACGGATTGCGTTAAAGGTCTTCATTGCTTCTACGTAGCACAATACATCGCCCTGGTTTACTTTCTGACCTACCTTCACGGCTGGGTCGCCTGCTTGTTTAACCAAGAAGAACTTACCTTCGAGCGGAGAAAGTACATCTTTACCTTCGCCACCGGCTGCTGGTGCGGCTGCTGCAGGAGCTGCGCCTTGTGCGGCGTTAAGGGTAGCAGGGTTAACGTCGCCAAATGCTACAGTTACACGATACGGCTGTCCGTTAACGTCTACTGTAAGTACCTTGGTAGGTTCGTTAGCCATGTGAACTTCTTCTTTAACTTCACGACGTTTCTTCACGTCTTCAAGGAAGTCGGCCTTAGCTTTACCGCTCTTGTATGCTTCGTACTGTTCTGGGTGCATAGCATATTCAAACAGCTCTTCGTCGTCTTGTCCGGTTTCCCATTTCTTTTCCCACATCATCTGGCGGTATTTTTCCAACTGGTCGGGGAAGTTGTCTTGCGGATTTCCGGTAAAGAACTTACGTCCTTCGCGTTCTGCTTTCTCTACGATTTCTGGAGCCAATTCGCCCGGCAGTTTACCTGCCTTGCCCAGAATCATATCCCAAATGTTGTCGGCTATGATACCCCAGCGTTCTTTGCCCTTTTCCATCTGGATAACGTTCATCATGGCAAGGTTTTTAACGTACTGGCTGAACGGAGTTACCAAGCAAGGATAACCTACGCGTGGCCATACGTATGCTACTTCATCGAACAACTTGATAAGCAATTCGTCTTGAGTCATGAACGGTTGGTTACGTTTAGCCTTATATTTGTTGATTGATTCCAAGTTAGAGTCGAGGTCGGCCATCAAGCTACCCATCATACCTCCAGGCAATCCCGGACCGATAAGCAATGAGTTCATGAGGCGGTTACGCGGGCTGATGTACAATCCCAAGAAGTCGTCCATGAATTCCTGAATCATAGAACGTACCTTCATGTATGCCGACATGTTGATTTTGGCTACTTTGAAGCCTGCGTCTTTCAGCATAGCCTGTACGCTGATGATGTCTGCGTGTCCTGTACCCCATGATAACGGGTCCATACCTACGTCGATATAGTCGCATCCTGCCTTACATACTTCGAGTATAGAAGCCATGTTAAAGCCAGGTCCTGCATGAGAGTGATATTGGATAGGAATATTTTTGATTTTCTTGATGCCTTCTACCAGTTTACCCAAGAATACCGGGCGTCCGATACCTGCCATATCTTTGATACAGATTTCGTCGGCACCTGCTTCGATTAGTTGCTTAGCGATGTTTAGATAATACTCAACGGTGTGGATGGGTGAGTAGGTGATACAAAGGCTACACTGAGAAATCATGCCTGCCTCGTGTGCATACTTGATAGACGGGATGATGTTACGCACGTCGTTCAATCCGCAGAATGTACGGGTGATGTCTGTGCCCTGTGCTTTTTTAACCTTATAGAACAATTTACGCACATCGGCCGGAACCGGACTCATACGCAATCCGTTCAATGCTCGGTCTAGCATGTGTGTTTGTATGCCTGCTTCATGAAATGGCTTAGTCCATTGGCGAACTGCATTGTTTGGGTTTTCGCCGAATAGCAAGTTTACTTGTTCAAAACCTCCTCCGTTGGTCTCAACACGGGCGAAACAGCCCATTTCGATAATAGCCGGAGCAACTTTTACTAACTGGTCTACACGTGGCACGTATTTACCTGCGCTTTGCCACATATCGCGGAAGACCAGACTGAATTTTACTTCTCTTTCCATTGTGTAAGTAACGTGTTTTTCTCTTTAAATAGGATTATTATAATTTTTCTATCTTAATTACCTGACCCTTACCGGCAGTAAGGATATCCACGGCTGCCTTGATAGCATCCATGTCGGCTGCATTGCTAGAAACGCTGCTTGCGGCGGGTTTCTTTTTAGCGTCTTCTTCGGGTGCAAATTTGTTTACCAAAGAGATGAGGCCGTTGCTTAACCAGATAATAATCAGAAGAATCACGAAGGTTGTAGCCATACCTACTACCATCAACAATAATCCCAGTCCGATATTTTCCATTGTTTTACAATTTAGTTTTATTTCTCAGTATCGTCACAAAATTACAGTTTTTAGGGGTAACGAATGATAATCGTTTATTAAAGAATGTAAATTTACGCCAATATTATATTATTCTACCCATAGCATGTCGCTCATAATGCCGTCGGATACGAAAATTCCTTGCTCGGTTAGTCGCAATGTACCGTCGGTTATTTGCAGTGTGCCTTGCTCTATGTGTGGGCGTGCCATGCGCAGACAGTAGTCGTATAAGCGTGTGCCGAAATCGGTTTTTAGTTTATCTAACGACATGCCCCAGCAGGTGCGTATGGCGGTTATCACGAAATCGTTGTAGCGGGTAGTCTGGTCGAGTTCTTCTATTTCGAAATCTAGGGTTCCGTTTTCGGCGGCATCGATGTATCGGTCTATCGAAGCCACGTTCCATTGTCGTGATTGTCCGTCGAACGAGTGTGCCGAGGCACCGCATCCCAAGTATTTTTTGCCTACCCAATAGCTGGAGTTGTGACGTGAATGCAATCCAGGCAGCGAGAAATTAGATATTTCGTAATGCTGGTATCCGGCTTCTTTCAGACGGTGTATAAGCATGGTGAAGAGTCTAACGCTCAAGTCTTCGTCGGCTTCTTCCACTCGGTGCTGTTCGCGTAAGTTCCATAGCGGTGTTCCTTCTTCGTAAATAAGGTGATAGGCTGAGATGTGTTCGGGGCGCATCTTGATAGCCTGCTCTAAATCGGAAGCCCAAGTCTGTTCGGTTTCGTTGGGCAGTCCGTACATCAGGTCGATGCTGATGTTGTTGAAGCCAGCATTGCGGCATCTATCAAATGCTTCGATAGCTTGCTGCGCCGTATGTCGGCGATGGAGCAGGCTGAGGCTTTCATCATTGAAAGTCTGAATGCCCATGCTGAGTCGGTTGAAGGGTAGTGTACGAAGCATTGAAACATATTCATCGTTCAAATCGTCTGGATTTGCTTCGATGGTTATCTCGGCATCGGGCGACATCTTATATATATGGTGTATCGTTTCGAATACTTGTTCGAAGTCTGTTTTACTTAATTGTGATGGTGTGCCGCCGCCCCAGTATATAGTTTCTATAAGTTCGTCATCGAGATAGCTTTTACGAATTTGCAGTTCTTTGCATAGTGCAGCCGTGTAGCGGTGTTTCATCTCATCGCGTGTGGTAGAATAGAAGTCGCAATACAGGCAGCGGCGCTTGCAGAACGGTATGTGTAGGTAGATTCCTGCCATGAGCTGATTATATTACGTAGCCGAACACGACATATCCTATAATTCCGGCTATGATAATCAGCATTATAGGGTTGACTTTATATTTATGTGAAGCGATGAATGCTCCTAAGAACAGTGCAATGCTTGTTAGAATCTGAATGTTGTCTGAACCGAAGTTTTCATGGTTCATCAGAACTAATGCGGCTGCAGCCAATAGTCCCACAACTCCAGGACGTAGACCGCTGAATACGGATGCTATGACCGGATGTTTCTGGTATTTCAGGAAGAATTTACTGATTAGTACCATCAGAATGAATGAAGGAAATACTACCGAGAGTGTAGCAATAGCCGAGCCTAATATGCCTATGGCGTGGCTGTATCCGGCATTTACCACTGCCGAGTAGCCCACGTAGGTGGCAGAGTTGATGCCGATAGGTCCCGGTGTCATCTGGCTGATAGCGATGATGTCTGTAAATTCTGGCGAGGTGAGCCATTGGTGGCGTGTCACTACTTCGCCCTGTATCATTGAAATCATGGCATATCCGCCTCCGAAGCCGAATAACCCGATTTTGAAGAATGTATAAAATAGTTGTAAGAATATCATGCTTTGTTTCCTCCGTCGTCTGTTTGCGTTTTGTTTTTGTATCGTCCGTACAGGTAGCCTCCCAGTCCGCTCAGTATGATTACGTAGATGGGAGAGAAGTCGAGTGACCAGATAAGCAGTGCCGATACCGCCGGAATCCAGACGTTATAGCGAGATATTTTGGCTGATTTCGCCATTTTGAATGTAGGTGCGGCTATAAGTGCCACAACCGCGGGACGTATTCCTTTGAAGATGTTTTCTACAGCAGGGTAATCCTTGAACTGCTGAAAGAAGAGCGCGATGGCAAGTATGATAATGAATGATGGCAATATGGTGCCGAGAGCCATGAAGAACGCTCCCCAGAATTTGCGTAGCTTGTATCCTATGAAGATGGCTATGTTTACAGCGAAGATGCCGGGCACGGTCTGCGCCAATGCCATAAGGTCGATGAAGTCTTCTCGTGAGACCCATTTCTGCTTGTCGATGATTTCCGCTTCGATAAGCGGTATCATTGCATATCCGCCGCCGATGGTGAAAAGACCGATGCGCGAAAATATGCAGAATGACTTGAGATAAAAGTTCATTGTTCTTGTATTGATAAAAAGTAAGGCACGTACCTTACGGATAACCATTATCCGTGGGTCCGTGCCTTAAAATGTAGTTTATAATCGGAAAACCTGATTATTTCTTGTGTGCTTCAACCCACTTGCGTGCATTTACGAAAGCTTCCATCCACGGAGTGATCTGGTCTTCGTGTACACGGTCTAATGGATAGTATGCGTTTTCCCATGGGAAACATGCACGTTCCAAGTGAGGCATCATTGCCAAATGACGTCCGTTTTGGCTAGCGATACCTGCTACGCTATAGTCTGATCCGTTAGGATTGCCTGGATATTCATCGTAAGAATACTTCAGAACTACGTTGTAGTGGTCTTCAGGATAAGGCAATGAGAACTTACCTTCTCCGTGAGCTACCCAGATACCGAGTTTAGAACCGCTCAATGAGCCGAACATTACGCTGCGGTTAGTAGGTACTGTAACGCCAAGGAATGCTGATTCGAACTTGTGTGAGTCGTTATGCAACATCTTGCCTTTCTTCTTATCTTCAGGAGTGATAAGTCCCAGTTCCATCATCAGCTGGCAACCGTTACATACACCCAGTGACAGAGTATCTTCGCGTGCGTAGAAGTTATCGAGAGCGGCTTTTGCTTTCGGGTTGAACAAGAAGCTACCTGCCCATCCCTTAGCCGAGCCTAATACGTCTGAGTTAGAGAAACCGCCACAGTAAACTACCATGTTGATGTCTTCCAGTGTTTCGCGTCCGCTTACCAAGTCGGTCATGGTAACGTCTTTCACGTCGAAACCTGCCAAGTAAAGCATGTAAGCCATTTCGCGTTCGCCATTGGTACCCTTTTCACGGATGATAGCTGCCTTGATTCCGCTCGGTGTGCGACGGTCAGGATTCAATCCGAACTGTGAAAGCTTACCTGTGAATGATGGGTTGAACGCAAATTCGATAGGCTGCTTTTCGTAGTTTTCGAAACGCTTCTTAGCGCAACCGTTCATGCTTTGCTTACGATCGAGCAAGTAAGAAGTAGAATACCAAACTTCGCGCAGATAGTCAATACCGAACTGATAAGTAGCGTCGTCCTTAGTTACGAGGATATGACGTTCTTCGCTAGGAGTACCAAGCTTGATGTAGCCTACACCAGCGTCTTCGAGTATCTTCTTAACTTCAGCCTTGTTCTTATCTGCTACCTGGATAACGATACCTGGGTTTTCTGCGAAGAGAACCTTCACGATGTCGTGGTCTTTCATCTTGTCGAGGTTGATTTCCATACCACCTTCTGTGTTAGCGAAGCACATTTCGAGCAAGGTAGTAATCAAGCCACCTGCAGAAATATCGTGTCCTGCCAAGATGAGGCCCTTATTAATAAGTTCCTGAACAGCCAAGAATGCGTCGCGGAAGTATTCCGGATTCTGTACGGTAGGAACATCGTCGCCAATCTTGTTAAGTGACTGTGCGAATGCCGAACCGCCAAGACGAAGCTGGTCGAAACTGAAGTCGATATGATAGAATGTTGATTTTGCGTTGTTTACCATAACTGGCGATACCACTTTCTTGATATCCGATACCTCGCCGCCTGCAGAAACGATAACTGTTCCCGGGCTGACAATCTTTTCACCATTAGGATACTTCTGAGTCATAGACAAAGAGTCCTTACCGGTAGGTACGTTGATTTCGAGTGAGCAGCAGAAATCAGACAAAGCCTTAACGGCAGTGTACAGACGAGCGTCTTCGCCTTCCTGTGCACGGCAAGGCCACATCCAGTTGGCTGACAAAGAAATGCTGTCGAGCCCTTCTGCCAATGGTGCCCATACGATATTGGTAAGAGCTTCGGCAACAGACAATACTGAACCAGCTGCCGGATTAGCCAATGCAGCCTGAGGAGCGTGTCCTAGTGCAGTAGCGATACCCTTTTCACCACGGTAGTCGAGGGCTACAACACCACAGTCGCTAAGTGGCAACTGAATTTCACCTTGACACTGCTGGCGAGCAATCTTGCCTGTTACAGAGCGGTCTACCTTATTAGTTAACCAGTCTTTGCAAGCTACAGATTCAAGCTGCAACACGCGGCGAACATATTCATCGAGTTTAGTGACATCGTAAGAAACGTTTTCGTAATGACGTTCTACTGTCTTGTCAATCATGTAAGTCTTAGGAGAAGAACCGAACATCTGATCTACAGCCAAGTCGAAAGGACGTACGCCGTCAGCCTGTTCGAATGCGAATCTGTGATCGCCTGTAGTTTCACCAACTACATACATCGGAGCACGTTCGCGTTCGGCAATCTTCTGTACATGTTCTAACGCTTCGTCTTCGATAAGCAATCCCATACGTTCTTGCGATTCGTTGGCGATGATTTCTTTAGCCGACAGAGTTTCGTCGCCGATAGGCAACTTATCCATGTGGATTAATCCACCGCAGTCTTCTACCAACTCAGACAAGCAGTTTACGTGACCTGCTGATCCGTGGTCGTGGATAGAAACGATAGGGTTAGTATCTTCTTCGCAGAGAGCACGTACTACATTGTATGCACGTTTCTGCATTTCTGCGTTAGCACGCTGAACGGCGTTCAGTTCGATACCAGAAGAATAACGTCCGGTTTCTACTGATGATACAGAACCACCACCCAAGCCGATGCGGTAGTTGTCACCACCTAATACTACGATTTCGTCGCCTGCTTCGGGAGTGCCCTTCAAGCAGTCGCGTTTAGTACCGTAGCCTACACCACCTGCCAGCATGATTACCTTATCGTAAGCATACTGTTCTCCGTTTTCCTGATGTTCGAAGGTAAGAACAGAACCGCAGATCAGCGGCTGACCAAACTTGTTACCGAAATCAGAAGCACCGTTAGAAGCCTTGATAAGAATCTGCTCTGGAGTTTGATATAACCAGTTACGAACGGGGAGGATGTTTTCCCATTCACGACCTTCGTCTGTACGTGGGTAAGATGTCATGTAGACTGCTGTTCCGGCGATAGGCCATGAGCCTTTACCACCACCCATACGGTCGCGAATTTCACCACCGGTACCTGTAGATGCACCATTAAACGGCTCTACAGTGGTAGGGAAGTTGTGTGTCTCAGCTTTCAGTGAGATAACAGTCTTTATATCTTTAATGATGAAATAATCAGAAGTAGAATGATCTTGCGGGGCGAATTGCTCTACAACAGGACCTTCGGCGAAAGCCACGTTGTCTTTGTAGGCAGAGATGATTTTGTTGGGGTTTTCTTGAGTGGTCTTCTTGATCATTTGGAAAAGTGAAGATTCCATTTCCTGACCATCGATGATGAATGTACCGCCGAATATTTTGTGACGGCAGTGCTCAGAATTAATCTGCGCGAATCCGAATACTTCAGAGTCGGTAAGCTTACGTCCGAGGTCTTTCTCTACTTTCAGAAGGTAATCCATTTCTTCGCGTGAGAGGGCCAAACCTTCTTTCTCATTGTATTCTTCAAGATTCTCAATGTAGATAATAGGTTGTGGTTTGATGTCTACGTCGAAAATCTTCTGATCCAAACCATGATACATACGTTGCAGCATCGGGTCATGATCTGCGTTTTCATCTTTTACAGGGAAATATTCCTCGATGCGTCGTATGCCGTTAAGACCCATATTCTGTGTAATTTCCACAGCATTGGTACTCCACGGAGTGATCATTTCGCGGCGCGGACCGATAAACCACCCCTTGAGGTTGTCTTCATTTTCTACTGTAGCGTCGCTATACAGCCAGCACAATTTTTTAATGTCTTCAGAGTTTAGCTCATTGCTGCATTCTGTAGCAATTATGCTTTTAGTGGGTGTTCTGAAAAATAGAATCATAGCACTTTTTATATTTGTTAGATGATATTTTACTACCATTGCTTAAATGATGTGCAAAGTTATATAAAAGCCCGTTTGTATGAAAGAAAATCAAACCGAAATGCATATCTTTCGTAAAAAAGTACCATCTTTGCAGCATGAATTGGATTGAACACGTAACTATTATAGATTTATTGATAAAAGGGTTCGTGGTGGGGGTTGTCGTGTCCGCACCTTTGGGCCCTGTTGGTGTGCTTTGCATTCAGCGTACTTTGAACAAAGGGCGCTGGTTTGGCTTTGTCACAGGACTTGGTGCTGCACTGAGCGATATATGCTATGCTTTGATTACGGGTTATGGCATGAGTTTTATGGACGAGCTTATTCTGAAGCATCAGATGTTTCTTCAGATTGTGGGTAGTATCATGTTGTTTTGTTTCGGTATTTATACATTCCGTAGCAACCCGGTGCGTTCGCTTCGTCCTACCTCTACAGCGCGAGGAACGTATTTGCATAATTTCGTGACGGCATTTTTTGTCACGTTCTCTAATCCTTTGATTATATTCTTGTTTATCGGTCTCTTTGCCCGCTTCTCTTTCGTTATGCCTGGCAGTCCGCTTGGATTCCAGCTGGTGGGATATTGGGCTATCGTATTAGGAGCCGTTACTTGGTGGTTTGGCATTACTTATTTTGTTAATAAGGTACGCGCGCGCTTTAATGTGCGTGGTATCTGGATGCTGAATCGTATCATAGGTATAGTGGTAATTATAGCTTCTGTAGCGGGGGTTATACTTACTTTTTCGGGTAAATCATTATCTTGACAATGTATATATCTCAACAATTAAAGAAAAAGAATATCGCAGAGTATCTGCTCTATATGTGGCAGGTAGAAGACATGCTCCGTGCCAGCAATTTCGACATGGAGGTGGTGAAGAAGAATATTATCGATCCGTATCCGTCGTTGACAGACGAGCAGAGACGTGAACTGACTCAGTGGTACCAAGATCTTATTAATATGATGCATGACGAGCAGGTGATGCAGAAGGGACATGTACAGATTAATAAAAATATTATAGTTTGGCTTACTGACTTACATCTTCGTTTGCTGCGCTCTCCTAAGTTTCCTTATTATAGCGCCGCTTATTACAAGGCTCTTCCGTTTATAGTAGAACTGCGTGCCAAAGGTGCCGATAAAGACGTGCCCGAACTGGAGACTTGTTTCGATGCCCTTTATGGAGTATTGATGTTGAGACTGCAGAAGAAGCAGGTTAGCGAGGAAACGCTGAAAGCCATTAAGGTTATAGGCGATTTGTTGGCCATGCTGTCAGAGTATTACGCTAAAGACAAAGCCGGAGAGCTGGATTTGGATTGACGGTAATACGCTGTATCCTTATTGTTTTGTGAAAAATAAAAAAGTTTAAATAGATATGAATTCAGAAATAGCAAGAAGACGTACATTCGCGATTATTGCGCACCCTGATGCCGGTAAAACATCGCTTACCGAAAAACTGTTGCTTTTTGGTGGACAGATACAGGTGGCGGGAGCCGTAAAATCGAATAAAATCAAGAAAACTGCTACATCCGACTGGATGGATATAGAAAAGCAGCGTGGTATATCGGTCACTACCTCTGTGATGGAGTTCGACTATCACGATTATAAAATCAATATCCTCGATACTCCGGGTCACCAAGACTTTGCCGAAGATACTTATCGTACACTTACGGCTGTGGATAGTGTTATCATTGTAGTGGATGGCGCGAAGGGTGTTGAAACGCAGACACGTAAGTTGATGGAAGTTTGCCGTATGCGTAATACTCCGGTAATTATCTTTGTGAATAAGATGGACCGTGAAGCGAAAGACCCGTTCGATTTGCTCGATGAGTTGGAAGAGGAATTGGTTATCAACGTGCGTCCTCTTACATGGCCTATCGAGAGCGGACCTCGTTTTAAGGGTGTATATAATATATATGAGCAGAAACTGAATCTTTTCCAGCCTTCTAAGCAGGTGGTTACAGAAAAGGTGGAGGTTGATGTGAATTCTACTGATTTGGATAGCCATATCGGTACACCGTTGGCAGATAAGCTTCGTGGCGAGTTGGAACTGATAGAAGGTGTTTATCCGGAATTCAATATAGTGGATTATCTGAAAGGTGATACAGCACCGGTATTCTTCGGCTCGGCATTGAATAACTTCGGTGTGCAGGAGTTGCTCGACTGTTTCGTAGAAATCGCTCCAAGTCCTCGTCCCGTGCAGGCGGAGGAACGTAAAGTAGAGCCTGATGAACCTAAGTTTACAGGATTCGTCTTTAAGATTACAGCTAATATCGACCCTAACCATCGTTCGTGTGTAGCTTTCTGTAAGGTATGCTCGGGTAAGTTTACTCGTAACACTCCTTATTTGCATGTTCGTCATAATAAGACTATGCGTTTTTCTTCGCCTACTCAGTTCATGGCGCAGCGTAAGACTACAGTCGATGAGGCTTGGGCAGGTGATATCATTGGTTTGCCGGATAATGGTACGTTTAAGATTGGCGATACGCTGACCGAAGGTGAAAAGCTTCACTTTAAGGGATTGCCAAGCTTCTCGCCAGAGATGTTTAAGTATATCGAGAACGCCGACCCGATGAAGACCAAGCAGCTCAACAAGGGTATCGATCAGCTGATGGACGAAGGTGTGGCACAGCTGTTTGTAAATCAGTTTAACGGACGTAAGATTATCGGTACAGTAGGTCAGCTTCAGTTTGAGGTTATACAGTATCGTTTGGAAAATGAATACAACGCTAAGTGTCGTTGGGAACCTATCAGCCTTTATAAGGCATGCTGGATAGAGAGTGATGACCCTGAAGAATTGGAAGCGTTTAAGAAACGTAAATATCAGTATATGGCTAAAGACCGTGACGGACGCGACGTGTTCTTGGCAGATAGCAACTATGTGTTGCAGATGGCGCAGAACGACTTCAAGCATATCCGTTTCCACTTTACAAGTGAATTTTAAAATACGGTTTTAAATATAAAACAATTTCGCCCGATGAAAGGAAATCTTTTATCGGGCGAAATTGTTTTATAGCTTATGTTCTATCGCTTCATTATTCAAAGCGAGTATTTCTCATGTCTCCGGTTTCGGCGAAGGCGATGTGCATCTTATAAGCGTTCTGCAGCGACATAGGAGTGTGGTATGATTTGCCTTCTGATAATTTCAGGTAATCCCAAAGTAGCTCCTTGTAGTCTGGGTGAGCGCAATTGTCGATGATGAGGCGTGCGCGTTGCGATGGCGACTTTCCTCTTAAGTCGGCAACTCCCTGTTCGGTTACGATAACACGAACGTCGTGCTCTGTACTGTCAATATGTGATACCTGAGGTACGATAGACGAAATCAAGCCATCCTTGGCGGTTGACGGAGTGGTGAAGATAGACAAGTAAGCGTTTCTTGAGAAATCTGCCGAACCGCCAATACCGTTCATCATCTTGCAGCCCGATACGTGCGTACTGTTTACATTACCGAATATATCCGCTTCGAGCGCAGTGTTTACGGCTATGATACCTAGGCGGCGAATCATTTCCGGATGATTGGTTATTTCCTGCGGACGTAGCAATACACGCGCTCTCAAATTGTCGATGTGGGCGTATAACTCGTCCAGATGGTCTTCCGATAAAGTAAGTGAACTACCGGTTACAAAGCTAATGCGGTCTTTAAGCATCAAGTCGATAACTGAGTTCTGAATAACTTCTGTATACATGGAGAATGCCGGCAGATTGCGGTCGTCTCCCATGGCACCGAGTACAGCGTTAGCTATGTTTCCGACTCCCGACTGTACGGGCAAGAATTCTTTCGGAATCGCTCCTCTTCTATATTCGTGGCTTAAGAATTCGGCTACGTTTTCTCCAATCTGTCGGGTTGTATCGTTCAGCGGGGTAAATGCTGCTATATGGTCGCGATCGTTGGTGCGTACTATACCTGCCAATTTTTTCGGATCAATTTTAACCCCGATGCTTCCGGCGCGGTCGTTCACCTTATATATAGGTATTTCGCGGCGATAAGGCGGAGTGGCCGGGATGTATATATCGTGCATTCCGGTAAGCTTTCCGGCGTGCGCTTCGTTCAACTCGATAATCACTTTATCAGCTACTTGCATCAATGTAGGAGATATACCCACTGAAGTGCTGAGAATAACTTCTCCTTCTGGGGCTATTTCTGACGCTTCTACGATGGCAACGTCTATCTTTCCCAAGAATCCGTATCTTACATCCTGTCCGATGTGCGACAAGTGCAAGTCGTAGTATTGCACATCATGATTATTGATGGCGTTACGCATGTCCTTGTTCGATTGAAACGGAGTACGAAATTTTACGGCATGTGCGGTAGCCAATGCGCTGTCCACCTGGTTTCCGGTAGCTCCACCGGTGATAAGTCCCACTTGAAACGCTTTGCCTTGAGCGTGGAGTTCTTCCGCGCGGTGAGCCAATGCTTGCGGTACCGCTTTGGGTGTACCGACCGAAGAAAACCCTCCTATTCCTACCGTATAGTCGTTTTGGATAATGGCCGCAGCTTCTTCGGCCGAAAGGTATGTATAATTCATGTCGTAAAATGATTTTTAAAATTGATTTGCTGCGAAAATATGCGTTTTGCTTTTAAAAAGCAAGTATATACAGGTGAATGTTTTACTTTTTTATAGTAAAACGACGTTTTCTGTATACTTATTCGTAAATATCGTTATTGTATGAGCCGAATTGGTTATGAGTTGAAAGAACTTTTCAATGCTTCTTTCAGTCCGTCTATATCTTCTTGTGTAGTAGCCCAGCTGGTAACAAACCTGCAGACTATTTCTCTATCATTTTTTCGTTCCCAGATTTCGAAGATTACTTTCTCACTTAACGCCTTGTATTGTTCTGGAGTAAAGACAACGAACTGTTGGTTGGTAGGAGAGTCTACTGCCATCGGAATATTATAATCGGCGAATATAGCTTTCAGTTGCTCTGCCATATCTATGGCATGACCGGCAATGCGGAAATAGAGATTGTCCGTAAAGAGGGAAGTAAACTGAATTCCTAGCATTCTGCCTTTAGCCAACAGCGCCCCATGGCGTTTTACATCGGTGAAGAAATATTTCGGAGCTTTCATGTTTGTGAATACTACTGCCTCGCCAAACATGGCGCCCACTTTTGTTCCGCCTATGTAGAACACATCGCAGTGGCAGGCAAGGAACGGCAAGTCGTATTCGCACGATTTCGACATCAGTCCATATCCCAGTCACGCTCCGTCTATATATAATATAAGGTGATATTTTTGGCAAGTAGCGTATAGCTTCGTCAATTCCTCTTTAGTGTATAGCATACCTAGTTCTGTAGGCGTAGAGATATATACCATTCCCGGCTGTACCATGTGCGGATGAGTCTCATCACCTAAGAAGGTTTCCATATAAGCCTCAAGAGTTTCGGCTTTCAACTTGCTGTCTATGCCAGGCAGAGTGATTACCTTATGCCCGAAAGCCTCTACCGCTCCCGATTCATGAACGGCGATGTGCCCTGTTTCTACGGTTATTACGCCTTCGCATCCTTTTAATACGGAGTCTATTACGGTAGTGTTGGTCTGCGTTCCGCCTACCAATAAAAAGACTTCGGCATTATCCATGCCCACCGCTTCTTTTATTTTTGTTTTGGCTTCTTCGGTAAACGCATCGAAACCGTATCCTGAAGTCTTCTGATTGTTCACTTCAGCCAGCCGTTCTATAATCTGCGGCACGGTGCCATTGTTGTAGTCGCTTTCAAATGAAATCATTGTTATTGTATGTTTTTCGAGTTTCTTTTTTAAGTGGCATAAAGGTATAGTTTTTATATGACAGCACCGCATTTTTTTGCTTTTTATGTTGTTTTTTATCGTTTTTCGTATTGCGAAATGTCATTTGTCTTGTGGCTGGAATCCTTCTATTTCCGTATTTTACATTATATATTTATGGGCTTTTTATTAATAAAAGTTTGAAGAAACCGTTTTATTTCATACATTTGCGCAAAAATAAATGTAATATTATGAATTGGCTACAAGATTTATTGACTAATCCTAACTCCATCGCACATATCGTAGCTCTCTACGCATTTGTGATTTCTATTGGAGTACTCTTGGGTAAGATCAAGGTGTTCGGCATCTCGCTGGGGGTTACGTTCGTTCTGTTTGTCGGAATTTTGGCAGGACATTGCGGCTTTACTGGCAATACCTCTATTCTTTCTTTCATTCAAGATTTCGGACTTATTTTATTTGTGTTCTGCATCGGATTGCAGGTAGGACCGTCTTTCTTCTCTTCTTTTAAAAAGGGAGGTATTCGGTTGAATTTATTAGCAATGGGCATTGTTGCGTTGAACATTGCCGTGGCTTTGGGTATTTATTTTATCCTGCAGGGTAGAATAGAAATGCCTATGATAGTTGGTATCCTCTGCGGAGCTGTGACTAACACTCCTGGACTTGGTGCCGCTAACGAAGCTTTGCAGCAGTTGAGCTACTCAGGACCGGAAATTGCTATGGGTTATGCGTGTGCATATCCGCTCGGTGTTATGGGTATTATCCTTTCGCTTATCTTACTTCGCTACATCTGCCGTGTAGATTTAGAGAAGGAACAAGAAGATATTCGTCAGAACGAAGAAGCGAATCCTCATCTTAAACCTTATAACATTACTATTAAGGTTCAGAATGAAGCTTTGAGCGGTAAGAAACTGGGTAATGTACAGAAGTTCTTGGGGCGTGACTTTGTTTGCTCTCGTATTCTGCAAGACGGCCACGTGTTTATTCCAAACACTGAAACTGTATTGCGCATGGGCGACGGATTGAATATCGTTTGTGCGGTAGACGACTCTGAAGCTATCGAAACATTTATCGGTCCGATAGTAGACGATATCGACTGGGATAACGAAGGTAGACACGATAAACCGATGGTTTCTCGTAGAATCTTGGTAACTCAGTCGTCAATCAACGGTAAGACTCTTGGTGAACTTCACTTCAGCAGTATGTATGGCGTGAACGTGACACGTATCAACCGTTCGGGTATGGACTTGTTCGCAGCTCGTCAGTTAGCATTGCAGGTGGGCGACCGTGTAACTGTTGTTGGTCCGCTAGATGCTATTGAGCGTGTGGCAGAATTGTTGGGTAACCAGTTGAAGCGTCTTGACCATCCTAATATCTTGACTATCTTTATCGGTATCTTCGTGGGTATCCTTTTCGGAAGTCTTCCTATCGCTATTCCTGGAATGCCGACTCCGGTGAAGCTTGGTTTGGCAGGTGGTCCGCTGATTATCGCTATTTTGATTGGACGTTTCGGACATAAGGTTAAGCTTGTCACGTATACTACCATGAGTGCTAACTTGATGCTTCGAGAAGTTGGTTTGGTATTGTTCCTTGCCAGTGTAGGTGTCAAGGCCGGAGGTAATTTCTGGCAGACGGTAGTAGAAGGCGACGGATTGCTTTATGTAGGTGTAGGTTTCTTGATGACTATTATTCCAATTCTCATAATCGGTATCATAGCCCGAATGCGTAATCCGGTGAACTATTTCACTTTGATGGGTCTTATTGCCGGTAGTAATACTGACCCCCCTGCATTGGCTTATTCAAACCAGACAGCTGGTAATGATGCTCCTGCAGTAGGTTATTCTACAGTATATCCTCTTACCATGTTCTTGCGTATCTTGACTGCTCAGTTGTTGATACTGCTCATGGCAGGATAAAGATAAAAACTAAGGGTAATAATATGTTGGCCGGCTAAATAGTAATCGCTATTTAGCCGGCTTTTTTATGCTTCTATTTATCAATACTGATGTCTTTTCTTCTTTTTATCTTATCAGTTTGTTCATGTGTGAGCATGGAAAGCATTGCGATGGTTCAAACTAAACATTGTGATGATTGAAATCGACCATCGCAATGTTTAGTTTGCAGTTTCTCCGTTGTTTATCATACGTTTTTGTATTTGTGATTTTTACTAGATTAAAAAAAACGGACTGAATGCCAATAGCTTTCAGTCCGTTTTTTTGATATTATAAGGCTTTTGCCAAATAATTTTATTTTAATTCTGCTTCTTCTCCAACTCCTGAAGATTTTCCATTCTCTTGGTTTCGAGGAATTCGTAGATGCCACACAAGTGTTCTTTTACTCGTTGGTGTCCGAACTCGTAAACCTTGGTAACTAAGCCATCGAGGAAGTCACGGTCGTGCGATACCACTATCAGTGTTCCGTCGAAATCCATAAGAGCTTGCTTCAGAATATCCTTGGTCTTCATGTCCAGATGGTTTGTCGGCTCGTCCAAGATAAGCAAGTTCACTGGTTCCAGCAACAATTTAATCATGGCAAGACGCGTACGCTCTCCTCCCGACAATACCTTAACCTTTTTCATTGATTCTTCGGGACCTCCAAACATGAAGGCACCCAGCAAGTCGCGTATCTTGTTGCGGATTTCGCCTTTAGCCACATCGTCTATGGTCTGGAATACAGTCAGGTTCTCATCGAGCAGCGAAGCCTGGTTCTGTGCAAAGTAACCTATCTGCACGTTGTGGCCTAAGGTAAGAGTACCTTCGTGCTCTATCTCTTGCATTATACATTTCACCAGTGTAGACTTACCTTCACCGTTTCTTCCCACAAAAGCCACCTTGTCGCCTCTCTCTATGGTGAGGTTAGCATTCTTGAATACCGTATGCGGTCCGTAAGCTTTACCTACACCTTCCATGATAACCGGATAGCTTCCGCTACGTGGCGAAGGCGGGAATTTAAGACGCAGTGCAGAAGTATCTTCTTCATCCACTTCTATTAGTTCCAATTTTTCGAGCATCTTTACACGGCTCTGTACCTGCAGCGTCTTGCTGTATGTGCCTTTGAAACGTTCTATGAAGTCCTTGGTTTCCTGAATCATCTTCTGCTGTTCTTCGTATTGCTTTATCTGTTGCTCGCGGCGTTCCTGGCGCAATACTAGGTATTGAGAGTAGTTAACCTTATAATCGTAGATTCGACCCATAGTAACTTCAATGGTTCGTGTGGTGATGTTGTCCACAAACTTACGGTCGTGACTGATTAGCACTACCGCCTTGGCACTGTTTATAAGGAAGTCTTCAAGCCATTGAATAGACTCTATGTCAAGGTGATTGGTAGGTTCGTCAAGCAGCAGCACGTCGGGGTTTTGCAGCAACAGTTTGGCAAGCTCGATACGCATTCTCCATCCACCGCTGAAATCGCTGGTGGGGCGAGAGAAATCGCTGCGCTCAAATCCCAAACCAAGCAAAGCCTTTTCTACGTCTTCTTCAAAGTGAGTCATGTCTATGGCGTAGAATTTCTCGCTCATAGTAGCCACTTTTTCTATAAGAGCCATATAGTCATCGCTCTCATAATCGGTACGTGTAGCCAGTTCCGCATTCATTCGTTCTATCTCTGCCTCCATTTCGTGCAGATGCGCAAAAGCCATAGACGCTTCTTCAAACACGGTACGTCCGTCTTCCGTCATGAGGTGCTGTGGCAGATAAGCCACTACGCAGTCTTTCGGTGCTGTTACTTTTCCGCGTGTAGGCGGGCGTACACCTGCCAATATCTTTAGCAGTGTAGATTTTCCGGCACCGTTCTTACCCATCAGGGCGATGCGGTCTTTTTCGTTTATCTGAAAACTAATGTCACTGAATAAGGTGGTTCCGCCAAATTCGACGGTAAGTCCATCTACTGAAATCATGATATCTTATCGGTTGTTATCGGGTTATAAAATTCCTATCCATTTGTGGGTTTGCAAGCTCAGTCGCCAGTGCGGGTGCTCTTGTATATAGTTTACCACTTCTGCGGTGTTCTTGCAAGAGCATGGCTGCAGGCAGTGTACTTTGGCGGGGATTTTGGCGTATTGCTCTACCTCATTATCTCCGGTGAATACAACTTTAATTTCGTCTATGCGTGTCAGCGCTATGGGCGCTCCTTTAGGCGAGCATGTTATCCAGTCGATAGACTGTGGTACTGGGTGCGTGCCGTTAGTTTCTATACACACATATTTACCTATGCCGTGAAGTTTTTCTATCAATGCATCGTCTACAAATAATGACGGTTCTCCTCCGGTAAGTATCACCATCCGGGCGGGGCATTGAGCTGCCTGTTCCACTATTTCTTCGTCGCTCATCAATTTACCGTCTTCGTGGCGTGTGTCGCAGAAGTCGCACTTCAGGTTGCAGCCCGAAAAGCGGATGAAAAGAGCCGGAGTTCCGGTGTGAAATCCTTCGCCTTGCAAGCTGTAGAATATTTCATTAATCTTTTTCATATACGGCTATATTTCCTTCCGATTCTTGCACTTCTACTTTAAAGCAATTGGGTACTTGCTGACATATCCAGTATGCTATGTTCTCTGCGGTAGGGTTAAATGGCAGTACTTCATTCAGCGTAGTATGGTCGAGTTTGTCTTTTACCATACGTTTTATGTGGCTGAAGTCTGTTACCATACCATCGGCGTTCAGCTCTTTAGAATGGCAGTGTACGGTGATAATCCAGTTGTGTCCGTGCAGATGCGTGCATTTGCTTTCGTAAGAAAGTTCCAGCCTATGAGCGGCTGATATCTCAAGTCGTTTGATTACTGTATACATATAATTGGGTATTATAGTAATATTTTTCTGCAAAGATACACATTCCCTACAACTTGCAACCAAGTTGCGAACTGAATAGTTTATCTTTGCTCCCGTAAAAAATAATAAGAATAGAAATGAATAAGCATAAAAATTGTTGTTGTCACGATCATAGCAAATGTTGTGGCGAGTCTGAGAACCACGAGTCTCAGTTTAAAGAATGTTTTGGAATGATAGTCTCAGCCGTATTGCTGATAGCCGGACTGATTATGCAGACTGCACATGTTGCTTTATTGCAAAACGAAACTGTAAGGCTGTTGTGGTACGTCGTTGCTTATCTGCCGGTAGGAGTGCCTGTTATGAAAGAGGCTGTAGAAAGCATCTGCCATAAAGATTTCTTCAGCGAGTTTTTGTTGATGAGCATAGCTACGATAGGTGCTTTCGCCATCGGCGAGTATCCCGAAGGAGTATCTGTTATGCTGCTTTATTGCATCGGCGAGTTCTGGCAAGATAGGGCTGTGGCTAAAGCTAAAGGAAATATAAACGCTTTGCTCAGTCTAAAACCTGAGACAGCCGAAGTGATAAGAAACGGGCAGGCCGAAACCGTAAGTCCACAGGACGTTAAGGTAGGCGAGACGGTATGTGTAAAGCCTGGCGAGCGTGTGCCGCTGGATGGAACGCTGCAAACCGAACGGGCTTCGTTTAATACTTCCGCGCTTACGGGCGAGAGCGTTCCTCGCAACATAAAGAATGGAGAGGAAGTATTGTCGGGCATGATAGTTTGCGACGCAGAAATAACGATAACCGTGCTTCGTCCTTTTAGTGAAAGTGCATTGTCGCGCATTATAGATATGGTGCAGAACGCTTCAGAACGTAAGGCTCCTACCGAATTGTTTATTCGTCGCTTCGCGAGGGTCTATACGCCAGTTGTCGTGGCTCTTGCCGTATTGATACAGGCTTTGCCGTTCGTTTATTCGCTTTTCGATTCTACTTTTCAGTTCGTATATGCCGATTGGCTTTATAAATCATTGATATTCTTGGTAGTGTCTTGTCCTTGTGCTTTAGTTATCAGCATACCGTTGGGTTATTTCAGCGGGATAGGTGCAGCGTCGCGTCGTGGCATACTGTTTAAGGGCGGCAACTATCTGGATGCCGTGACTCATCTAAATACGATAGTGTTCGATAAAACAGGAACGCTGACAAAAGGAACGTTCGACGTAACCCGATGCGTTACATCCGATTCATCGGCAGAAGCCAGTCGCCTTATGGTAGAGTGTGTAGCTGCTGTAGAGAGCGGAAGCACGCATCCTATAGCGAAAGCGGTAGTAAGATATGCCGAAGGGCAAGGCTTCAGTGGTGTGAAAGCCGAGAATATTAAAGAAATAGCCGGTATGGGACTGACGGCAGAATACCGTGGAAAGCAAGTGATGGCTGGAAATGCACGGTTGCTCCGTCATTTCGGCATAGATTATCCAGAAGAAGTTGACGCAGAGGTTAATACCATCGTGGCCTGTGCCATAGATAATAGATACGCAGGCTATCTTGTACTCTCGGATACGCTTAAAGACGATGCCCGTGAAGCGATAGACCATCTCAAAAGATTAGGTATTTCCGATATTGAAATGCTGTCGGGCGATAAACAGGCCATCGTTCAGCATACAGCTCATGAAATAGGTATTACACAAGCTTACGGAGGGTTACTGCCGAGCGGTAAACTGGAACATATAGAAGCCTTGCGGAAAAATGCGGCGTGCCGAGTAGCTTTCGTAGGTGACGGAATGAACGACGCTCCTGTCTTGGCGCTCAGTGATGTAGGTATAGCTATGGGCGGCTTAGGCAGTGATGTTGCTATTGAGACAGCCGATGTAGTTATACAGACCGACCAGCCTTCTAAAGTAGCGATAGCGATAGAAATTGGTAGAGTTACAAAGAGCATAGTGCGTCAGAATATAGTATTCGCCTTAGGTGTTAAAGTACTGATAATGTTACTTGGATTGCTTGGATTTGCCAATCTATGGGCAGCAGTGTTTGCCGATGTAGGCGTTACGTTGTTGGCTGTAGCCAATACGATGAGGCTTCAGTTCTTTTGTATCCCGAAAATGAAAAAGTAAAAGCATTCTGTATGGCTCGACGATAAAAAATAGAACTCTTGCACATGGCTCTTATTCAGTTTTTTGTATTTTTGCATTTTTATAGAGAGAATTGTAAAGAAAGGGTTTTATTTTGAATTATAAAGAATTATTTCAGCGTGTGGTTTCATTGATTTCTACTCCCGGAAAAGCTTGGGATGAAATCATAGAACGGAAAGAGGGTAGAACAGTGGTTTCCAAATTTGTTTATCCGCTCATCGGGTTATGTGGATTGTCTGAGTTCTTAGGTACATTGATAGGTCACGATACATCTGCATTGGTATTTCAGCTTGCTATGACGCGTTGTTGTGCCGTGGCAGTGTCATTGTTTGGAGGATTTTTTCTGGCATCCTATTTGCTCGATAAGATAAACAGCCGTTGGACTAAGGCGTTAATCAGCCTTGAGCAGATGCAGGTATTTGTAGGATTCAGCATGGTAGTAATGTTCGTGCTCGATATCATCAGCGGATTGTTCTCTATCAAGGTGCTTCATTTGATTTTGCAGATTTACACCATCGTGGTGGCTTTTGAAGGAACACGCCGATGGCTTCATATTAGCGAGGAAAAGCAGACCAGCTTTGCCATTGTTTCTACTATAGCCATTTTGGCATGTCCGGCACTGATAGAATTTTTATTCAATGAGTTTTCGGTATTGTTTAACTGATAACTCTTTTTTATCTACACTAATTAAGAATTAAGAAATGAAAGCAAGTACGAATAATAATATCAATATCAAGAATAAGCGTGCTTCGTTCGACTATGAGTTTATTGATACTTATACAGCAGGCATCGTGCTTACCGGTACAGAGATAAAGTCAATACGTCAGGGAAAAGCCAGCTTGGTAGATACGTTCTGTATCTTCATAAAAGGCGAGTTGTGGGTTAAGAATATGCATATTTCGGAGTATTTCTACGGTTCGTATAATAATCATGTGGCACGTCGCGACCGTAAGTTGCTGCTTACTAAGAAAGAACTTCGTAAATTGGAACGCACTGCCGACGAACCGGGCTTTACCATTGTGCCCACCCGTATGTTCATCAACGAAAAAGGCTTGGCCAAAGTTGTGATAGCCTTGGCTAAAGGTAAGAAACAATACGATAAGCGCCAGACCATGAAAGAGAAAGAGGATAAGCGCATGATGGACCGTATGTTTAAACGTTGATGACCGATTAGAGAGAAATATGCAAACAAAGACAATACAACAGATTATTAAAGAACGTATCCTGGTGCTGGATGGCGCTATGGGTACTATGATACAACGATATAACCTTACGGAAGCCGATTTTCGCGGTGAGCGTTTTAAGGACTGGAAGGGACAGCTTAAAGGCAATAATGATATGCTTTGCCTTACTCGCCCTGATGTGATAGAGGATATCCACCGCAAGTATCTTACTGTAGGTGCCGATATCATCGAGACTAATACGTTCAACGCCACTACGGTGTCTATGGCGGATTATCATTTTCAGCCTTATTGCCGCGAAATAAACGAGAAGGCGGTGCAGATAGCCCGTAAGGTAGCCGATGAATTTACGGCTCTTAATCCGGATAAACCTCGTTTTGTAGCCGGTTCGGTGGGACCAACCAACAAGACGTGTTCTATGAGTCCGGATGTAAACAACCCCGCTTTTCGTGCCCTGACCTTCGACGAACTGAAGCAGTCGTACAGCGAACAGATGGAAGCGTTGCTCTACGGTGGTGTAGACGCTATTTTGATAGAAACCATCTTTGATACGCTTAACGCCAAGGCGGCTATTATGGCAGCCCGCGAGTGCATGGAAAAGGCGGGTCGCAAGGTACCTATTATGCTTAGTGCTACGGTGGCTGATGTATCAGGACGTACATTATCCGGTCAGACCTTGGAGGCATTCCTCGCTTCAGTAATGGCAGATGATATATTCTCCGTAGGTCTTAACTGCTCTTTCGGAGCGCGTCAGCTTAAGCCTTATTTAGAGGTGCTGGCACAGCGTGCGCCGTGCTACATTAGTGCTTATCCAAATGCCGGACTTCCCAATAGCTTAGGACAATACGACCAGACTCCAGAAGAAATGGCGGAGGAAGTAGGCGAGTACATAGCCGAAGGGTTAGTAAACATAATAGGTGGATGTTGTGGTACTACCGAAGAATACATAGCTAAATATCAAGATATAATCCGCGGAAAACAACCGCATGTGCCGGCTTCTCCATCGGAATACCTATGGCTTTCCGGTCTTGAACTGTTGGAACTTACTCCGGAAATAAAGTTCGTAAATGTGGGCGAGCGTTGCAACGTTGCCGGATCTCGTAAGTTCCTTCGCCTGATAAACGAGAAGAAGTACGAAGAAGCCTTGGGCATAGCCCGTAAGCAGGTAGAAGATGGTGCGCTGGTGATAGACGTTAATATGGATGACGGACTGCTTGACGCTGCCGCCGAGATGACTACGTTCTTGAATCTGGTAATGTCAGAACCCGAAATATCGCGTGTGCCCATCATGATTGACTCTTCAAAATGGGAAGTGATATTGGCTGGTCTGAAGTGTGTGCAGGGCAAGTGCATAGTAAACTCCATTTCGCTGAAAGAGGGAGAAGAGAAATTCATCAGTCATGCACGCGAGGTGAAGGCTTACGGAGCGGCTGTAGTAGTCATGGCATTCGATGAGAAAGGTCAGGCAGATACATACGCCCGTAAGGTGGAGGTGTGCAGTCGTGCTTATCGTATCCTTACCGAAGTGGTACATTTCCGTCCGCAAGATATAATATTCGACCCAAACGTGCTGGCGGTGGCTACCGGTATAGAGGAGCACAATAACTATGCTGTCGACTTTATTCAGGCTGCCGGATGGATACGTAAGAATCTGCCCGGAGCGCATGTAAGCGGAGGTGTGAGCAACCTATCGTTCTCTTTCCGTGGAAATAACTATATCCGTGAGGCTATGCACGCGGTCTTTCTGTATCACGCCATCCGTCAAGGCATGGATATGGGTATTGTAAACCCCGGTGCGTCGGTGCTTTATACAGATATTCCTGCCGATGTACTGGAGCGTATAGAAGACGTGGTGCTTAATCGCCGCCCCGATGCAGCTGAACGGTTGATAGAAACAGCCGAGCGACTGAAAGCCGAAAAGGAAGGTGCCGCTACTGGAGCCGCATCGACAAGTCACCTTACGTGGCGCGAGGGAACTACCGTAGAAGAACGACTTCAATATGCGTTGGTAAAAGGCATAGGCGATTATCTGGACGATGACTTGCACGAGGCTCTGAGCAAATACCCCAATGCCGTGAGCATTATAGAAGGTCCGCTTATGGCAGGCATGAATCATGTGGGCGACTTATTCGGGGCAGGAAAGATGTTCTTGCCGCAGGTGGTAAAGACAGCCCGCACCATGAAGAAAGCCGTGGCGGTGCTTCAACCTTATATAGAGGCAGAAAAGAAAGACGGTGCCCGCAGTGCTGGAAAAGTATTGCTTGCCACGGTTAAAGGCGACGTACACGACATTGGTAAGAACATCGTGGCGGTAGTAATGGCATGCAATAATTATGAAATCATCGACTTAGGCGTAATGGTTCCGGCCGAAAAGATTATAGAAACGGCTATCCGTGAGAAGGTAGATGTAGTGGGACTAAGCGGTTTGATTACTCCATCATTAGAAGAAATGGTACATGTGGTAACAGAAATGGAGCGTGCCGGATTAAACATTCCGGTAATAATAGGTGGAGCCACCACTTCAAAGTTGCATACCGCATTAAAGATAGCTCCGGTATATCATGCCCCAGTGGTGTATATGAAAGACGCTTCACTAAACGCACCAGTTGCCGCCCGATTGATGAACCCAGATCTTCGCACTGCTTTTGCCGAAGAACTGGAGAATGAATATCAGACACTTCGTGAGCAGAACCGTGCAAAGCAAATAAAGACCACTCCACTAGATGAAGTAAGGAAGAAGAAACTCAACCTGTTTTAATAAGTCGGCCTACAAGGAAAGCTGTAAACTATCCATGTAGGCCGATATTTTATTTTACCCTAAATGATTCGTTTTTAAGAACTCCTCCGCCTGGCAGAGAGTTTCCGGCTTGCCGATATCAATTAAATGCAGATTCTGCACCGGCATACCGCCGATAGCGGCTTCAGCGCAAGTCTGCAAATAAAAATCCATAATAGAGAACTTACCCGTCCAGCGGCTATCCATATATCCGAATAAAGAAGGAGATATAACATGAATGCCGCTAAAGGCTAACTCTTCATACTTATCTGCATCGCAGTCGGGACGATAAACAAATCCTTCGGGCTTGGTTTGCAATGTATCATTATTTATCCAACCTTTCAAGCGGAGAGAGGGCTTGTCGAAAAGCAAGTATCTCACAGTTTTGCGGTGGCTTACCAGCAGCGTAGCGTCGTTTCCGCTCTGAGTGTGATATTGATACAACGCCTTCAAGTCTATATCAGAAAGGATGTCTGCGTTATGTATAAGTATAGGCTCGTCGCTACCATCGAATAGCGGCTCTGCCTTCTTTATACCTCCGCCTGTGTCGAGCAGAAAGTCGCGCTCATCGCTTATGCGAATATTGATTCCGAAGTTATCATTATCGCGCAGAAAGTCTATAATCTGTTCGCCAAGGTGATGAATATTGATTACTATATCATCAAATCCGGCGGCTTTCAGTCGTAAGATAACGTGCTCCAACATGGGCTTTCCAGCAACTTTTATCAGTGCCTTCGGGGTATGGTCTGTTAGCGGACGCAGGCGTGTGCCTAGTCCAGCTGCAAATATCATGGCTCTCATATATTTCTATAAATGATAAGGCAATATTTCTGTTATGTTCTGTTCGCGGTGTATCAGCTCTATGCGTATGCCAAATTTCTCGTTAAGGTGGTGCGCCACATGCTCTGCCGAGTAAACTGAGCGATGCTGTCCGCCAGTGCAACCGAACGCTACGCTCAGATGTGTGAATCCACGCTCAAGGAAACGTTTTACGTGCGCATCAACAAGTGCATCTATATGAGTCAGGAATTCTGTAATTTCGCCGTCTTCTTCCAGAAAGCGTATAACGGGTTCATCGCGTCCGGTAATTTTCTTGTATTGTTCGTAGCGTCCCGGGTTATGCACCGCACGGCAGTCGAACACGTATCCGCCCCCGTTGCCCGAAGGGTCGTCGGGCAGTCCTTTCTTGTACGAGAAACTCATCACCCGTACCGTTAGCTTGCTCTTGTTGTGCTCATAGGCGAATTGCGGTTGCTCAGTCATGCGGGTAAGTACCTCGCATAAGTACGGATAGGCTTCGAAACCACCTTCTGCCAATAGTACGCGCAGGTTTTCTATGGCGAAAGGAATGCTTTGCAAGAAGTGAGGCTTCTTTTCAAAATACCCTCTGAAACCGTAAGCACCAAGCACTTGCAGAGTGCGGAATAGTACGAACTGACGCAGAGTGCTGAAGAACTCCTTTTTGTTGATATGGGTATACGGTTGTAAGGCTTCAAGATACTCGGCAGCCAATTCTTGGCGCAGTGTCTGCGGATAGTTGGCTTTGGCCTGCCATAAGAAAGAGGCTACATCGTAGTAGCAAGGACCTCTTCGTCCGCCCTGAAAGTCGATGAAGTAAGGTTTCCCGTCGGCTATCATTACGTTGCGGCTCTGGAAATCGCGATACATAAATGCTACGGGATGCGCTGTAAGAAGTACATCTGCCATTCGTTCAAAGTCGTCTTCCAGAAGATTCTCTTGGAAGTCAGTTCCGGTAGCTTTCAAGAAGCAATATTTAAAGTAGTTCAAGTCCCACAATATGCTGCGTCGGTTAAACTCAGGCTGCGGATAGCATACGCTGTAATCCATCTCACGGTCGCCTTCAAACTGCAAGCGAGGCAAGAGGCGGATTACCGTTTTCAGCATGGATATTTCTTCAGTAGAGAAGTCACCGTTTTTTCGTCCGTTGGCTATGCAGTCAAACAGCAGACTATTGCCAAGGTCTTCTTGCAGATAAGCGGAGCAATCGTCTGCCACGGCATACACCTGCGGCACCGGCAGTCCCTTTTCTGAAAAATGCTGTGCCATATAGACAAACGCCTTGTTCTCCTCAACCGAAGTGCCGCACACCCCGATGAGTCGCTGCACTCCGTTAAGTCGATAATAACGTCTGTTCGACCCGGCTCCTGGCAGTGCGTCTATGCTCTGCGGTTCCTGTCCGGTATATTGTTTATAGAGCGATGATAAGATGTCTGTATTCATTATGATTTTCTGCTAAGTATTATTTAATGTTACGTTGGTTTAATGCCCTCTGATAGCGGCGCGCGTTAGCCAGATGCTCATTCCACGTTACTGCGAAATTATGTGTGCCAGAAAAATCCTCTTTGGCGCACATATACAGAAAGTCATGATGCGTATAGTTGAGCACGGCATCTATTCCGTCTATCGAAGCGATGCGTATAGGTCCGGGAGGCAAGCCCTGATGCTTATATGTATTATAAGGATTGTCCGCTTCGAGATGCTTGTGCAGGATGCGTCTTAAACCGAACTCCTGCAGAGCGAACTTCACGGTAGGGTCTGCCTGAAGCATCATTCCCGCGTGCAGACGGTTAATGTACAGACCAGCCACCATCGGCTTTTCCGCTTTATTGGCAGTCTCTTCTTCCACTATCGAAGCTACGGTGCACACCTCTTCGGGTGTCAGTCCGATGCTTGCCGCCTTGCCCGTTCTCTCTGCATTCCAGAAACGGTCGTGCTCTTTCTTCATGCGCTTCATCAAGTCGTCGGCACTTATGTTCCAATAAACCTCGTAAGTATTCGGCACGAATAGAGTAGGGATGGTGTAAGTAGTGAACCCCATTTTGGCGCAACTGGCACTGTCGGTTATCAGTCGGGCTATAGAAGCACTGTCAGTCATCAGCTTACGGGCGAGAGTTTTAGACAGTTGCCCCATAGTGCGCACGCTGGGCACTGTCAGTTTTACGGGAGTCTGGTTGCCAGTCTGCATGTGATGATAAATCTGCCACGTGCTTGTTTCGGGCGAAAAACGGTAAGCCCCCTCATGTATGTTGTCGGCATATTTCCCAGTCTTTACCAATATTCGGAATCCTGTGAGCGACGAAGCATTAAGTTGAGTTTTCAGCTTAGTATATACCGAGTCGATATTATCATCTTGATCAATATAAATGTAAGTAGGTTTAGTTATCTGCAGCGGATGCCCCATGAAGAGTATAAATCCGCTAAGCACTGCAGCCAATAAGATTACTGCGGCTGCACAAAGTGCGATAATGGTTTTCTTGTATTTCATGAAAGTATGAATTTTCTTGTTTTGCATTTTAACGGTGCAAATTTAAGAAAACTATTTTTGCATTCGCTCGCCAGAAGTATATTATTGGTAGAAACCCCAATCGAAAAGCCGTCTGCCGTGTATTTAAACGGTAAAATAAATGTATATATAAAAAGTCGCTTTAAACACGAAAAAAAGAATGCAATAAGTCAGTCAACCATTCGCATATTGCAGGCATGCAATTCGCATATTGCAAGGTGGCTAATCGAATACTTTTTTAATTTTCTCGCATTCTTTTTTTGACCCCACTCAGAAGGTGCTGTAGAGGGGATTTTATTTAATGCTATGCTGGTGAAAGATGTTTTATGGGAAAATGCGGTTTTGTTTTGTTTGGTAAAAGGTTGTTACATGTGGATGGCGTTGTGATGCTTTGGACTGTTATTGCATCTGAAGAACATCTTCAAGAGTGGAGAACTTGTTGAAGATTCAGTTACTGAGAAAAACTCGGCAACTGCCGCAGATGGTAAGAACTACATGACAAAGTTCTACAATCTTGACACAATCATTTCTGTTAGTTATCGTGTCAACTCTATCTTTTTTACCGCTTGGCGGATTCTGCCGGCATACTTTTCTGTTATCTTCTTGCCGAAAAAAGATTAAGTTCACAAGGTAGTGAACCACAACATTGTGAACTTAGTTGAAAATGTGGTTTCAATTAAAGAGTTGATAAATTCATAGAGTATTAATTAAAATACAAAAGTATACGATTTGCATTTTCTCAATATCGGATTTATTTTAGTACTTTTGCATTTGGTGATGCTTTAATCCTGAAGGTCACTTTGATGGCTGAATGGACAACAGAAAAAGAGTTTGACCGTCCAAGTACCGTCCCCAAAAATGATACGATAAATGCTCAGGCTTTATCCGAATCATTTGGCACAAGTGTCATAACCATCAAACGTGATCTATACGTCCTCCGTGATATGAAACTTATCAAGTATGTTGGAAGTAACAAGTCTGGGCATTGGGAAGTGATTGGTTGATATGTTAATGATATAGTAATTGTAATTTATGAGTGATAATAATATTCAAGGCTACGTTTATATACTTACAAATCCGTCTTTTCGCGAAGATTGGGTAAAAATAGGCAAGAGTTCTCGTCCGGTAGATGTTCGTTCTAAGGAACTTGACAATACGGCAGTACCTCTGCCTTTTGAGATTTATGCCACGTTGAAAACGTCAAAGTATGATAAAGTGGAAAAACAGATTCATAAGCAGATTGACCGCTTAACAGACTTACGCATTCGTCAGAATCGTGAGTTCTTTAACATTGCTCCGTCTGTAGCTCTTGATATTATGCGCGACATTGCAGACTTGCTAGAAGATGCAGAGCTAGCGGTATATGTAGATAATAAACCGGTTATAAGCAGCAGTAAGGACGAGGATAAAAAAATCAACGCCGCAAATGACAGTAAAAAGCGTAAGATGATGAAGCCTGCTTTCAAATTCCACATGGTTGGTATTAATGTAGGTGATACTATTATCTTTGATGCTCTCAGTCTTCCTGTCAAGGTTGCTTCGGACGATAAGATAGAATACGAAGGTCGCTTGTGGTCGCTCTCTGCTTTTACAGCAGAGTTCCTCCCGGAGGAAATGCAGAATAATTCTGGGGCTTATCAAGGGCCGAAGTATTTTAGCTATAATGGTAAAAACTTGTCGCAGATTAGGTCGGAAAATGAAAAATAGTTACTACAAGGCTCAGACATATTACATATAGTCTAACGTTTTCTTATCGTATCTTCCATTGTAGAATTTATCTAGAACTTCCTGAAACACATCGTCGGGTGAAACGGCATCAAAGAGAGTCATGCATGAACACACCTTCATTGCGTCAATCCCTCCAAAGATGTTGACGACATTCATATCTGTATGTGTCAGAAGAGCCTTTGTGATAGTCCTCAATCGAGAGCCTAGCACAGGGTGTTTCAGATATGCCTCGGCTTCGTCATATCCGCTGATACCGTAATACTTGGCATTGTAACTGTGCCCCAGAGTAGCAAGCTGAGGGAAGATGAACCATATCCAATGAGAACTTTTATAGCCATTCTGCACTTCCTGCAAGGCTTGCTCATAGTAATGTGCTTGCGCATCCAAGAATCGCTGTAGGTTATACTTGTCTGTATGCGTTCCGTTGTTGCTTTCATTTGTTAATATCGGATTCTGTTTCATGAGTTCTCGTTTTTTAGGATTGGTAACAATATAACTTTAATAAGAGCTACATACTTCACTCAGATAACCAAAATGTAAAACGTAGATTTTCATCATATATTTATTCTGTTGAAGTATTTATGCAAATAGGTCTGCCCACAAATATAAATGTTTATTTGAATAATTAAAAGATAATGAACAGAACTTAAACTAATAAATATTTCATTCTGTTCAATCTTGTTTGAAGGGAGCTCTACTGTATGATTGTGGAACATGGAAACGGCTATCAGTAATAGCTTTTAGGTTTTTCGATTGAAAATCATGGGAATTTCTGATTGAAAATCATGGGAATTTTTCACTGTGGAAATATGAACAAATAAGAAAAGTGTATATTTAATCGTGGCTTGGAACTCAAGACAATTCGATTAATCCGTATTCCAAAATGGTTTGTTTTCAACCCCAATCAGTCGCATCAATTGGTCGATAATCTTTGGTCTGCATCATTCCGATAACTCAAGATTTTGGTATTAGGAAAGTTATATGATATACAAGAATGCATACATAATGGCAAAATGAGGAAATCTGCGCTTTTTATGCCGTATTTTGAGAAAATTCCGTAATTTATGTCGTTTTGAGGATCGTTTTTCTTACGCTTTGCAGCGTAATAAACATTATAATGTCATTGTATGCTGATAGATTTTACAATTAGGAACTTCATGTCTTATAGTGATGAAGTTTCACTTTGTATGGTTGGATAAGACATCAAGGTTAACTCCAAGGTAATGAAAGGAACGAGAAGCGAACTTCTAAAACAAGAAGCAATGCTTGATAAATACAAAAAAGGAGGTAAACACTTGTTATTAGTATTTACCTCCTACTAGATTATTAAGTTATCGTTATTTGTTGATGTTTACTTAACCTCCTCGAAGATCACCACCATTGAATATCAATGAATTATATTCTTATGGTACAAATATGGATGTTTATAACGATAAGCAAAAGTAGATAAAGATAGACAAATCTATGGTTTGATATATCGAATTTTCTTTCTTATTGAGGTCCACCATGTTGAAACCTTTCGCACATACAAAATTTGAGAGTTCATGTCAATTCCCAATAATAGCAAACAAATTCCTAACCAAGCAATAGCAAATACTGTTGAAAATCGTAGCAGCCAAACTGGTAAAGAAATAAATGTCATAGAACAGAGAATTACAAGCACAAAGAAAACACCTATTGAAACAAACCTCGTCTGAAATGCATATTGCTTAATATAAACCTCATGCATATATAAATCATTCTCTATTGGCTGGTAAATATTAACATAAAGGTCTCCTGAAATATCAGATATTAATCTGATGCATATCGCATTTGACAAATAAACTGGATTGATTTCGCTTATCTCTTTCCGAACAAACTCCTCTTGAAAAGTAACGCTTTTGTCAAATTGAAGACGACATGGGTTCATCTTGTCATGCCAATACCATATGTTATTAATGTCATTTGCTATATTATCAATTTGACTGGCAGTAAAGCTGCCTGCCCTATAATTCTTGCCAGACATTATAAGCCTACTTCCATATTTACTTAACTTATCAACTATTGATTTGAAATTTTCCTCTTTCTCGTCTATATCACTTGGATACTTGATATGCGTTTGACACCAACTAATCATTCGTAAATAGGACGACAATTTCTTCATGAACGGATCTGCACTTTGGTAGAAAGAGCCCATCTCTCGATTCTTGCGGTTGCCGATTTCCACAAAAACCAAGATAAAACCGCCCGTAATGATTGCGGTAAGAATGGCAACAACTGTAGAATACAATATTTCGTACGTCATAAGATTTTACTATCAATAATATCTTTGATTACAAAGTTAACAAAAATATGGGAAAGCCAGAAAAGGGTTATCACGAAAATGTAAAGACATCCTGTAAAAGTTGGTAAACGCAACTTAAAATTGAAATATATGTCATTATACAGAAGCTATACTCATTATAGGGAGCAATAATTCAATAGAAAATTATTTATTCTGAAAAATAATACCTACCTTTGTAACCAAATAAAGCAATATGAGTAAAGACATTAATCGTTTAAAGGTTGTTTTGGCTGAGAAAAAACGAACAAACAAGTGGCTCGCAGAACAACTTGGAAAAGATCCTGCCACCATTTCCAAATGGTGCACTAATACATTGCAACCCAATGTGGAAACTATGGTGGAAATCGCAAAGCATTTACATGTTGAAATACAAGAATTGTTTTGGCCAATAAAGTAGCTTGCACATAGCGCAACAAACAGAATAACAAATAATCGCTCAAAAAAATGACAACGAATCATAATATATACATACATGCATCACAACATATGATGTACACAGCTGACAATTCTATTGACTTGGTGGTAACTTCACCTCCATATCCAATGATTGAGATGTGGGATGAGATTTTGGGTGAACAAAACCCCAATATCTTAGAAAGTTTGGAGAATGAGCCAGAAAAGGCATTTGAAATGATGCATCAAGAATTAGACAAAGTCTGGAAAGAATGCTTCCGAGTAATTAAGCCTGGAGGTTTCTTGTGTGTCAATATCGGCGATGCAACAAGAACCATAAATGGTAAGTTTACCCTTTACAATAACCATAGCCGCATTACCAAAGCTTGTATTGACTTCGGATTTGTTGGCTTACCAAATATCATTTGGAGAAAACAAACAAATGCGCCAAATAAATTTATGGGAAGTGGTATGCTACCTTGTGGGGCCTATGTAACTTTAGAGCATGAATGGATTCTCATTTTCAGAAAAGGAGACAAGCGTATATTTAAAAGTGCTAACGAGAAATTGGCGCGCATGAAGAGTTCTTTCTTTTGGGAAGAAAGAAATGTGTGGTTTTCAGATGTATGGGATATCAAGGGAACGAAGCAGAATTTACAAAAATCGAAAACAAGAGAAAGAAGTGCAGCTTTCCCATTTGAGATTCCATACAGACTAATAAATATGTTCTCACAAAAAGGCGACATGATTCTTGATCCATTTTTAGGAACAGGCACAACTATGCAAGCTGCTATCGTTTGTGGAAGGAATTCTTGTGGATATGAGATTGATGCAAACTTTGAACAGATAATTCGAGAGGGCATAAATAATCTTGATATAGACCTTTGCAACAACTCTATAAAAAAGAGATTTGATACACACATTGAATTTATAACAGCCAGAGAGAATGCAGGAAAGATTGTTAAACACTTCGACAATACGCTCAATTGCAAGGTCATGACTAAACAGGAATCTGAAATAGAATTGAACTATTTGACAGCTATCACTTGCAATAACAGAAATGGAGTATACACGGTGGAATATAATCCTCATTCGGATTTATCAGTTTTGCCAAACAACAAGAATATATTTTCATCTGTCCACTAATGGCTACTAAACATACTATCATTTATGGCGATAGCCGTAATATGTCATTGATTCCAAACGAATCAGTGCAACTTATTGTGACTTCGTCTCCATATTGGCAACTGAAAGACTACGGTGTAGACAAACAAATAGGTTTTTATGATTCATACGAGGACTACATTAACAATCTGAATTTAGTATGGAGAGAGTGCTTTCGTGTGCTTGAACCAGGGTGTCGCCTCTGTATTAACATTGGTGATCAGTTTGCTCGTTCCGCATACTATGGTAGATACAAGGTTATTCCCATTCACTCAGAGATAATCAGATTCTGTGAAGAGATCGGTTTTGATTATATGGGTAGCATTGCATGGCAAAAGCCGACATCGATGCATACTTCTGGTGGTGATACCGTAATGGGGAGTTTTCCATATCCACGAGGAGGTATTATTAAAATTGACTTTGAGCTTATTCTTCTCTTCAAGAAAACAGGAAAAAGTGCGTCAGTTTCCAAGGAAATAAAAGAAGCCTCAAAACTTACGCGTCAAGAATGGAATGAGTATTTCTGCTCACATTGGAATTTTGGTGGAGCGAAGCAAGATAAACATATTGCAGTATTTCCAGAAGAGCTCCCCAAACGATTGATACGAATGTTCTCATTTGTAGGCGATACCATCTTAGACCCATTTATGGGAAGTGGAACAACTGCCTTGGCAGCAAAGAATCAAAACAGAAATTCTATTGGCTACGAAATCAATCAGAAATTTCAGAAGTTCTATGAAGAAAAGGTTGTGTTAAGCAATAGGGAAGATAATCATATTTTTAATGTAAGGGAGGATACCTCTGAATTTGATTTACAAAAATCCATTGACACCTTACCTTATCACTTTATAGATATACATAAACTTGACAAACAGATCGATGTCAAGCAGCATACATATGGAAGCAAGTTTGAAACTGATAAGTCTGTATTAGATGACAAACCAAACATATTTAGTCATATTAAACAAAAAGAAGAACAGATAGATGCGGAGCCTATGGTTATGGTAAACCATGCTCGCAGAGAACTTCGGCAACTCATGATTCAAAAGGGGATTTGTTACCTACGTGCAGGTGACTCGAAAGGTTCAATTTTGGTACAAACTGGATTTGAACGAATGCAATACCTATTACTTCATACTGGTGGTTCTGAACCTCAGTTGTTCAAGCTAAAAACTAAAGGCATGTTTCAAATTTGGACAAAGGAAACACTCCTGAAAAATGGCTTCAATCCCCAAAGTGCTCCATATTACATTGTTTTGCATTTTGACAGCCAACGCCCCATACCCATAATCAAAATGCTCAAATTGAAAGAAGACAAAAACACATATCGAGCAAAGATTAAGAAACTCAGTGAGTTTGTATAGAAGCAAGAAAGGATAGGCTTTATACCTATCCTTTCTTGCTTCTATTGGAAATCTTCTGGGTTATAATCAAACAAGATGCTTTTGGCCTTTTTAGTGTATGAAACAACGACACATTGTAATTCTTCGTTATGAAGTTTTCCTGTTCTATCATACGTTTCTGATTTAATTTGCACAGGGTGGTCGTTAATAAAACCATCAATACCTTGTCTTTCTTCTTCAGGTGTTGCCAAGCGAAAATTTTGAGAGCCAATTTCATTGGCAATTTTCGTTATAATGGCATTCTGTACCATTAAACCATCATATGTTTTAGAATACACAAAGTCTTCTTCCCATTTTCGTATATCATCTTTGGTGACAGTATTAAGACTGTTACGCATTTTTACAAACATTGCCCATGCTTCATCTGTAGCCTTTTGAATACCATTAGGATAATGATTCTGATGCCAATTAATCCAGTCTTGATTTGAATATCCAGACAAAGTTTCATCATCTCTGAATCTTTTTATATCTTCAGACACTTGTCCGACATTATCAGATCGTGTCGCTTTTGCATAGCCATTCGCAAGGTTTATAACCTGAGACGAATATTTAGGAAGCGAGACTTTTTGCGTTCCATTTGCAGATGAAACGTTATCTAATTTGATTTTCGAACTTGCCATATATCTTAGAAGTCTATTGGATTATACTCAATGTTTATACCATCCTTCTTCTTGTCATAGTATACAATAGGGACATTGATGGTTTCAGAAAGGCGTGCTTCCAATTTGTAGGTCGTAGACTTTATTTGAAGAGGTTTTTCACCTATAAAACCATCTATGCCTTTTGCTTCTTCCTCTGGATTTGCTTCACGCCATTCTTTGCCTAATTGGTTGGCTATGGCTGAAATAATTGCAGTTTGAAACTTTAAACCACAAAATGTCTTTCCGTACACGAGGTCTTTGACCCAATTCTCAACCATATCTTTGGTGATAGCATTGAATGCGCCCTTCATGGTTTCATACATGTCCCAAATCTTTTCTGTGGCATTGTCAACAGCATTAGGATAACGTTCAGAGTACCATTCTATCCACTCAGTTATTGTCTTTCCGTCAAATTCCTTTATGAGTTCAGACATTTGCCCAACAACTTTTGGACGAGTGCCTCCTGCATTGCTATTTACAAGATTGATTACTTGCGTTACATACTTAGGGATATTCAGTAAATGTCCCTAAAAAATACAATGGCATATGAAGATGACCCAGTATAATCACCTCATATGCCATTTTTATTGTCATTTTTCTGAATTTTCTCATATACTCTTATCGGCAGGAC
>OJKP01000188.1_pt1 | contig 49651 bp, 47 predicted proteins | sample 1596521 | NCBI WGS metagenome assembly OJKP01 (sample SAMEA4350130, study PRJEB24818) | metagenome | biome: human; feature: gut; material: faeces | place: Denmark | collected 2013-09
GTTTTCTACATATTATTTCAGAAACTTCATTTTAAAGTTGCCGTTATTTTTCTTCTATAAATTAGTCAAAACATTCAAATATTGGTGCAAAAATAGTGAAAATTTGTGAGATATGGAAGAAAAATCTGCGAATTATTCGAATATTCGCTAAAAATAGAGTACTTTTGCACTAAAATTTAATGATTATGCAATAAGCAAAAGAGAAATTGACACTTGCAGTTTACAAAAATGAGTCAGTAGCTCAACATTAATTAAGATTTATAAACTAGAAAATTTATCAGCTCTGAAACGCATTAAACATATTATCATAGGCATTGTCTGGACGCTTGCTGCGATCTATTTCATGCTCATCGTACTGGTGCAGTTGCCACCAGTACAAGCCTTCATTGGCTCTCAAGCAGCCAGTGCTTTAAAGGACAAGTTTGGAACAGAAGTAAATATAGGGAAGGTAAACCTGGGTTTTCTGAACCGCATTATCATCGATGACGTGATGATGAAAGATCAGCAGGGAGACAGCATGATCTACGCTTCGCGCATTTCTGCAAAAATAGATCTTCTGCCGCTGAAGGAAGGAAAGATTTCCATTTCTTCAGCACAACTGTTTGGATTGAATGCCAACCTCTACAAGCAGAATGCAAGAAGCAAGACCAACTTCCAGTTCCTGCTCGATTCACTGGCATCTAAAGATACTACCAAGCATACTCCTCTCGATTTACACATCGGAAGCATTATCATCCGTCATGGCGCAATTGCCTATAACCAGCGAGACGTAGCAGCCATAAATGGTATTTTTTCGCCTAAGCACATCGGCATCCGGGAATTGTCAACACACGTCATTCTCGACCATCTTACCGATACAGATATACACCTGGCTATCAAAAAATTATCTTTTTCGGATAAATCAGGACTTCAACTAAAGAATTTACGTTTCAAAGTAGATATTAACCAGCAGGAAGCCATCCTCAGAAACTTCCATCTGGCACTGCCCCACTCACAGGTAGAGTTGATGGACCTGCATGCCACCTATCGCATGCAGGAAGGCAAGATTGTGATGCCAAGCCTACAATTCAAAGGAGGCATCAAACCATCTCAGGTAACCCTTTCCGACATTGCCTGCCTTGTTCCTGCACTTAGGAACTTCGATGATGAGTTAACACTTGAGTGCAATTTCTCTGGCACCAGCACATCGCTCAGATGTCCGAACCTCAACTTCAAAACACGTAGTGGAAGCATCTTTTTCAACGCAAACGGAAAAGTAGCCAACTTCGACTTTGCCTCAAAGAAAGAAAAGGACAAGACGACAACAAATGGCTCAAGCGCAAGAAGCAGGAACGACCTCCACTGGAATGTAAACATCAACACACTTAAGCTATCGGGCGATGGTATCAGACAAATAGCCAAGAACTTCGGCAAGAAAATCAACATTCCACAAGAAGTACTGCGCCTTGGTGATATATATTTTAAAGGTATCGTTTATGGTAAAGGACCAAGTATCGGTACACAAGGCAACCTGCGAACCGATGTGGGCAATGCCAGTCTAAAAGCCGAAAAGAAAGGTGAAAATCTCTTGGCTCACATAGACACCAAGGGCATTCTACTTGGGAAAATAATCAACAGCAAGCAGCTAGGTATCCTGGCTGCCACTCTCGACATACATGGCACCAAGAAGCACCTCTTTGCAAAAGGAAGCATTCCTAGACTGAACTTCAACAAGTACAACTATCGCAACATCAAAATTGACGGAAGCTACAACCAGGGACTCCTGGAAGGATTGGCAGCCATTGCCGACCCTAATATCGACCTGCAGGTAAGCGGACAATACCATATCAAGAAAAAGCAATATGCAGCTACAGCCAACATCAACCACCTTCTGCCTAGCATCTTAGGCATAAAGATGGCTGACCCTAGCTACACACTCGACAATATCAGTGTGAGTGCCAAGAACGAAGGCAGAGACAGCTACTTCGACCTGGAAGCTCCATTTGCAGATATCCACGTAAAGGGACAGTACGACTATGCAACTCTCTATCAGAGCTGCAAGAACTTAGTGGCCAGCAAACTGCCTACCCTACCAGGAATCGGCAAGATTTCGAATCAAGCCAGAAACAACTTTGCCATCAACCTGGAAGTTCGCTCTACCGAGATACTCAGAAGAATGCTCGGCATTCCTCTCGACATCAACAGTCCAATCTATGCTGATGGCATGATTTCCGATAAGGAAAAAGCAGCCAACCTCTATGCAAATATCCCAGGATTCGTATATAACGGAAAGGCATTCAGCAACGGCTTGGTTAATGTTCACACTCAGGGCGACACGCTGAAACTGAAGGCTAGTATCCAGCAAGGAGCACAGGGCACAGTTGGTCCTATCGTCAACATCAAGGCGGCAGCAGCCAACAACACCCTCGCCACTCAGTTGCATTACGACAACCGTTCCAAGAAACTGCCAGTAGATGCTACTCTCCAATCGCTGGCTCAGTTCTATAAGAATCAGAATGATGTATCAACAGCCCATATCAGCGTATTGCCATCACAGTTTAAACTTGGCGACAAGCCTTGGGAAGTACATCCTTCAGAAATAACATACAGCAAGAATCATCTGGAGATAGATCACTTTGCCGTAAGTCACAACCAGCAGCACATCATCATCGACGGCCTCGCCACTCCAAACAAGGAAGACTCTATTGTGGCAGACCTGAAGGATGTAGACGTGGCGTATATTCTGAATCTGGTCAACTTCCATTCGGTAGACTTCACCGGAAGAGCTTCGGGCAAGGCTATCGTAAAAAGCATTTTCAACGATCCTGACGCACAGGCTCACCTGGACGTCAAGGAGTTTACCTTTGAAAACGGTCCGTTGGGCATATTGCATGCCAACGTTGGCTACAATAAGGAACTGGAACAGATAGACATCAACGCAGTAGCAGATGATGGCCCTGAACACCAGACCCTCATTGACGGCTACGTATCCCCAAAGCGCAACTATATCGATCTCGGCATCGAGGCAAGAGGCACCAGCATGAAGTTCCTAGAGAACTTCTGCGGTAGTTTCATGAACAATGTAGAAGCCTGGGGCAACGGAAAGTTGAATGTCGTAGGCGATCTGAGCAACATCAACCTCGTTGGCGACATCGTGGCACATGGCAAGATGCACATGAAGCAGCTGAATACCGACTACACTTTCAACAGACTGCGTGCCCATGCCATTCCTGATGATATCCAGTTAAAAGGAGATACCATCTACGACCGCAACAACAACTTTGCCATCGTCAATGGCGGCATCCACCATAAACACCTCACCAAATTGAGTTACGACCTTGACCTGAAGGCTCGTAATTTTCTGGGATATGACACCCATGAGTTTGGAGACAACACCTTCTATGGCACGGTTTATGCAACAGGCGATGTAGGCATTCACGGCAAGAGCGGAGAAACCATTATAGACATCAATGCAGAACCAGAAAAAGGAAGTATCTTCGTATACAATGTAGCCAGCCCTGACGCCATCAGCGATAAGAGCTTTATACACTGGCATGAGATTGTACCGGAACTTGCCGACAGTATCAACAGGCAGATGACACTCAAGGATCAAGAAGATAATGACGACATCGACTTCTCATCGGATATGCGCATCAACTTCCTCATCAATACCAACCAGAACCTCACCCTGAAGCTCATTATGGACGAGCAGTCAGGTGACTATATCTCTCTGAACGGAAACGGTGTGATTAGAGCCAATTACTATAACAAAGGAGCATTCGACATGTTTGGCAACTATGTGGTAGATCATGGCATGTATAAACTCACAATCCAGAATCTTATCAAGAAGGAGTTTGAATTCATGCATGGCGGAACCATTGCCTTCGGTGGAAATCCATACAATGCGCCTCTCAATCTGCAGGCAAAATACACGGTAAACGGTGTACCACTGAGCGACCTCAGCATAGGAAAATCTTTCAGCAGCAACAACATCCGTGTAGACTGCCTGATGAATATCACAGGCACACCGGAATCTCCGAAAGTAGACTTCTCCATGGATTTGCCAACAGTAAACAGCGATGCTAAACAGATGATTTACTCTATCATCAATTCACAGGAAGAGATGAACCAGCAGGTACTCTACCTCTTAGGAATCGGCCGCTTCTATTCACAGACAAACAACAATCAGGCAAGCGAAGATGCTGCCCAACAGAGTCAGACATCATTAGCCATGCAGAGTCTTCTGAGCGGCACCATCTCACAACAGATAAACACTGTACTTTCCAATGTCGTAAAGAGTAGCAACTGGAATTTCGGTGCAAATATTTCTACGGGTGACGAAGGCTTCAATAATGCCGAGTATGAAGGTATCCTGAGTGGCAAGCTGCTCAATAACCGCCTGTTGTTCAATGGTCAGTTTGGCTATCGCGACAATGCGAATGCCACACAGAGTTTCATCGGTGATTTTGACATGAGATACCTCATTTTCCCGAATGGAAATTTGGCTATCCGAATGTACAACCAGACAAACGACCGTTACTTTACCCGTAACAGTCTTAACACACAAGGCCTCGGTCTCATCATGAAGAAAGACTTCAACGGTTGGCGTGATTTCTTTGGAATCAACAGATTGAAGAAGAAGAAAAAGAAAAGCGAAAAGAAGTAACGATACAAAAAGAAAAAAGGTAAAAAGCGTAACTGGCACCGTCACAGTTACGCTTTTTGCTACCTAGATATTGCAATTCATTGCCATCTAGAACAAAAAATGATTAAAACGTCGGCAAACATTTGGCTATACCAATTATTTTTCTTACTTTTGCCTACGCATTGAGTTGAAAAATATTTCATTCAAGGAAGACTCGAGATTAACAGTGCTGAAAAGACCAGTCTGTATACAGATAAGTTTCCAAATAAAAGCAGCTATCTACTCGGGAATTCAGAAAAGAAAAATAAACAATTAAGTAATAACTAATATAAAATTTAGGAAAAATGAAGATTGAAAATTTTAACTTTGCCGGTCACAAGGCAATCGTACGCGTTGATTTCAACGTGCCATTGGATGAAAATGGTAATGTAACAGACGACACTCGTATCCGTGGTGCCCTCCCTACTTTGAAGAAGGTACTCGCTGACGGCGGTGCGCTCATCATGATGAGCCACATGGGCAAGCCAAAGGGCAAGGTTAAGCCAGAGCTTTCTCTCTCTCAGATTGTAAAGAACGTTTCTGACGCTCTCGGTGTAGAGGTTAAGTTCGCTAAGGACTGCGGTAACGCTGATGCTGAGGCTGCTGCCTTGAAGCCAGGTGAGGCTCTCTTGCTCGAGAACCTTCGTTTCTATCCAGAAGAGGAAGGCAAGCCAGTTGGCGTAGAGAAGGGTACACCTGAGTTCGACGCTGCTAAGGCTGAGATGAAGGAGCGCCAGAAGAAGTTCGCTGCTAAGTTGGCTTCTTACGCAGATGTATATGTAATGGACGCATTCGGTACAGCTCACCGCAAGCACGCTTCTACAGCTGTCATCGCTGATTCATTCGACAAGGATTACAAGATGCTCGGCTTCTTGATGGAGAAAGAGGTAAAGGCTGTTGACGCTGTCCTCGGCAACATCAAGCGCCCATTCACAGCTATCATGGGTGGCTCTAAGGTTTCTACCAAGATTGGTATCATCGAGAACCTCTTGACTAAGGTTGACAACTTGATTCTCTGCGGTGGTATGACCTATACATTCGCTAAGGCATTGGGTGGCAAGATCGGTAAGTCTATCTGCGAGGATGACAAGCTCGATGTAGCTCTCGACGTCATCAAGAAGGCTAAGGAGAACAACGTAAACCTCGTACTCGGTACAGACTCTGTTTGCGCTGACGACTTCAAGAACGACGCTAACACTCAGGTTTGCCCATCTAACGACATCCCAGAGGGTTGGGAAGGTATGGACGCAGGTCCTGAGACTCGCAAGGCATTCGCAGCAGCCATCAAGGGTGCAAAGACTATCCTCTGGAACGGTCCTGCAGGTGTATTCGAGTTCGACAACTTCGCTGGTGGTTCTAAGGCTATCGCTGACGCAATCGCTGAGGCTACTAAGGAAGGTGCATTCTCACTCATCGGTGGTGGCGACTCTGTAGCTTGTATCAACAAGTTCGGTTTGGCTGATCAGGTATCTTACATCTCTACAGGTGGTGGTGCTCTCCTCGAGGCTATCGAGGGTAAGGTATTGCCAGGTGTAGCAGCTATTGAGAAGTAATCAATAGGTATCTATATACATAAGTTCGGGGGCATCCCATTGCGGATGTCCTCGATTTTTCAGTTATCAGATATAGGTATCCTAACGAAGGTAGCCATATCCGGTACACACCTTAATAAGAAAAGATACCAAACAGACACAATCGATCTTTCAAAATTCCCTTTAATCATTATAAAATTAAAATTTTAAATCAAATTCATGGATTGGATTATTAATCTTTTCACCAATACGGAGTCAGTGGCACACATCGCCCTACTCTATGCAATAGTGATTGCCATTGGTGTCTATCTAGGCAAGATCAAGATTTTCGGCATCTCGTTGGGTGTAACCTTCGTGCTCTTTGCTGGTATCTTGGCTGGACATGTCGGCTTTACAGGCCCAAAAGAAATCCTCACCTTCGTACAAGACTTTGGATTGATTCTCTTCGTCTTCATGATTGGTTTGCAGGTAGGTCCAGGTTTCTTCGAGAGTTTTAAGAAAGGTGGTGTAACCCTCAATATGTTGTCGGCTTCTGCCATCTTGCTCAACATCCTGGTGATGTTCGGATGTTATTACCTCTTTTTTGACACCAGCAATCCTAACAACCTGCCAATGATGGTAGGTACGCTCTATGGTGCCGTTACCAACACCCCTGGTCTTGGTGCCGCCAACGAGGCTTTGCTCAGCGTTTTCCCTAATGGCGCTCCTAGTATCGCCAACGGTTATGCCTGCGCTTACCCTCTCGGTGTAGTTGGTATCATCGGTGCAACCATCCTTATCAAGTACATCTGTAAGATTGATACAGATGAGGAGGAACAGCAGTTGAACGATGAGGACGCGGCTAACCCTCATGCCAAGGCTCATAATATGCACTTGCGCGTTGAGAACTCTTACATTACTGGAAGAACCTTGAGAGAGGTTTCAGAGTTCTTGAATCGAGACATTGTCTGCTCTCGTATTCTCCACAACGGAGTAGTAAGTATTCCTAACAGCAAGACACATTTCGAGGTTGGCGATGAGTTGCTCGTTGTTTGTGCAGAGGCAGATGCTGAAGCTATCAAGGCTTTCATCGGTCCCGAAGTAGAAGCAGAATGGGATCGCGAGAAGGATGAAGTTCAACATTTCGTATCTCGCCGTATCATCGTTACCCGTCCAGAGATGAATGGTAAGACCCTCGGTAAGATGCACTTCTCCAGTGTATACGGTGTAAACGTTACCCGTATCTCACGCCAGGGTATGGACATCTTTGCTGGCAGAAACCACCACTTCCACGTGGGTGATAAAATCTTGGTTGTAGGTCCTGAAGAGAACGTAAACCGTGTAGCAGAAATTATGGGTAACTCTGTGAAGCGCCTTGATGCACCAAACATCGCTACCATCTTTATCGGTATCATGGTCGGTATCATCTTCGGTTCTCTCCCATTTGCTATTCCAGGCATGCCTGTTCCTCTGAAATTGGGTATCGCAGGTGGTCCGCTAATTATCGCCATCCTCATCGGCCGTTTCGGCTATCGCATGAAGCTGGTAACCTATACCACAACTTCGGCTAATATGATGCTGCGAGAAATAGGTTTGGTACTCTTCCTGGCAAGTGTGGGAATCAAGGCTGGTGCCGGATTCTGGGATACAGTAGTACAGGGCGATGGATTGAAATATGTGGGATGCGGTTTCCTCATCACCATCATTCCTATCCTCATCATCGGTACTATCGCTCGATTGAAGTTTAAGTTTAATTACTTTACTATCATGGGTATGCTTGCCGGTACTTATACCGACCCTCCAGCATTGGCTTATGCCAACGCCTCATGCTCTAAGGAGGCTCCAGCCGTAGGTTACTCTACTGTATATCCATTGAGTATGTTCCTCCGTATCTTTACAGCTCAGATTGTTGTGCTGTTCTTCTGCGGAGGATAAAGGCTTACAAAAGTTAACAAAACAACTAGCAATAGTTATAAATTATAAAAGAGGTGCACAAAGATAAAAATTTGTGCACCTTTTTTGTTGTCTTTTCAGAAATTATTCGTACCTTTGAGCACAAGAAATAAGCCTAATGAATCTATAGAAACATCTGAAGTTTCTACATGATAAAAGAGTATTTCGAAACAAGAAACAATAACCCTATAAAACGTTAGAAGCGTATGAAGAAATTGGGATTTTTGATAACCATGCTAGTCTTCACTTCCTTGCCCACTTGGAGTCAAGGAGCCAAGAGCATCCGTATTACGGAGGTGATGACCAACAACCGTACAAATCTTGTAGATGAGTACGGCCTGCACAAATCATGGGTGGAATTAAGCAATTCCTCCTTTACCACGTATAATGTGCGTGGTATGTTCCTAACCACCGACCGAAGGGTTCTCGACAAGAATATGTCGCCTGAACTACGCCGCCAACTGATGTGTCCATTGCCGAACAATGAACCCCGAACCACACTGGGGGGCAAGAAGAGTATCATCATCTTTGACAGCAGTTCCTGGTACAAAGATGGCCGGAACGGGCATCAATGGAAGGCAAAGGATTCTGCCAACAAGGGACCTTTTCATCTCAACCTTATTCTTCAGGAAAAGAAGACCAACTGGATAGCGCTTTATGATGGAAATGCCGTCGACCTGATAGACTCCGTAAGTGTGCCAATATTGGCAGCCGACGAGAGCTACAAGTTGAGCCAGGATTTCAAGACATGGGATAAAGCCATTGCAGGTGCCATAACTCCAGGCTATCTGCCACAGCACGTAGGCTTGAGCAAGGCGCAGCTTCTAAAGAAGCAGGACCCCTACGGCATCGGCATAGCCGTACTTTCAATGGGAATTGTATTCTCTTGTCTCGCCCTGCTCTTCGTCGTATTCTGGGCATTCGGAGCCTACATGAAACACAAACAGCGCATTGCCCGCGCCACAGAGAAGCATGCCACCTTATTATATAAGACGGGTAAGAAGACCATCGAGGTAACACAGGATCTGAGCCACAAGACCAATGTGATCCTAAAAGATGGTTTCGAGACCAAGGGTATCGATAAGGAAATTTATATGGCAGTGATTTCACTCGCCCTTAAAGAATATCTAGAGGATGTACATGATGTGGAATCCGGCATCATCACCATCAAGCCTAAACAGACCAGATGGAATGCTCCGAAATTTAATAATATTAAGTAAAGAACGAAAAGTGAAGAGTGAAGAAACAACGTTCGGCGACCGAAGGGTAAGCCAATTCTACAGCTTTACACTTCATAGAGTTCAAAGTTCAATATTCAAAATTCAAAGGATATGAAGTATCAATATACAGTGAAAGGTATCGACTATGAGGTCGAAATCCAAGATATAGAAGGCAATATCGCCAACGTAACCGTAAATGGCATCCCATTCGAAGTGGAAATGAAACTGCCTGTGAAGGCTGGCAAGCAGAAAGTGAAGTTGAGTGGAGAACAAAAGGAATCAGCACCGACTACCACATCGACCGCAACAGCCACACCGGCAGCAACCACAACAGCAGCCACCCAACCTGCCGCTGCAGCCTCCGGCAAGCCAGTAGTAGCCCCTCTGCCAGGAACCATCAATGAAATCAAGGTGAAGGTGGGCGACAAGGTTAACACTGGCGACACCGTCGTAATCCTCGAAGCCATGAAGATGCAGAACAACATCGAGGCTGAGACTTCCGGAACCATCACCAGCATCAACGTGAACAAGGGCGATGCCGTGATGGAAGGAGATACATTGGTGACTATCGCCTAACACGCGATAAAGCAGGAACAACTATGATTACTCTTTCAAACAAGAAAACTGATCATAAAGTTCAATGTTCAACTTTCAAAGTTCAAAGTAAATTATTGTTCAACTTTCAAAGTTCAAAGTAAATTATGGATTTCATCATACAAAACTTCAATGAGTTCCTGACCTATACTGGCTTTGCAAATGCCACGGCAGGAAATCTCGCTATGATTGTAGTGGGAGCCCTCTTTATCTGGCTTGCCATTAAGAAGGATTTCGAACCGCTTCTTCTGGTTCCTATCGGACTAGGTATCATTCTTGGCAACATCCCCTTCCGTGCAGATGCCGGACTAGAGATTGGCCTGTACGAAGACAACTCAGTATTAAACATTTTCTACCAAGGAGTAAAGCAGGGTTGGTATCCCCCACTCGTCTTCCTGGGTATCGGAGCGATGACAGACTTCTCTGCATTGATATCCAACCCGAAGCTGATTCTGATTGGAGCCGCCGCCCAATTTGGCATCTTCGGTGCTTACATAATAGCCTTAGCGCTAGGTTTCGAACCCAACCAGGCAGCCGGTATCGCTATCATTGGTGGTGCCGACGGACCTACCGCCATCTTCCTGAGCAGCAAGTTGAGCCCAAACCTGATGGGAGCCATCGCCGTTTGCGCCTACTCCTACATGGCATTGGTGCCAGTAATTCAGCCACCTTTGATGCGACTGCTCACTACCAAGGAAGAGCGTGTCATCAAGATGAAGCCAGCCCGCCAGGTATCGCAGACCGAGAAGATTCTCTTCCCAATCATAGGTTTGCTGCTCACAACCTTCATCGTACCATCGGGACTTCCATTGCTCGGCATGCTCTTCTTTGGAAATCTTCTGAAGGAAAGCGGAAAGACTACCCGACTTGCCAAGACGGCAGGTAGCAGCCTGAATGACATCGTGGTGATGCTGCTCGGACTTACCGTGGGATGCTCCACTCAGGCATCGGAGTTCCTGACCCTGAATACCATCAAGATTTTCGCCCTCGGTGCCCTGGCATTCATCATCGCTTCAGCCAGTGGTATCCTCTTCGTGAAACTGATGAACCTCTTCCTGCCAAAGGGCAAGAAGCTGAACCCACTCATCGGAAACGCCGGTGTGAGTGCCGTGCCAATGAGCGCCCGCATCAGTAACAACCTCGGTTTGGAGTACGACCGCCACAACTTCCTGCTCATGCACGCCATGGGCCCTAATGTTGCAGGAGTTATCGGTTCTGCCGTTGCAGCAGGCGCCCTGCTTGGCTTCTTCAATTAAACGATAAAAGGGAATTTGCTCATTTGCAAATTCCCTTTTATCATATATAGGTTTATTACTTCTTTCTATCTTTCCCGAAAAATAGCTTAACTTTTCCGGATTGTCATTTTACCTTCACGCGAAATGATGATTTCCACCTGATAACTCATACTGCTATCCGGCATCGCCAGCACCACTCTATAATGAACGCCATCAGCATCAACCTTTCTGAACACGATATCACTCAATATCGATTGCTTCAAGAACTCATGAGGAACCTGCTCCTTGAAATCCTCCTTGCGGAAATCTCGACCAAAAATCTTGCGGGAGCCTTGATAGATATTTACATTTACGATATTATCATGGTAAACATTATCAACCTCTACCCCATCATCGTTGTAGTTGCTCTTATAGACCTTGAAAGTTGTAGGATTCACCTGTACATACAGATGCAATTTCTCATCTCCAGCATTCACAACCGTATCACGCTTTACAAGCTTGTTCTGATTAAGTGTCACAGGCTGTTCATGAGAGAATTGCTGCAGATAAGACAGATCATCAGTCTTGACAAGCTTGACAATATCACCATTCTGAACCTTAAACTGGAAAATATGTGCAGCCTGCTTCATGATAGGATACTTGCTCAGATTAGCTCCCTTCATCACGAGCGTATCACCCACGATGTAAAAGTACACAGGCTGGCTGGTAGAATCAGGATAATAGATTGTATCACCTTTAACCCGGAAGACAACATTATCCTCGTCATCTCCATCAAGCCAAATACCCTGCAACAGCTTCTTGGCAGTAGTATCCTCCTTTTGTTCAGGCTGTTCTTTTTCAGACTTCTGTCCACATGCAGCCACCCCCATCAGGAAGCATACCAACAACAAAATGTTAAATGCTTGTTTCATATTAAATTTAATATTACTCAAAATAATCAGCCTCCTCAAAAGCCTTTTCCTTATTGAGGTCTTTATCTGAGAGTACAACGTTTTCGCCCTCTATAGGCCAAGATATACCTACGGTTTCATCATTCCACCTGATACTAGCCTCATGCTGCGGTGCATAGACGTTATCAACCTTATAAGTAAAAACAGCCTCTTCACTGAGCACAAGGAATCCATGGGCAAAGCCACGAGGAATAAAGAACTGGCGCTTATTATCCTCGCTCAATTCCACCATTATATATTTACCGAAAGTCTTGCTGCTCCGGCGCAAATCAACGGCAACATCCAGAACCTTGCCTTTGATAACACGTACCAGCTTAGCTTGTGAGAATTCACCTTTCTGATAATGAAGTCCGCGCAACACACCGAAACTAGACTTAGACTCGTTGTCTTGTATAAATTCCACATGATGACCTATATGCTCATCAAACTCTGCCTGTTTCCATGCCTCGAAGAAATAACCTCGGGCATCATTGAAAACCTTAGGTTGGATAATCCAAACGCCTTCGATTTCTGTTTCTGTATATTCCATTATATACCTTATTTATTTTTTAGGCACAAAGATAATATTTTTTCTCGGAATGACAAAACAATTAGAACTTTTTATCATTCCGGATAAAATTTTCTTCAAAAACCGTTGGTCTTTTCCGAAAAAATAGCTACCTTTGCAAACGTGAATGAACTAAAAAGACATATAGAGATCCTACTTTTGAGCAACGATTGCGTGATTGTCCCAGAGTTTGGTGGCTTCATGGCTCATCATGTAGATGCACGTTACGATGGCAGAGACATCATGTTTTTGCCACCGCTGAGAACCATTGGCTTTAATCCACAGCTCACAATGAACGATTCTCTGCTCGCACTTTCATACGTAGAAGCATATGACATCAGCTACCCAGAAGCGCTGAACCGTATTGCAGATGAAGTTGCAGAAATCAAACAGACATTGGAGAATACAGGCAGATTCGAACTCAACGATATCGGCACCATCATATTGAATGAAACCGGCAATTATACTTTCGAACCTTGTGAAGCTGGCATCTTAACACCTGAGCTGTATGGTTTAGGCGGTTTCGACATGCTTCCACTCGCACAGATTTCGAATACGGAAGCTGCCGAACATACTACAGTCGTTGAGATGACTGCAGAAGAATACAAGCCTGCTCAGCAGAGAGAGAGTTCCGACATTAAGGAAGAGGCAAACATTGTCTCTGCCAACAACTCCGTATTCATCAACGAAGAAGAGGAAGAAGAGAACTCAAGTACAGAATTTATCAGTATCCGAAAGAGTTGGCTTCGCAATATAGCTGCAGCCTGCATCGCCATCATTGCGTTTTTCACACTTTCTACCCCATTAGGCACTTCTAATGTCCAGAAGAGTCAAATCGACACAGGTATGCTTACCAAGGTAATGCCTAAGGAATTGACACAGCCTGCCCACGAGTTGGTATTAGCCAACAATGTTCAGGCTGCAGAAACCCCTGCCGTCAATACTGGCAAGATGACCCAGGACAGCGAAATAACCACCACATCTTCTGCCTATTACAGCATTGTACTGGCTAGCCGCATTACCAAGCGCAATGCTGCCACATACGCAGAATATTTACAGAACAAGGGGTTCAAGGAAGCTCGAGTACTTATCACCGATACCAATGTAAAAGTAATCTACGGATCGTACAGCACAGAAAATGAGGCATATACAGCTCTCAATCGCTTACACAGCTATGAGGAGTTCACGGATGGCTGGATTACAAAAGTAAAGGAATAATCAAGAAACAAAAGAAATAAAGAAAAAACATATGAAAAGAGTACGCTGCCCGAAATGCGATAATTTCATCACATTCGATGAAACCAAGTATGAAGCAGGTCAAAGCCTCGTCTTCGTTTGCCCAAACTGCAACAAACAGTTTGGAATCCGCATGGGTGTATCCAAACTTCGCGAAACCCGCAAGGAAGAGACTATAGACGAAAATGCCAATGAAAACGGCGTGGGTTCTATCGTAGTTATCGAGAACGTATTCGCATACAAGCAGGTCATTCCACTTCAAATGGGTGATAATGTAATTGGCAGATACATGAAAAACAGTGGCATCAACTGTCCTATTGAGACTGTAGACCCTAGCGTAGACATGAACCACTGCGTCATCAATGTCAGCCGCGACAAAAAAGGACGTTTAAAGTACGTTCTCCGCGATGGTCCAAGCTATACAGGAACCTTCGTAGACAATGAGATATTGGGCGACCGTGAACGACGTGTCATCGAAGACGGTACCCTCTTCACCATCGGAGCAACGAGTATCATTCTCAGAACGGCTGATAGCGAAGAAAAATAAAAGAAAAAAATAGAGACAAGATAAAATGAAAGAAAAACCGTCTTTATTATCCCGAATGGTGATAATAAAGACGGTTTTTCTGTCCCTTTTACTAACTATCTGCAAGAAATTTCCTTGTTTCCGTAATCTTTTTGCTAATATTTTCTTTAAATTGAAAGAAAATATGTACCTTTGCAACTGAAAATTAGAAATACGTTAGGTTATGGATGTAGCAATCGTAAAATACAATGCCGGAAACATCTATTCGGTAGTCAACGCCATGAAGCGTTTAGGGATTGAGCCTATGCTCACCGATGATGCCGAAATACTTCAGAAAGCAGACCGTGTACTCTTCCCGGGACAAGGTCAAGCTCGAGAAGCCATGGATTATCTAAAGGCACACAAACTGGATCAAGTGATAAAAAACTTGAAACAACCCGTCCTGGGCATCTGCGTAGGGCAGCAACTGTTGTGCCGTCACTCGGAGGAAGGCAATGTAGACTGCATCGGCATCTTTGATGTAGATGTAAAGCGTTTTCAACCGCAGAAGCATGAAGACAAAGTGCCAGCTATGGGATGGAATGAGATTTACGATTTGAAAACAGACCTTTATAGGGGATTCGGCAACAGAATTGACGAAACAGACGAAGTCATTTCAGATGCCTTATCACATCCCTACTCTTATTTCGTACATAGTTATTATGTACCTCTCTGCGAGGAGACAATCGCCAAGGCAGATTATATTCTTCCCTACAGCGCATCGCTCCACAAAGACAATTTCTTCACTTGCCAATTTCATCCGGAAAAAAGCGGCAAGGTGGGAGAACAGATTATAAAGAACTTCTTAGAGATAAAAGAAATATGATAGAATTAATTCCAGCCATCGACTTGATTAATGGTCAGTGTGTCAGACTTACCAAGGGCGACTACGACCAGAAAAAAGTCTACAATGACAATCCAGCCGAAGTGGCTAAACAATTTGAGAATCTGGGATTTAAGAGACTTCATGTAGTAGACCTGGACGGTGCCAAATCAAAGCACATCGTGAATGATGCCGTACTGAAAGCCATCACTGCAGAGACAAATCTTGTGGTTGATTTTGGCGGTGGCATCAAGACCGAGGAAGATATAGAGAAGGCTTTTGCCGCTGGGGCAACAATGGTAACAGTGGGTAGTATCGCCGTGACCAATCCCGACCTTTTTATGGAATGGCTGGACAAGTATGGAGCAGATAAACTCATTCTGGGAGCCGATGTAAGAAACGGCAAGATTTCCATCAATGGCTGGAAAGAAGATTCTTCAGAAGACCTTCTTCCATTCCTCAAGAAGTACATTGATAAAGGAGTGCGCTACGTACTCTGCACGGAAATCAGCAAGGACGGAACCTTACAGGGTCCAGCCATCGACCTATATAAAAAGGTTATGGAAACCTACCCTCAGTTGCATCTCATCGCTTCTGGCGGTGTAAGCTGCAATGAAGACATACTGGCTTTGGAAGCCGCAGGCATTCCAGCCGTAGTCTTTGGAAAAGCATTCTACGAGGGTAAAATCAATATTGAAAAGCTGGTTGTTAGTGATTAGTTGTTAGTGATTAGTGATTAGCTAGGAGTTAAGTAATCATAAAGTTCAAAGTCCAATGTTCAAAGTTCAAAGTAAAAAAGGCTTGGCAAAACGAATCGTCCCTTGCCTCGATGTCAAGAACGGAGAGACAGTAAAGGGTACCAACTTCGTCAACCTCCGTAGTGCAGGCGATCCAGTAGAACTGGGTAAAGCCTATAGCGATGCCGGAGCCGACGAACTCGTCTTTCTCGACATTACTGCCAGCTTCGAAGAGCGCAAGACCTTTACCGATATGGTGACTCGTGTGGCTGCCGAAATCAACATTCCATTTACTGTGGGCGGTGGCATCAACGAGCTTAAAGACGTTGATCGTCTATTGAATGCAGGAGCCGACAAGGTGAGCATCAACAGTGCAGCCATCCGACATCCTGAACTCATCAATGAGATAGCCAATCATTACGGTTCTCAGGTTTGCGTATGCGCCATTGATGCCCGCCTGGATGCAGATGGATGGCATTGCTACGTGAAGGGTGGCCGAGAACGGGTAGAACTTGGCTTGTTCGACTGGGCAAAGGAAGTAGCCGACCGCGGTGCTGGCGAGATTCTCTTCACCAGTATGGATCATGACGGCGTAAAGCAAGGTTTTGCCAACGAAGCTCTTGCCCGACTGGCCGAAGAGGTAAGTATCCCAATCATCGCATCAGGTGGTGCAGGCAAGATGGAGCATTTCCGTGATGCATTCACATTAGGAAAAGCTGATGCAGCCTTGGCAGCCAGCGTCTTCCACTTTGGCGAAATCGCCATTCCTGACCTCAAGCACTACTTGAGAGAAGAAGGTATCAACGTAAGAATATAAAAAGAAAATAAACAGTTTAAACAAGATACAATGGAAATAGATTTTGAAAAAATGGGTGGACTTGTTCCGGCAATCATCCAGGACGCAGTAACCAAAAACGTCTTGATGCTTGGCTTCATGAACAAGGAAGCATACGATAAAACCATAGAAACAAAGAAGGTAACCTTCTGGAGCCGCTCCAGAAACTGCCTTTGGACAAAAGGCGAGACATCAGGAAATTTCCTCAACCTCGTCAGCATCCAGAACGATTGCGATAACGACACCTTATTGGTAAAGGTACATCCAGACGGACCTACCTGCCACAAGGGTACAGATACTTGCTGGGCAGAAGAGAACACTCTGAATCCGATTCTCTTCCTGTCAGAACTTCAAGACTTCATCGATAAGCGCCATGAAGAGATGCCAGAAGGCAGCTATACGACAAGTCTTTTCAAGAAAGGCGTTAACAAAATGGCACAAAAGGTTGGAGAAGAAGCAGTTGAGACAATCATTGAAGCCACAAATGGCAATGACGAAAAGCTCATCTACGAAAGTTCAGACCTCCTCTATCATCTCATCGTATTGCTCACCAGCAAGGGCTTGAGAATAGAAGATGTAGTGAAGGAATTACAGATGCGCCACGACCCGGAATGGGATAAGAAACGCCGCATAGCCAAAAGCAAGGGCGAGATGAAATAAACCAATAACAAAGAGAAAAAATTAGGAGATGTTAATAGATTATCAAAATGTAAGCATATACCAAGCCGACAAATGCATCCTCAAGGACATCAATTTCCATATTGATGAAGGCGAGTTTGCTTACCTTATCGGTAAAGTGGGATCTGGTAAGAGTTCTCTTTTAAAGACTCTTTATTGCGAGCTTGATCTAGTAGAAGGCGAAACCGAGAAAGCAGAAATCCTCGGTAGAGACCTCAAGACCATCAAGCGCAAGGAAATACCAGCATTACGCAAAGAACTGGGCATTATCTTCCAGGACTTCCAGTTGCTCCACGACCGCACAGTCCGCAAGAACTTTGAGTTCGTGCTCAAGGCAACTAAATGGAAGGGAAAGAAAGAAATCACCCAGCGCATTGAGGAAGTTCTCAACGAGGTTGGCATGATAGATAAAATCGACAAGATGCCTCATGAACTCTCTGGCGGTGAGCAGCAGCGTGTGGCTATAGCAAGAGCTCTGCTCAACAATCCTAAGATTATCATCGCAGATGAGCCTACGGGCAATCTCGACCCGGAGACTGCCACCAACATTGTGAGTCTGCTGAAAGACATCACCAAACAAGGCACCGCCGTAGTGATGACAACCCACAACATCCCGATGCTTGACAAATTCCCAGGTATCGTATATCGCTGCAAAGACGGAATTTTACGCGACGTAACAAAAGAATACAATCACATCGACCTCACCGAAGATGGCGAGGAGAATTAAATGAAATGTAAATTATAAATTATTAAAATATTACGACTATGAAGGTAATGAAATTCGGAGGTACTTCTGTAGGCTCACCAGAGCGCATGAAGGGAGTAGCCTCTTTGGTTACAGAATCAGGTGAACCAACTTTCATCGTATTGTCTGCGATGAGCGGTACAACAAACTCTCTCGTTGAGATCTCTGACTATCTTTACAAGAAGAACCCAGAGGGTGCAAACGAGGTAATCAACAACTTGGAGAAGAAATACATGCAGCACGTGGAAGAGCTCTACTCTACAGATGAGATGAAACAGACCACACGTGAGTTCCTGCAGGGAGAGTTCAACTATCTCCGCTCATTTACCAAGGATCTCTTCACTTCTTTCGAGGAGAAGAGCATCGTAGCTCAAGGTGAGATGATGAGCACCAACATGGTTGTAAACTACTTGAAGGAACAGGGCGTAAAGGCAGTATTGCTCAACGCATTGGATTTCATGCGAACAGACAAGAATGCTGAGCCAGATCCACAGTACATCAAGGAAAAGCTTGCCGCTCTCATGGAGGAGAATCAGGGCTATCAGATTTACATCACCCAGGGCTTCATCTGCCGCAATGCTTACGGTGAGATAGACAACCTCCAGCGTGGTGGTAGCGACTACACTGCATCACTCATCGGTGCAGCTCTCCCAGCTGAGGAGATTCAGATCTGGACAGATATCGACGGTATGCACAACAACGACCCTCGTATCGTTGAGCACACAGAAGCTGTTCGCCAGCTTAACTTTGAAGAGGCTGCCGAGTTGGCTTACTTCGGTGCAAAGATTCTCCACCCTACCTGCGTACAGCCAGCTAAGTATGCCGGCATTCCTGTACGCTTGAAGAACACCATGGATCCAAAGGCTGACGGTACCATCATCGACAATGTCATCGTTCGTGGCAAGATCAAGGCTGTTGCTGCCAAAGACAACATCACAGCTATCAAGATCAAGAGTAGCCGCATGTTGCTCGCCACAGGTTTCCTGCGCAAGGTATTTGAAATCTTCGAGAGCTACCAGACTCCAATCGACATGATTGCTACCTCAGAGGTAGGCGTGAGCATGAGTATCGACAACGACACTCACCTCAACGACATCGTCAATGAGTTGAAGAAGTATGGTACTGTTACCGTAGATGCAGACATGTGTATCATCTGCGTTGTTGGTGACCTGGATTGGAGCAATGTAGGCTTCGAGACCATCGCAACCGATGCATTGAAGAACATCCCTATCCGCATGGTTTCATACGGTGGCAGCAACTACAACATCTCATTCCTCATCAAGGAAAGAGACAAGAAGCAGGCATTACAGAACTTGAGCAAGGTATTGTTCGAGAAGTAATATACCAGTGAAGAACGAAGAGTGAAGAGTGGAGAATTCGTATGTAATGATTCCTGTCCACTCTTCATTTGATTTCTAATTTGACTATAATAAGATATTAAATTTAAGACTAAGCGAAATGAAAGGAACATTTCCGATTGACAAATTTCAGGAGATACAGACTCCATTCTACTATTATGACACCAATGTGTTGCGCCAAACCTTGAAGACCATCAACGAAGAGGCTGGCAAACATCTGGGATTTGAGGTTCACTATGCCGTGAAGGCAAACGCCAATCCTAAGGTGCTCAACATCATCTGTCAGGCAGGATTAGGAGCCGACTGCGTGAGCGGAGGAGAGATTCAGGCAGCCATCAAGGCAGGTTTCCCTGCCAGCAAGATTGTATATGCAGGTGTAGGCAAGAGTGATTGGGAAATCAATCTCGGTCTGGAGAAGGGCATCTTCTGCTTCAATGTAGAGAGCATTCCGGAACTTGAGATTATCAACGAACTTGCAGAAAAACAGAATAAGATAGCTCAGGTTTGCTTCCGCATCAACCCTGATGTGGGCGCTCATACTCATGCCAACATCACAACCGGTCTGGCAGAGAACAAGTTCGGTATCGCCATGCGCGATATGGAGAGCGTCATCGAGGAAGCTGCAAAAATGAAGAACATCAAGTTCCTGGGACTTCACTTCCACATTGGTAGTCAGATACTTGACATGGGTGACTTCGAGGCTCTCTGCAACCGAATCAACGAGTTGCAAAACCAGCTGGAAGCTCATCATATCGTGGTTAAGAACATCAACGTAGGTGGTGGCCTGGGCATCGATTATAACCACCCTAACCGTGTACCAATCCCTGACTTCAAGGATTACTTTGATACATACGCCAAGAAGTTGAAGTTGCGTGATGGTCAGAAACTCCACTTCGAGTTAGGTCGTGCCGTAGTAGGTCAGATGGGAAGCCTCATCACCAAGACCCTCTACATCAAACAGGGTACAGCCAAGCAGTTCGCCATCGTTGATGCCGGAATGACCGATTTGATTCGCCCTGCCCTCTATCAGGCATATCACAAAATCGAGAATATCTCCAGCGATGAACCTATGGAGACATACGATGTGGTAGGCCCTATCTGTGAATCAAGCGATGTATTCGCTAAAGCAACCGACTTGAACAAGACCCATCGCGGCGACCTCATCGCTCTCCGCTCTGCCGGCGCTTACGGTGAGATTATGGCGAGTCAGTACAATTGCCGTCAGTTGCCAAAGGGTTACATCACTGAAGACTTTTAAAGTCAAATGCCGTATGCCCCCAGAAGGGCAAAAGCATAAGAAATACGAGAAAAAGAAATGATGACAATTAGTTTAACAACTATTATAGCTGGCGCAGCAGTGGTTTTATTGGCGATTCTCGGATCGCTGATAAACCCATTCCTGCGCTCGCTGCGTTTTCCTAAAACAGAGGAAAACGAGGAAGATACTCCGGTATCCAAAGAACCGATAACAGTAATTATTACCGCTCATGATAATCTGCCCGAACTGGAACGCAACCTCCCGCTGTTCCTCAAGCAGCAATACGCTGCCGATTATCAGGTCATCGTAGTCTGCCAAAGCACAGATGCAGAAACCCAGGACTATCTCAAGCGCTTGTCTGCAGAGAATCCTCATCTGTATTATACATACATTCCTGAGAGTTCCCGCTATATGAGCCGCAAGAAATTGCAGATTACGCTCGGTGTAAAAGCAGCCAAGTATGAATGGATCATCCTCACCGAGCCAAACTGCAAGCCAAAGAACGACAATTGGCTGACAGCCATGTCTCAACACTTCTGTCAATCATGCAATCTGGTCCTGGGCTATGTAGAACTGGATGAAGAAACCAAAGGAGTCCGCCGTTTCGACAGCATACGCAAGGCATTCTATCTGTTAAGACGTGCCCAGCACTCTTATGGCTATCGCAGCCACATGCCAAACGTAGCTTTCCGCAAGAGCCAGTTCATGCAGGAACAAGGCTACCAGGGCAACCTGGAGTATGTACGTGGAGAATATGATTTCCTTGTCAACAAGTATGGACAACTGGGAGAAACAGCTGTAGTATTGGATAGCGATGCCTGGCTGGTACGTGACGAACCAACCAACAAGTCATGGCACAACGCCCACCTCTATCACCTGTCATCACAAAAGAGTTTAGATAGGGCGAAATCGATGCGAACTCTGATGTTCTTCGATCATCTCTTCCCTCATCTCAGCCTCATTGCTTCTATTGCAGTATTAGCTTTCGCCATCATCACGCAGGATTGGCTCTTAACGGGAATAGCCGGCTTCGCTCTCCTGTTGCTCTTCCTGCTCCGCATGATCATTGCCATCAAGGCCATCAGGCACTTCGACGATGAGATGAACATCATCAAGTTGCCGTTCTATGAATACGGAATCATCTGGAGAAACCTCGCCAACAAGATAAGATATTGGCGTGCAGACAAGAATGACTTCACCAGCCATAAGCTGTAAGATACCGGAGAAATAGATTTCGGGAAATAGATTACAAGAGGAAAAATCTGGATTAAAGGATTTTAAAAAGACACAACCATGAAAGTATATTTGTATATAGCTAAACAGAAGAAGACGCTGAAAATGTACCTCCCATACATTGAAGCGCTTGGCAAAAAGCTCGACATCACCCACAATCTGGCAGATGCCGACATCGTTATGATATTGGGAGCATGGACCATGCAGGGAGCACAGCTTGCCGGAAAATCACGCAAGATGGGCATTCCATACATGGTGTGTCCACTCGGAGACATCTCTGAACGAAACCGGAAGAATCCTCACCTCAAGCGCAGCCTCCAGACGCTCGTGTATCAGAAGACGATGTATCAAAAAGCTGATCTCGTCATCGCCACAACACCGATGGAGAAGAACTATCTCGCCCAGCTGGGTTGGAACAAGAACATCGCCCTGATCAGATATTTCGGTTACAGTCATCTCACATCAGAAGGCGCCATGCTAGACAACTGGGCAGACACCAACACCTCTACCCTTTCCGGTTTTGAACAGCACAAGGCAGAAATGATTGCTGCACAGACCAAGGAGCCTATCATCGCTCAAATCCTGCAGATAAAGAGTCGTATGCCTCACCAGAACATTCCACAGAACTATCTGGACAGCCTGCATACCTTATTATATGCCGATAATTATGATGAGGATGCCATCAATGAGGAATTGCAGACGCTGAAGCTTTCCGGCTATGCGGCAGCAGTATTCCAGGCGATGACAGAGAAAACCGGACTTACCGAGGGCTTCATGCCCCTTCCGGCAAAAAAGAGCAGAAAAAGCAAGGAGATACTGAGATATGTAAAATAGGACAAAAGCAGAAAAGGGCTACCTTCACAGGCAGCCCTTTCTACATATTATACAAAAACATTATGAATTATTTCTATTAGCGAACAAGATTCTTATTTTTCTGATAAGTAACTATTCTATCTAAAAGTCACAATAAACCGAATATATCTTAAGTTTCAAACATCTTCTTGTTTTCGTTTGCAAAGGTACTACTTTTTCTCTGAATGTGCAATACCTAAAAATGGGGGTTTTCACTATTACCTAATAGTAGGTATCAGAAAAAAGATAAACATACGATAGTTTCCTGAACATACAGGATCAGGACAAGAAAACTGCGTATTTCTGAATAGAATACACAGAGATATGAATTTATATCACAGAGATACGGAGTGAAAAACACAGAGATACGGATTTATTTCACAGAGATATCCCGGAAAAACCCAGAGTTTTCAAGCGCAGACAATAAAAAAACTGCAAGTCAGATATGAAATCCAACCTGCAGTTTCTATTAAAATCTCTCTCTCAATCTATTTTGATTCTTGAATCTACACCTGCGTGATTACTTCAAACCACGGTTGATGAGTGTAGCATTCAAAAGCATCACGTACTTGCGATACTGTGTATTGTTGAGGATGCTGTGCATGTACTTCAAATCCTTGATGACAGCCTTGTCAATCATAGCTGAACGATCCTCCTTAGATGCTGAAGCAGCATTCATCATGTCTGCTGTGAAGTTCTTGTGAACGTCAGAAACAGCATCAACCTGATCGATATTAAGTGACAATGCATCAGCCAAGCTACCCATCTTGATGTTCATGTTGTAAGCTGCTGTTGCGTTTGTAGCCTCTTCTGCTGCAAAAGTAGTTGTCATACTCAACAATGCTACTGCTAAAATCATAATCTTCTTCATAATCTTTTTACCTTTCTTTACTTTACGAGTCTCATGGAGCAGATATCCTAATTGCTCCGTTCCCAGAGAACTCTTGTTAAACATTATCCTATAGTCTTATTTCTTTAAGACGCTGCAAAGATACGAACTTTCTGCTGTGTGCGCAAACATTTATTTGTTTTTTTTCAAAAATCCGTTTATTATTTGACATAAATCAACAAGAGCAGTCTAAAACCAGGAGCAGAAAGTAATTTTTTACAGATTTTAGCTAACAAATTGTAAGATGGCTCAAAATAATTAAGGTGGAGAGGAAAATTTCCTTGATTTCTCTTCCATATCCCAATATTTATTTGTACCTTTGCAGAAGTTAAGCAACAATTAAAGAATAAATGGAACAACAGACTCATATAGACAAGGCACTGGCATTTATGGAAAGCCTAGAAAAACTCGGCAGCCAACTGAAGGCAGCCGAAGAACAACAGAAGCATTTCATCGCCCGCATGCTTGAACTGAAAAAGGCAAATCAGACAGAAAGCGACGAATATGCAGAACTATCCCAAAAGAGCAAGAGCCTGCAAGACATCATAGACAAATGGCGTCCTATCTATCTGGAGCGCATGGAAATGGTGAAAAGCGTCAGCATTCAAAGACGCCAACGCATGAATAAGAAAAAATAAAATCATATTGCCTATATATATAAAATAGGTAATAGTATCAAAACAAGATAAAATAAAAACATAAATAATAATGGAATCAAACAACAAGAACAAATTTATCGTAGTGTCTTATGCACTCTACGATGTAACTAAAGGTGATAACGGTGAAGAAATGCTCATCGAGCGTACAACAGACGAGCGTCCTTTCATCTTCATCAGCGGCATGGGCGTAACATTGCCAGCATTCGAAGAGAAGATGGTAAATCTTGAAAAGGGCGAGGAGTTCGACTTTGAGCTGGAGCCAGAGCAGGCTTATGGCCTCCACTATGACGAGCGCGTACTCGATCTCGACAAGCAGATCTTTACAGTCAATGGCCAGTTTGATGCTCAGCACGTACAGGTTGGTGCCATCATCCCATTGCAGAACGAGGACGGCAACCACTTCAATGCTGTCGTTAAGAATATCACCGACGAGAAGGTTACATGCGACCTCAACCATCCATTGGCAGGTTTGAAGCTCAACTTCTGCGGTCAGGTATTGGAAAACCGTGAAGCAACAGCTGAGGAAATCGCTAAGATGGCTCAGATGATCAGCGGTGAAGCTGGTGGTTGCGGTGGCGGTTGCGACAACTGTGGTGGCGACTGCAAGGACGGCAACTGCGAAGGCGGCTGCGATTGCAACAAGTAATATTTGAGAATAAACTATAGCGGCTGTCTCAAGCAAAATTGGGATAGCCGCTCTTCATATCAACTCATGAGGCTTACCTACCCTATCATCATGGGAAGAACGAGCCTCTATATCATACATAGGACAATGAGGAATACATTTGGCAATCTTTTCACTCTCACCACTTTCGGAGAGAGTCACGGCATAGCTGTAGGAGGCGTCATCGACGGTTTCCCTGCTGGCATTGACATAGACATGGACTTCATCCAGAGCGAACTGAATCGTCGACGCCCTGGACAAAGTCACATTACTACTGCCCGAAAGGAAGCAGACAAGGTGGAATTTCTAAGTGGTGTCTTCGAGGGAAAGTCAACGGGAACACCTATCGGCTTTGAAGTACGAAACCAGAACCAGCATTCTCAAGACTATGAGAACATGCGCTGTCTGTTTCGCCCATCACATGCCGACTTCACCTACAACGAAAAGTATGGAATCAGAGACCATCGTGGAGGCGGACGCTCATCTGCCCGCATCACCATCTCACGCTGCGTGGGTGGCGCCCTTGCCAAGTTGGCACTCCGCCAGCTGGGCATCAGCATCACAGCCTACACATCGCAGGTGGGAAACATTGCTTTGGAGAAAGATTACCATCAGTATGACCTCAACACCATCGAAGACAATCCGGTACGTTGTCCGGACCAGGCTAAAGCCAAGGAGATGGAAGACCTCATTGCCCAGGTTAAAGCCGACGGTGATACCATTGGAGGCATCATCACATGCGTAATCAAGGGATGCCCTGCGGGACTGGGTGAACCGGAATTCGACAAGCTCCATGCACAACTGGGTGCAGCCATGCTCGGCATCAATGCCGTGAAGGGCTTTGAATATGGAGAGGGATTTGCTGGCGTTACCGCCCGTGGAAGCGAACAGAATGATGTGTTTGTTCCGAAGGATGAAAATACAAATCAGGCTGCAGATAAATCCATCAACCAGGATGTTGCAGCCCGCATCACGACCAGAAGCAATCATAGCGGAGGTATCCAGGGCGGTTTGAGCAATGGTCAGGATATCTATTTCCGGGTAGCATTCAAGCCTGTAGCCACCCTATTGATGGAACAGGACACTGTGGATGTGGAAGGAAATCCGACCAAGCTTACAGCCCGCGGCCGACATGATCCATGCGTATTGCCAAGAGCCGTACCAGTAGTAGAGGCAATGGCTGCCATGGTTATCCTGGATAACTATCTGATGAATAAAACCATAAAACTTTAATTAGTGATTAGTTAGTAGTGATTAGTGAGTAGTGATTAGTGAGTAGTGAGTAGTGAGTAGTGAGTAGTGATTAACAAACTAATCACTACTAATTAATCACTAATCACTAACAACTAATCACTATCTAAAGTTTACTGTCCTTTAATAGTTTAGGGCAATGCTCATTGAAAAAGCATTTATCACAAAGCGGCTTGGCACTCTTGCAGATATATCTGCCATGCAGCAGAATCCAATGATGAGCATTCGGAATATCTTCTGCAGGAATATGCTTCATCAGATAATCCTCTACCTTGCGAGGCGTATCTGCCGTGCGGGGCACCAATCCCATGCGATGGCTCACACGATAGACATGCGTATCCACCGCCATCGTAGCATGGCCGAACCATACGGCACGAATCACGTTCGCAGCCTTGCGCCCCACTCCAGCCAACTTCACCAGATCATCAGTCGCCTCAGGCACTTCGCCCCCAAACATCTCCACCAATTGACGGGACATCTGGGCAAGATGCTTTGCCTTGGCATTGGGATAGCTGACGGAACTGATCAGTTCATAAATATCCTCCTCGCTCGCCTGCGCCATGTGCAGAGCATCGGGATAACGGGCAAAAAGAGCCGGAGTAACCATATTGATACGCTTATCGGTGCATTGGGCCGAAAGCAAGGTAGCCACCAGAAGCTGAAATGCGCTACCGAATTGCAACTCGGTAGTCACATTCGGCAGCGCATCTCTGAAGTGATTCAATATAAAATCGTATCTTTCGTTACGAAGCATGTTGTTTATTTTTTAGCAGGAGTTTTCTCTGCCCCCTTCAACTTACCCTTGTAAGCCTTGTTCAAACCAGCAATCACCTCTTTGGTAATATCCAAAACCTTATCAGCATAGAGCAGGTTATCACCACTCTTAGAGAAGATGATGCTATACTTCTTTTCCTTGTTATATCTATTGAGATAGTTGGCAATGCTGTCGTGGAGAGCCTTGTTATACTTGTCCTGCTCAGCAGCAAACTCATTGCTCAAACGCTGCTGCAATCCCTGAAGGTCATTGTTCTGCTTCTGAAGACCAGCCTGAATAGCCTCAGCCTGCTCACGAGTATATGCGTTCTGCTGAATCTTCTGCTGGAAATTAGCAGCAGCAGCCTGCAACTGCTGACCCTTCTGTGCGATAGTAGCCTGAATATTCTGACTCTTCTTCTCCAAGATAGAAGAATACTCCTTAGCAAAGGTATACTGAGTCATGATTGAGTCAACCTCAACGTATGCAACCTTCAACCCCGTAGAAGCCTTAGTCTCTGACTTAGCCTCAACCTGAGGCTGTGACTTGTTGCAAGATGCCAATGACAAAGCAGCAACAGCAGCAATAGCCACTGAACTCAAAATGTTCTTTTTCATTTTCTAGTATTTTATAATTTATATTTCTACTTATTAATTTCTTACTCCCGGTAAATTCAATTCATTCATATTTCTAATAAGCCTTATTGGCTTCACGCGCCTCGCGATCCTGATCTACCACACAGTGGATGCCCATCTTGCGCAAGCCCGGATTATCGTGAACATGCTGGGAAGAGAACTTACCATTCTTCTTGAAAATCAATTTCACGCTAAATAATGCCATTGCTATAGCAATTATTAACAGACTTAATAACATTAATTTTACCATTTTTATTACCTTTGCAGTGCCTTAGTGCACTTCGCGTTGCAAAGGTACGATTTTTCGAGGAAAACTCAAAATAAAATAAAGAAATAATAGAAAATTCAAAACAAAATAACATAAATATATAAATAAATGGAAAAAAAAGAATTAAAACCTGCTCTCGTGTTTGAGCAGTTCGCTAAAATCAACGAAATACCTCGCCCTTCCAAGCATGAGGAAAACATGATTGAGTATTTGAAGGAATTCGGCAAAAGCCATCAGCTCGAGACTCTGGTCGACGAAACAGGAAACGTTCTCATTCGCAAGGCTGCAACTCCTGGATATGAGAACGCTGATACCATCATCCTCCAGAGCCACATGGATATGGTTTGCGATAAATTGGTAGACGTAGAGTTCGACTTCCATAAGGATGCCATCCAGACCTACGTAGACGGTGAATGGCTGAAGGCAAAGGGTACTACCCTCGGTGCTGATGACGGTATCGGCTGTGCCATCGAACTTGCCATCCTCGCTGCCGACGATATCGAGCATGGCCCTATCGAGTGCGTCTTCACCCGTGATGAGGAAACAGGATTGACAGGTGCCGTTGGCATGAAGGCTGGTTTCATGACCGGCAAGATGCTCATCAACCTCGATTCAGAGGATGAGGGACAGATTTTCGTATCATGTGCAGGCGGTCAGACTACCAAGGCTACCTTCCACTTCAACCGTGAGGAGGCTCCTGCAGGTTATTTCTTCATGGAGGCTTCCCTGAAGGGTCTCAACGGTGGTCACTCAGGCGATGACATCAACAAGAAGCGCGCCAATGCCATCAAGTTGCTTGCACGTTTCCTCTTCCTGGAGAATGAGAAGCTGGGTGGTGAACTCCGTCTGGTTAGCTTCAACAGCGGAAAGATGCACAATGCCATCCCTCGTGACGGCAAGATTGTCTTCGCTGTCAAGAATGAAGCTAAAGAGCAGGTACGTGCTGATTGGAACATCTTCGCTTCTGAAGTAGAGGATGAATTCCATGTTACAGAACAGTCTATGCAGTTCAACATGGGTTCTGCCGATGCTGCTCCTGTCATCGAGAAGACCGTTGCAGACAAGTTCATCATGGCTTTGCAGGCTGTAGACAATGGTCCTCTTACCAACTGTCAGGACGAGGCACTCGCCGAGATGGTAGAGACTTCCAGCAATGTGGCAAGCGTTGCTACCGACGGGAACAGCATCCACATCGTGGCTTCTCAGCGCAGTAACGTGATGAGCAACCTGGATAATATGACCAACACTGTAAAGGCAGCATTTCTCCTGGCTGGAGCCGAGGTAAACGTTGGTGGAAAATACCCTGCATGGAAGATGCGTGCCAACAGCAAGCTGACCGACATCACCGTGAAGAGTTACGAAAAGCTCTTCGGCAAGAAGCCATTGGTAAAGGGCATCCATGCCGGTCTGGAGTGCGGTCTCTTCTCTGAACGTTACCCAGACCTCGACATGGTAAGCTTCGGTCCTACTCTTCGCAATGTCCACACTCCAGACGAGGCTCTTCTGATTCCTACCGTCCAGATGGTATGGGATCACATGCTGGACATTCTGCGCAGCGTTAAATAACAACAGATATTGTTTCATTTCCCACATTCTCAGGATATGAAAAAGATATTATATGTATTGACATTGGGCTTCGTATTGGCTCTCACCTCCTGTGGAGACCAGTACAAGGCCAAGTCACTGGTCAAGGATTTTCTGGATGAGAACCTTGCCACGGACAATGACTGCAGCTATGAGCGATTCAGCAATCTCACTCCTACTGCCATGATTGACATAGATAAAGTAAAATCAATGCGCAAGGAGATGAGCACTTTGCCATACATCAAGAAAGACATCAGCTATAATGACAATGCCATTACCGACACCTTATTATATATAAGGGCCACTTATAAGCTGACCGACAAGGATGGCAAACAGCAAGAGCTCACACAGACATTCTATATGGACAAGGCGCTGACTCATGTTGTCGCCTTCAAGCAAAACTAACCAAAAAGGTGCCAGCCATTCTCTGACGAGATTGCTGACACCTTTTTCTATTTTACACACATATTTCCTATCTTATACACATATTTCTTTCTTACACACATATAAAAACTAAGAAGCCATTTCCTCTTTTACGTATCTTCGCACACTCTTGCGCGCATTACCTAAATAATGCTCTGCACACTTATATTTGATGTTCAGGTGGAGAGCAATGTCCTTCACAGTCATTCCTTCCAGGTTTAACCTATAGACACTACTTTGCTTCTCTGAAAGTTGTGCAATACCATTTTCCAGTTTCGCCTGAATCTCATGGGCAGAATAGATGGTAGCAACATCATCTACATACCTGTTCTGCCAATCAGTATTCTGGACCACATACTCATATTTTTCCAGACAGTGCCTGTGACGCCAATAATCCAGAATAAGATTGCGTGCTATAGTATATACCAGACAAGGTAAAGTTATACGTGTAATCATACAATCCATCTTCAACAAGCGCACGAAAACATTCTGCACGATATCTTCTGCCTGCTCGGCTTTTTCATCCCCCAGCAAGCGAGAAGCTACAAACCCTTTCAATTCGGCGTAGCACTCTGTATAGTATTCAGCAATGATGCTGTGCTTAGATTCAATGTTCTGTTCCATGATGGTGGTTTTGATCATTATGTTTTTACATTAATAATTGTATTGCAAAGGTACGAAAAACAGATAGCATCACCAAAAAAATGAGATAAAAAATGTGCTAAATGTCTGCTTTGAAACATTTAGCACATATCTAGAAACAATTTGTAACCTTCAATGTTACATTTCGTAAAGTAATATACACTTTAATAAAGCCCCAATTACTTGATCATATCCACACTTCTCTTCAGGAAAGCATCAAGAGAAGCACCCTTCAGCATACCGTTCTGCAACAGGGCGAGGTCGATGAGCTGATGAACAATGTTGTTGTTCTTGGCATAACCCGAGATGATATCATTGCGCTTTGCCTTCTCATCGCTGATAGCCTTCTCTGTATTGTGAACATCATCCTTCTCTTCCTGGGTAATCTCCTCTGGCTTCTTCTTGCCCTGCTCCTGATGAAGTACTGCAAGACGAGCCTCCTGACCCTTGATTTCAGCAAGGATTGGCTTCAATGCATCTGCTGTATTAGCCTCAGCATCCTCCAATACCTTCTTCACCAAAGCATGGTCGGAGTTCAACACGATGTTGTAGCTGTCTGGCATCTGACCGTAGAAGTTCATGCCTGCCTGGAACTGGCTCATCGCCTTCATACGGCGCATGTACTCATTCTGGGTAATGAGCACTGGCTGGTTCTGCTCGCCCAAAGCCTGAATCTCTACAAAGAACTCTGCCTTGTCGAGCTTAGGCATCTGAGAACGGAATACTTCTGTCAAGTTGTCAGACTGGTCTTTTGTCAAATCTGTCTTCTTGGCATCTTCCTTTACGATGAGTCGGTCGATGATATCCGCATCCACACGGGTGAAGCGGCTCTTCTCCAACTTCTGCTCCAGCATATTCACCATTGGGGTATCCAGCTGACCTTCCATCAGAAGCACTGAGTAACCCTTCTGCTTGGCAGCCTCGATGTAAGAGTACTGCTCCTCCTTGTTGTTGGCATAGAGATATACCAGGTTGCCATCCTTATCGGTCTGGTTGTCCTTGATGAGTGTCTTGTACTCCTCGTAAGTGAAGTACTTACCCTCCACATCCTTCAGGAGAGCGAAGTCCTTGGCGCGGTCGTAGAAGTCATCCTGTGAAAGCATACCGTAGTTGATGAAGAGTTTGAGGTCATCCCACTTCTCCTCGAATTCCTTACGGTTCTCCTTGAAGATAGAGTTCAAGCGGTCTGCCACCTTCTTGGTGATGTAGGTAGAAATCTTCTTCACGTTGCTGTCGCTCTGCAAGTAGCTGCGGCTCACGTTCAATGGGATATCCGGTGAGTCGATAACACCATGCAACAGGGTAAGGAACTCAGGAACGATGCCCTCTACCTGGTCTGTTACGAATACCTGGTTGCAATACAGCTGAATCTTGTTGCGCTGCATGTCGATGCTGTTCTTGATGCGTGGGAAGTAGAGAATACCCGTCAGGTTGAATGGGAAATCTACGTTCAGGTGAATCCAGAACAATGGATCGTCCTGCATTGGATAGAGAGTATGATAGAACTTCTTGTAGTCCTCATCCTTCAAGGTGCTAGGAGTCTTGGTCCAGAGTGGCTCCACATTATTAATAATGTTATCCTCGTCTGTCTCTACGTTCTTGCCGTCCTTCCACTCAGTCTTCTTGCCGAAGGCTACAGGCACTGCCATAAACTTGCAGTACTTGTTCAGGAGTTCCTCAATCTTGCTCTTCTGGAGGAATTCCTTGCAGTCGTCAGCGATATGGAGAACGATATCTGAACCGCGGTCAGCCTTGTCAGCGTCCTCAATTTCGAAAGCTGGTGAACCGTCGCAGCTCCACTTTACAGCCTTGCTACCCTCTTTGTAGCTCTTGGTGATGATTTCCACCTTGCTGGCTACCATGAAAGAAGAATAGAAACCGAGACCGAAGTGACCGATGATGGCATTGGCATTCTCCTTATACTTGTCGAGGAAGTCTGTTACGCCAGAGAATGCAATCTGGTTGATATATTTATCTATTTCCTCCTCAGTCATACCGATACCACGGTCGCTGATAGTGAGGGTACCAGCCTTCTCGTCAAGAGAAATGCGAACGGTAGTGTCACCTATCTCACCCTTGAAGTCACCCTGGGCAGCAAGAGTCTTCAACTTCTGTGTAGCATCCACAGCGTTGGAAACCATCTCACGGAGGAAGATGTCATGATCTGAATATAAGAATTTCTTGATGACAGGGAAAATGTTCTCTGTCGTTACACCGATATTACCTTTCTGTGCCATAGTTATTATATCTTTTAATGTTATTATTTTATTTTTTATGTTTGCTATGGCTTATACAAATAGCGTGCCAAATTACAGCACCCTACATACCCTGATGCCAATCTGCACCGGATGTTTCTGCATATAGGTATACAGTGTCATCGGTTCGTCTATTACTTTTTTATGTATACTGCTCGCATTGAGCAGGTGGAGTCCGTCCTTGTGCCAGGAAGCCAGACCGATATGCGTGGTGTCCAATCCTTTCTTGTTGGTAACAATCACGATGATGTCACCGTCATGAATAGCCTTTCTGAATATCTGGTTATTGGCAATGGTCGATTTGGGAACATAACGGTATTTTTTCCCGTTTACGCTCTGCTCCAACTGGCGAATGCCTGCTTTCCACTCAGGATGAGCAGAAAGCATCTTATAGCTCGATGTATGAGTAGACATCCAGTTGACATTGACGGTCTGGACGGCAGTAAATGGCGGATTAGGAGCGATGTTTCTGACAATACCCTCCTTTTCATTATCGTCCATCCAAATGGTAAAATAATGCTGGCGCTTCACATAAGATACTTTCCCGCCTACATATCTCACGTGCTTCAAATGTTCGCAGAAGGAAGCAAAGGAGGTTTCATGCTTCTGGGCGCACATCGTCAGGGCTGTCACCATCTCTACATAGGTGGTACAGTCGAGTTCACGTGTATTCACGATGAGAACCTCTTCCTTTGTCCTATCCAAGGTACCTCCAACGTATGGAATCCCCATAAACTGCTTGCCAAACCACAGCATCCAGTTGGCAGGTTTCGTCTTCAAGGCTTTTGCCTGCTTCAACAAGTTGACGATACGAATACTGTCCTGACGCTGATACACAACACCACTCCTTGCCATAGATGGCATCAATGACAAGACAGCCAAAACTAATACAGATATTCTCTTTAGAATTTTCATTTTCCTACAGTTTTAATGATTACGTTTTCTTCCAAAATTAACTCCGAAATACAGATTGACCGAACCAAAGGAATTATTGGTAGAAAACTGAGATTTTCTATAATTATAAGAATGGATGATAGTACTCATGCCCGCATACCATCGGGTATTGTTCCATACTACTCCAAATCTTCCTATACCATCCAAGTTGACATTCCTGAAACGGAAGTTCATGATGTCGAAATGTTCACTTTCGGTATCCGAGGTAGACTGGTTGTAGGCAAGCCCCACCGAGAGCGAGGCATTGAAAAGCCAATTCTTGGCGAACACCCAGTTATAAGCATAGCCACAACTTACATTGATATCACTATACTTCACCTGCGAAAACATCAGGCTACTGTCTATCTTAGCCTGCTCTCCAGGAGGAACACCCTGGTTCAAGCGATCATCAACAAGCTGGGTGAGCTTGTCCCAATCCACTTCCAGTTTGTGTTGGGTATATCCGATGCCCAGGAGCATGGAACCGGCACTTCTGCGCTGTACGGTACTCTGTGCATAAGCAGCTGGATAAGAGAATCTTCGATGATTAAAGATATAGTAAAGGTTGAGCCCCTTGATACTCGATTTAAATCCCCCGAAAGGCGCCTTTCTCATCGCATTACAGTTGATATGTTCTCCCAGATTCATGTGCTTGACATGATAATCATTACCTGTCTGACGCCAGAAGAGATCAACACCCAGCAGACTGCTGTAGAGACTCAAGTCCAACTCCTTTTTATTCGTATGACTGTTAGTGGCATTGATATGCTTCAAGTCGAAAGTATAACCCAGGAATACCCATCGCCATCCCAGATACGGACCTAATCGCCAGGAAGGGTCAGGGGCAAAGGTAATGCTCTGTCCCTCCTTGTTGCGCAAGGTATAAATCTCGTAGGTATTCGTATTCTGCAGCATTACTGTATAGTTGTAATGCTGGTCTTCGATATAGGAAGAATCGGTGGTATTGAATTCCCGGAAAAAGCGGGTAAAGACGTTGCCCACCTGATGAAAGAAAGTCCGCTTATGACGGGCTCTTATCAGGCTATCCGTGGAGTTGTGCTTAAACATGGTAGAATTGAAAAGATGGCGTACAAAAAGGGTGTCCGTCACCTCCACCCTCTTTTCATTGTCTTTTGCAGACAAAGATTCCTCTTCTGCTGCCCCTACAGGCAGCAGAAAAAAGGTTAACATCATCCACAAAAAACAAATTTTTCTCATACAGAGACTTTTTATTTTAAGTCTAATTCTTCCACAAAACACGGTCTAGCACCCAGTTAACCGGTGTAGCCGAGATACTCGTACAGTCGCAATGCCCGATGCCCTGCAAATGCTCTATGACATGCTTGATCATCGGCAATTGCACATAGGAAGGATTTGGTACGGTAATACTCTGTTTTCCTTCACTGGTGATGAGAACAATAGGTTCATATGTAAATACCGAAAAAGACAAGGAACCCTTATCACCGATAACCTCGATACGGTCTTCCTTTGCACTCTCATGTCCCACAAAGCACCAGCTTCCACTGCCCGTAACCCCATTTTCGAAGAAGAAACAAGCAGAAACGGTATCCTCTGCCTTGTAGAGATGAGCACGATTGGCAGGATAACCATGTGCACGGGTGATAACACCGAAAATATTCTGCAACAAATCAATCTGGTGTGGGGCCAAATCATAGAAATAACCTCCACCCGCAATATCCGGCTGCAACCTCCAAGGCAATTCCTTTTCGTTTTTATAGTCAAGGTCACGAGGAGGCACAGAGAACCTTATCTGAACATTGATTACCTTACCGATGGTACCGTTTTCAATGATCTCCTTCACTTTCTGGAAATATGGAAGATAACGACGGTAATAAGCCACAAAGCAAGGAACACCGGTCTGCTCACTGATACGATTGATACGGATACAGTCGTTATAACTTGCTGCCAATGGCTTTTCTATATAAACAGGCTTGCCTGCACGCATTGCCATGATGGCAAAGGTGGCATGAGACGATGGCGGCGTAGCGATATAGATGGCATTTACATCAGGGTCATCTATCAATTCCTGGGCATCCGTATACCATTTACGGATATGATGACGCTCAGCATAACTACGAGCCTTGTTCTCGCTACGGCTCATCACTGCCACAACCTGCGAACCTTCCACCTCATTGAAGGCTGGTCCGCTCTTCTTTTCGGTTACTTCTCCGCAGCCGATAAATCCCCAATTGATCTGTTTCATACGTTTCGATGATTTTTATTCTCCAGCAAGCGACTTGTTGATCTCGTCAATATAATCGAGCACTTCGTCACGTCCCATCTTTTTCTCACTACTAGTAATGAAGTAAGGAGGAAGCTCTTCCCAGCGATCTTCCAATGCATGCATCCATTTCTCGGCATTCATACGAGCCTTTACCGGTCCCAACTTATCTGCCTTGGTGAAAACGATACAGAATGGTACATTGCTTTCGCCCAACCAGTCTACGAATTCACGGTCAATTTTCTGCTGGTCATGGCGTACGTCGATAAGAACAAAGACGTTTGCCAACTGAGGACGCTGAAGGATATAACTGCTGATCATCTGCTCCAACTGCTTCTGGACAGTCTTGGAGCGCTTGGCAAATCCATAGCCGGGAAGGTCAACCAGATACCATTCGTTATTGATAATGAAGTGATTGATCAGCAACGTCTTACCCGGTGTGGCTGAAGTTTTAGCTAAACCTTTATGATTGCAAAGCATATTGATAAGACTAGACTTACCCACATTGCTTCGACCGATAAAGGCGTACTCAGCCTTATTATCCTTAGGACACATGCTCACTCGTGGAGCAGATATTGTAAATTCAGATTTCTTAATTTCCATCGTTATGTTTTCTATTATTATGTTAATCACTAAATGTCAGCAAACGAACTAATCAAAAGTTCAATGCTCAAACCTCAAAGTTCAAAGTCTATAGCATCTCTGACAATTCCAGCCATCTCATTTCCTTCTCATCAAGTTCATCCTTGATTTCCGGCAGTCGCTTGCTCTTTTCCGTCAGTTCGTCTACCGAGAGTGTGCCGCTGCAAAGGGCCTCTTCCAATTTTTTCTGCTCTTCGGTAAGCTTATCAATTTCCTGGGTCAGCTGTTCATATTCACGCTTCTCCTTGTAGCTCATCTTGCGCTTGTTCTCGAAGTTGGCGTCACGCTTGGCTGTGCCGGCGCCATCATTGACTGCAGCATTATTGCTGGCAGTTTTAGCCGCAGCCGCAGCTTTCTCTGCCTCATCCTTCTCCTGCAATCGGCTCCAGTCACGGTATTGGGTATAGTTGCCAGGGAAATCCTGTATCTCGCCCTCGCCCTTGAACACCAGAAGATGATCCACTACCTTGTCCATGAAATAGCGGTCGTGACTTACTACGATAACGCAACCGGCGAAATCCTGCAAGTATTCCTCCAACACCTGGAGTGTCTGGATATCAAGGTCGTTGGTAGGCTCATCGAGAACCAGGAAGTTAGGATTCCTCATCAGCACCGTACAGAGATAGAGCTTGCGCTTCTCGCCTCCACTCAACTTATATACGTAGTTGTGCTGTTCCTCTGGAGTAAAGAGGAAGAACTGCAGGAACTGCGAAGCCGTCATGTGCTTGCCATTACCCAAGTCGATATAATCGGCAATCTCAGTAATGATATCAATCACCTTCTGGTCTTCCTTGAACTTCAATCCCTCCTGCGAGAAATAACCGAAGCGAACCGTCTCACCGATGTCAAACTTACCGCTGTCCGGCTGAACTTCACCCAAGAGCATCTTGATGAAGGTAGACTTACCCGTTCCGTTATTACCCACGATACCCATCTTCTCGAATCGGGCAAAGTTGTAATAGAAGTTATCGAGTATCACCTTCTTCTTACCACGGTCATCGAAAGCCTTGCTTACATACTGACATTCAAAAATCTTGGAACCGATATATACGGTAGAAGCCTTCAGACGCACCTGTCGGTCTTCGATACGCTGCTTAGCCACCTTCTCCAGTTCATAAAAGGCATCTTCACGATACTTAGCCTTATGACCACGTGCCTGAGGCTGGCGGCGCATCCAGTCTAACTCTCTGCGATAGAGATTCTTGGAATGCTGAATTTCTGCCCGGAGATTATCCATGCGCTCCTGACGTTTCTCCAGATAGTAGGCATAATTTCCTCTATAGGTATAGATGGTCTTATCGTCAAGTTCCAGGATGGTATTGCACACCTTGTCCAGGAAGAAACGGTCGTGAGTAACCATGAAGATGGTCTTGTTTCCTCTGTTCAAGTATCCCTCCAGCCATTCTATCATTTCCAGGTCAAGGTGGTTGGTAGGCTCATCGAGCATCAGGAAATCGGGCTCCTCTATCAGCACATTAGCCAGGGCAACACGTTTCTGCTGTCCTCCGCTAAGCTGTCCCATCGGCTGCTCCATATTAGTAATATGTAGCTGGGTCAGGATCTGCTTGGCACGGAGCACCTTCTCCGGATCTCCCTCATGATTGAAACATGCATCGAGCACGCTCTCCTCCGGATCGAATTGAGGAGACTGCTCCAAATATCCTATCTTCAAATCGCGACGATAGATGATATCACCGCTTTCATGTCCTTCCTTATCCATCAGAACAGACATCAAGGTAGACTTTCCCGTGCCATTACGTGCCACGAGTCCCACCTTCTGTCCTTCAGCGATAGAGAAGGAAATCTTATCAAAAAGAACCTGCGCACCAAATCGTTTGGTGAGGTTTTGTACGTCTAAATATGGTATCTGACTAGCCATTCTGCAATTTTTTCATGCAAAGATAATGATTTTCGCTCAAAAAGTAGTATCTTTGCACCGTATTTTTAAGGAAACTTGCATATTTTATCGTATAATTGATTGTTTGCGGTAACTTTTGGGGCAGTTTTCGAAGATAAAAAGATTAGAAAATTAAAAAGACATATTAAGAATGGAATTAGCAAGTAAGTACGATCCACAAGCAGTGGAAAGTAAATGGTATCAGTACTGGCTCGACAACAAGCTTTTCAGCTCTAAGCCAGATGGTCGTGAACCTTATACAGTGGTGATCCCTCCACCAAACGTAACGGGTGTGCTCCACATGGGACACATGCTCAACAATACTATCCAGGATATTCTCGTTCGCCGTGCTCGCATGGAGGGCAAGAACGCTTGTTGGGTACCTGGAACCGACCACGCCAGTATCGCTACTGAGGCAAAGGTTGTAAACCGCCTCGCTCAGCAGGGCATCAAGAAGACAGACCTTACCCGCGAAGAGTTCCTCAAGCATGCTTGGGACTGGACTCACGAGCACGGCGGCATCATCCTCAAGCAGCTCCGCAAGCTCGGTGCCAGCTGCGACTGGGACCGCACAGCATTCACCATGGACGAGACTCGCTCTCGTGCCGTCATCCACGTATTCTGCGACCTTTACAAGAAGGGTCTCATCTATCGCGGCGTGCGCATGGTTAACTGGGACCCTAAGGCTCAGACTGCGCTCTCTGACGAGGAGGTTATCTACAAGGACGAGCACTCTAAGCTCTACCATCTGAAGTATTATGTAGTAGAGCAGGACTGCCAGCAGGTGGACGAGGAGAACGTGATTCACAAGGATGAGAAGGGATACTATGCAGTAGTAGCAACCACCCGTCCTGAGACCATCATGGGCGACTCTGCCATGTGTATCAACCCAGAAGATAAGAAGAATACCTGGTTGAAGGGTAAGCACGTTATCGTGCCTCTCGTAAACCGTGAGATTCCTGTCATCGAGGATACATACGTAGATATCGAGTTCGGTACCGGTTGCTTGAAGGTAACTCCAGCTCACGATATCAACGACCACGCACTCGGTTTGAAGCACGGTTTGGAAACCATAGATATCTTCAACGACAACGGTACCATCAGCGAGGCAGCAGGTCTCTATGTTGGCATGGACCGCATGGACGTGCGCAAGCAGATTTCCATCGACCTTCAGAACGCCGGTCTGATGGAGAAGATTGAGGACTATAATAATAAGGTGGGCTTCTCTGAGCGTACCAATGTGCCTATCGAGCCAAAGCTCTCTACACAGTGGTTCCTCAAGATGCAGCACTTTGCTGACATCGCCCTCCCTCCAGTAATGGACGATGACATCGAGTTCTATCCTAAGAAGTATAAGAACACCTATCGCCACTGGTTGGAGAACATCAAGGACTGGTGTATCAGCCGTCAGCTCTGGTGGGGTCATCGTATCCCAGCCTACTACTTCGACAATGCCGGCAAGAAGGATTTCGTGGTTGCTGAGACTGCAGAGGAGGCTCTGAAGCTCGCTCAGGAGAAGAATGCCAGCATCAAGGCTGAGGATCTTGAGCAGGAGAGCGACTGCCTCGACACCTGGTTCTCGTCATGGTTGTGGCCTATCTCTCTGTTCGATGGCATCGAGCATCCAGACAACGAGGAGATTAACTACTACTACCCTACTTCCGACCTCGTAACAGGTCCGGACATCATCTTCTTCTGGGTAGCACGTATGATCATGGCTGGCTACGAGTATCGTGGTAAGATGCCATTCAAGCACGTATATTTCACAGGTATCGTTCGCGATAAACTGGGCCGCAAGATGAGCAAGAGTCTCGGTAACTCACCAGACCCATTGGATCTGATTGACAAGTTTGGTGCCGACGGCGTTCGTATGGGTATGATGCTCAGTGCTCCAGCGGGCAACGACATCCTCTTCGACGAGAGCCTTTGCGAGCAGGGACGTAACTTCAACAATAAGATCTGGAATGCCTTCCGCCTCGTGAAAGGTTGGGAGACTGCAGATATCGAGCAGCCTAAGAGTGCAGAAATCGCCGTGAAGTGGTTTGATGCCAAGCTTAAGGAGGTGAACGAGGAGATGCAGAAACAGTTCAAGGACTACCGTATCTCTGAGGCTTTGATGACTGTATATAAGCTGTTCTGGGATGAGTTCTCATCTTGGTACCTGGAGATGGTGAAGCCAGCTTACGGCCAGCCTATCGACCAGAAGAGCTACGATGCTACCCTCCGCTTCTTCGATGCCCTGCTGAAGATGCTGCATCCATTCATGCCATTCATCACCGAGGAGCTGTGGCAGCACATCTATGACCGCAAGGATGGCGAGAGCATCATGCGCGAGAAGCTGGAAATTCCTGCACCTACAGCTGAGGAGCAGAAGTTGGCAGCAGATATCGAGGCTGTGAAGCAGATTATTGCCGGCGTTCGTACCGTTCGCAACCAGAAGAACATTGCCCAGAAGGAGCAGTTGTCTCTCCAGGTAGTAGGCAAGAACGATTTCGAGGCTTACAACGACGTAACTCTGAAGATGGCGAACCTCGACAAGATTGAGGTCATCGCTGAGAAGAGTGCCGATGCATCCAGCTTCATGGTAGGTACCGACGAGTTTGCCGTACCATTGGGCGACCTGATCGACGTAGCTGCCGAGATTGAGAAGGCAGAGGCTCAGCTCAAGCACTTGGAAGGCTTCCTGATGGGTGTACGCAAGAAGCTCAGCAATGAGAACTTCGTAGCTCACGCACCTGAGAAGGTAGTAGCCCTGGAGCGCAAGAAGGAAAGCGACTCTGTTGAGAAGATTGCTGCCCTCAAGGCAACCATCGAGGAACTCAAGAAGAAATAATAGTTTAATATTTATCATGTTAAGTGCGGAATGTTAAGTGTAAGAACTTAGCATTTCACGCTTAACATTTCATATTTTCAAGAGAAACATGATCAAGAAGCTTTTCACCTTATTTATATGTTTGCTTTCGCTTGCTATGACTTTTACCAGTTGTAGCGATGAAGCTGTTGATGTGGAAACAGTCAACAAGCAGACTATTTTCGTCTTCTATCCTTGGACGGGTGGAACCAACACTTCCGGTCTGAAAGATTACCTGGAAAATAATGTAGACAGTATGTGCGCTGGCATTGTTGACAAGAAGGGACTTACCAATACAAGAGTTTTGGTTTTCTTCACCGAAAAATACAATCAGAGCACACTCTACGATCTTCAGTATGACGCAACAACCAAGACCGTGAACCGTATTCCTATCAAGAAATACGAAGGCAACCGTCATTGCACAGCTGAAGGATTCGCTGACTTGCTGAACGATGTAAGACAAAACGCAGAAGCCCTCAACTACTCCTTGATTATCGGAGCACATGGTTGCGGATGGACTTACGCCAACGACTGGGTGAATTATCCATATAAGGCACGACCAAAAGGCGGTTCCATCAGAAATGGAAATGATGAAAATGCTGTATCCAATGCTACTTCCAACAGTTTTAGCGGCATCCAGTTTGGCAATGATCCCAACAAACCTGTCACCCGCTTCTTTGGAAGCGTAAGTCAGGCAGACAATGCCATCGATGTCACCACCTTAGCCGAAGGCATCAAACTCAGCGGACTCAAGATGCAATTCATCCTCTTCGATGCCTGCTACATGGGCAATGTGGAGACAGCTTACGAACTGAAGGATGTAACCAACTTCCTGATCAGTTCCAGCAGCGAAGTAATGGGCGAAGGCATCCCATACAAGACTATATGGAGTTATCTCTGCTCATCTGTACCCAACTATTCAAGCGCAGTATCAGGCGTCGTCAACTTCTACAAGAACTCCAATGTCCCTTACTGCAACATGGCTGCAATAGACTGCCGACAGATAGACAAACTGGCAAGCATCATGAAAGAGATCAACAGCAAGTATACATTGGCTTCGACAGTGCCACTCGACTCTATCCAGCCTCTGGATGGTTTCTCGCCAAATCTCTTCTACGATCTCTCAGTTTATGTAGACAGCCTCTACCCTAGCGGCTATCTGAAAGATGAGTTCACATCACAATTAAAGCTCACCATCAAGGCAGCGGAACATACGGATGAAGCCTATACTGCCTTAATGAGTTTTTATGGCAAGACCTTCAAGGTGAAGAACTATTGCGGTCTTTCCATCTCCGACCCTAGCCAGAACAGCGTAGCTATCAAGGGAAGAGAGAAGACCGGTTGGTGGAAAGCTACACATTAACATGAAACGGTTTGACCACAGGTTAGACCGCTTCATTAAGTTCAATGTACAAAAATCAAAAAACAAAGATGGAATATTTTATCATAGACAATAACGGTCAGCAAGCAGGTCCTTTCAGTCAGGACCAGCTTGTCCAGAAAGCCATCAGCCCTGAAACATTAGTCTGGAAGCAGGGAATGGCAGATTGGACACCGGCTTGGAAAGTTGAAGAATTGAGAACTGTACTGGAGGCTGTTGAAGCCAACAAGACAAACGCCACGAACCAGCAGGAAAACCAAGAGCCTCAGCAGCAAACTTCTGAGCAGGCTCAGCAACAGGCTCAGCAACAGGCTTACCAGCAAGGTTTCCAACAGGGTGCAGCCATGAATGCCAATTTCCAGCAGCAACCAAAGAAACGAAAGAGCCATATGGCAATGAAGCTGATTATCGGCTTGATTGTCTTCATCATAGCCGTTTTCGCTGTTTCCAATCCAGGAGCTGATGCTCACAAGGAGAAGGTTCGCACGGAAGTAGGCAAAGCCATCGAAAAGGCAACCAGCACTTCTGACAACAATTTCTTCACTCAAGCCCTCCGCTCGGTAGCCAAGATGATGGCGGGCAGCGTCATGGATGAAGCCATGAACCAGCTCTTCGAATACCACAACTACATCGTATGTTCTAAAGGTACCGTAGAGTTTAATGGCAAGCAGCACACCGTCAGCTTCGGTATTCTTGGCACAGTTTACACCATGAATGCCGATGATATGGTAAAGGCGCTGGAAGGTGCCGACAATCTGCAGCTGGAAGAAATGAACTCTTCCTCATCCGACGACACCTCTTCCATTGATGAAGCCACCAGTTCTTCCGATGATACTTCTGCCGATGAAGGTTTTGGTGCCAAGGTTCAGAAAAGACTGGAAGACAAGGCAAACCAGACCATGGATAAAGCAGCAGACAAGGTAGGCAAGAAAATAGAAGAAAAGATAAACCAGAAGTTAGATGAGGCTACCGATTCTTCTAAAGTAGAAAAGCTTATCGATAAGATTCTGGAATTCCTATAATCTGCATGAATTTCTAATGCTAGGCTAAGATTAATAAATGATGCCCAGCATCATCTTAAGAAATATAAGAAAGAGGGTGCGTCATAAGTTTATGACACACCCTCTTTTTGTTGGTATAAATATGTTGTACGATAGTTGTTCCATCAGCGTCATTAATCACAGCCTATTCTGCCAGTATTTGATTATTCCAATTAAGCTTCTAGGACAAAAGAAAATAAAGGCTTATCACAAAAATGATTTATAAAAGTCCTGATGTAAGATTCGGATTTATTACAACTATTTTGCACGTAATCGTAATATGACTCATCTGGAGTTCTATTATAATACCAATTATCACTAGTGCTCTCTATAGTAGAATCATTCATACTATATACATCACCTCCTAAGATTGGAATCGCTAAGAGTTTACATGTCTGCACTATTTTAAGTGCTTCTTGATATGGAAAAGCATAGCCTTCAATACCTAAATCCATCAAGGAATAATATTCGGAAATATTATTATCTTGAATAATTGAAATTATATCATTCTGTTTCATTTTATGAGTCTGTTTATGCTTAATACATGAGCCTTTGAGCTAGTGCGGATAAAAAGCATACACATGCTTACACAAAGGCTGTATTCGTTTGCGATAACCATCAAACTTCCTCTTCAGTTTGTATTTCATTCCTTCCTCTGTGGTCTTATATCTCACAGCCATCGCTTTGATTTGCTCATCAAAGGTAGAATACAATTCCTCTTCCGTAATACCACAAAGTGCCTCATAATGCTCGTCCATACTGATGTCGTTAGGCTGATTGAAGCCACAGAACACGCTTACCTGCGAGAACTTGGTGACACCCGTGAGCAAAACAAACTGCAGGTCATCATCCGCTTCCTTGAACACAGAATAAACGCCTCTAAGAAGATTACGATTATAATCCTCCAAAGTCATCTTTCCATATTCATTCTGCACAGAAATATCCATATCCATCACATCAAGCAAAGGCTTGTCATACTCATCAATGAGTACAACTGCTCTTACTCCAGTTTTTGCGTGAGCTTTCTTGAGTACGGCTCGAAAACGACTACTCAAAGTCTTGGCAAGTTCATCCTTTCCATAAACAAGTTCAGCACGGGCAACAAATTCCTCCAAAACATGCTCCAGGGTATAAGGCTCAATATAATTCTGTCCGCCAAAAGAGAGATGCAACACAGGATATTGCTTCCACTCCTTCTCCAGTTTGTCGATGGAAAGTCCTTTAAAAAGTTCCTTCTTTCCCTCGAAATAGCATTTCAAAGTAGATACGAGCAATGATTTTCCGAATCGTCGAGGACGACACAGAAAGTAAATTGTTCCATTATGAACCAAATCATAGACCAATGCCGTCTTATCGAGATAAACATAATCATCTTCTATGATTTGTTCGAAACTCTGTATTCCGATAGGATATTTCATATTGCAGCCTTTTTAATAAAATATGGTGCAAAGATACAATTTTATTTTCATATATCCTTGGTTTACCTGTCGTTATTTTGCATGATAGATTCAAAGGAGGAAGAAACCTGCACAAAACTTTAGTGATTTCAAATATTAATCGTATTTTAGCATCAAATTAGAGTAACAAAAATTAAGGAGGATTACAATATGCCTAAAATAATGTCAAACTCAAAAGAACGACTAAACGAAAAAGCCCAATGCTTTTTCGAGGATAGTAGTACCGTTCAAGAACCAGCAGTTGCCTATCGTCACGATTATACAATTGAGGCTCATAATGTATCCGAAGAATATCCTTTTATGACATCATGCAATAATGACGAAATGGATGTGCTACGTCTGTAGCTGTAGCTATACTTATCTTATTTTTAGCTGTATGCTGCTTATAAAAACAAGGATATTCGGGAAAAAGAGTTTGACGCACATTTTCAGTGCATCAAACTCTTTACTTTTTATCTACAATAGTTTATTTTACTGCAACCTTGATTGCATTATCACCGAATTTTGCAATAACCATAGTTTCTGATACAGCGCAGGATGCGGTACCGTCCACGACAGAAGATGAGCCGATAAGCTTGCCATCAGCTGCATAGAACTTAATCACCTCGATTAATAAAAGTACAATCACAGCAATAAAACTATTAATTTTACGTTCTTTTCAAAGAAAGGGGTTGTGCAATAGTGGCTTAAAGGCTAAAAGCACTACCTTTGAATGCTGTTAAATATGGTAATGTTCAAAGTCACAATTTGTGATTTTGGAAAAATGAATATAAATATGACAGATAAAATAGAAAAAAGGAGAGCAGCGAACTGTGTATATCACATAGGTGCATCCATTAAGGACTTAGGCAAAAAGCGTTTTGGCTTCTCCAAGATGGCAACAAAATAGTTCAAAGAGCGAATCGCCCCACTTTGGGGCTATATTTGGACTACAGGAGGCATTTTCACGTTGCATAAACAACTCGTTCGCCAACTGGTTGTCAGAGTTAGTTAACGCCGAGGATTGCATAAAGGCTTTCTAAGGCATATGTTAAATTCAAATTTAATCCACTTTTTAAAGTGGAGTCATAGATAAAATCATATAGAATAAAGATGAAAGAATTAGTGGGTATTATATTATTGACAGTTTTGGTAGTATTTGGTTCATGCAACTCCAATACTAAAGTGTCTCTTGTGGGAACATCTCCACAACTATTTGATGTATGCCAAGTAAGCACAGGTAATCCTGACTATAGAAATAAAGAGTTGTTTATAAACGAATTGAAAAGAAAATGTAAATATCCTGTTGAGTTTCAAAAAAATAATTTGGAGGCATACGTTGCTATTGAGTACAAGACAGACCAACGAGGATATATTGTAAAAAAAAGAGTGGTTATTTGCGACAATAAAAAATTCAAAAAGACAACTATGGAAACATTCAATCAAGTTAAAACTCTCAAAATAGCCACAACAGAGAAAATAGATACAATCTACTTCCAATACAAGATACAAGGTTCACCAACTTTAATCCATTCAAAAGTAGATGTAAAGATTATCGGCTATGGCTACAATAATAAATCAATTTTAATGAAGTAACTCGATTTATCATAATTCACTACTGTCCAATAAAAAAGGCAATTCAAATTATAGAATATTATAAAAACAATAATAGTCGAAATGAACAGAAGAAAAAATAGATCCCAAAATAGGAAAAACAGAAGAAAAAATAGATCCCAAAATAGGAAAAAAGGCATTTGCAGTAAAATTACTGTTGCAAATGTCTATTTTACAATTTGTGTATGTGTTTTTATTTATGCGCTTGCATCTCCTATTTTGTCTGTTGTTTTAGAACATTGCGGTGTACAAACTGAAGCGATAATAACATCAAACACATCGTCATGGGTTCATCGATGGACAGAAAGTTGTTATATGTATGAGTTTAGTTTAAATGGAAAATTTTATACAGGAAATTCTTTAATCAAAGAGGGGGAGAGTGATAAAATAGGAACAAAAATTAAAATTTACTATTTTAAAAATTTCACATCTTTTAACAGACCATTAAGTTATTATGATGATTAAGTTGTAAAAGCTAAAATAAAAATGAGGGTATGTTAGTTTGCATACCCTCATTTTATGATAGTTATAGTCAAACTGAAATGGTTTGAGGAAATCTTAAGGTTTCATGTTCGATGGATGCAAATGCCGTTGGTCTTAATCTTGTCGAAACGAAGGATGTGCTTTCTTTTGGGTCACTCTCGCATACTGCTGCATCATCTTCACATCCTTGTGACCGAGCATCTTGCAGATGGTCTACATCGGCACACCTGCCTCCTGCGTAATGAGGCTGGCGAACGAGTGTCGTCACGAATGGTAAGAACAGGTAAGTCCGTTCTCTTTTCCACAAGCACATCGAAAGTCTTTTGGATGGAAAGCAACAACTGCTCGATGTCCTTGTTGGTCTCCACTGCTTCCTTGCTCTTGTTCTCCTTTGGCTGCTTTAGAGCTTTATTATGTTAATAAAACTACAATCATAGCAATAAAACTATTAATTTTACGTTCTTTTCAAAGAAAGGGGTTGTGCAATAGGGGCTTAAAGGCTAAAAGCACTACCTTTGAATGCTGTTAAATATGGTAATGTTCAAGGTCACAATTTGTGATATTGGAAAAATGAATATAAATATGACAGATAAAATAGAAAAAAAAGAGGCAACCTTGCAGTGCCGTACAATGGCGAGGACAACTACGACTATGTGGACGGCGAAGTGGTACAGCATATTGAGTATGTACCTTTCGGTGAGGTTTTCGTTGAGGCGCGCAACAACATCTGGAATACACCTTATCTCTTCAATGCGAAGGATTTATAGTTATAGAAAAAAAAAGCAAGAAAATAACAAAAGTCAGAATAAAAATGAATAATGTATGGTACATTTATTGTGGGGGTGTGTACTTCTTATTAGTTGTACATTTATTCTCTTTCTCCTAAAAAAAAGTAGAAATAGAAAAGTATTTTGGTATTTTTGCCATGTATGGATTTTGTGTGGTATAACATTGGGGATATTGAACATTGTGTTTCAGAAATATGATGCCTATACTTCAATATATTTAGGTATTATCTGCTCTTGCTACACCTATTATGATAACAAACAGAATCCAGTTTTAAAGAGGACTAATGCCTATATATCATCACTTCAAGAATACGTAGCTGGTATCGGTTTTCTCTTATATGGTTTATTAAGTTTGTAGAACATAATGTTATGCCTATTCCAAATGGCATATTGTGTAAAATTGGGGCTGATTTCACTTTAGGGAGTCAGCCCTTTTTGTTTTTGACAGTATTAAAAAATCAACACAAAGTTTATGCAAAAAAACAAGTAAAGAATTAAGTTGTCTCTGCTTGGGGAGACGATGGAAAAGCATTGATAGACATATTATTGTGCGTTTTCTGATTAATACTGCAATTCAATGCAATAAATTCAATATCCAGTCGTTCTTTAGTTATAACATAAAAGCAAAACAATATGAAAGTATCAACAAAACAAGGCTATAAACCGCCTTAAAATTCGCCAGGGTTTATCATAGGATAATTCCCCTTATGTTTTTGAAAGTTTTTCCATATAAAATCCAAGCACTACGGGTTGGAGATGATTTATCCTGATGAGGATGTTCTTACAACCTCGGTGGTCAGCTTGAAAAGGTGCATGGCTATAAGTCTTACGGCCACGACTATGTGAGCAAGGTTGGCTACGACAAGTTTGAGCAGCGCACATATTTGAAGTATTGCAATGGTGCTGAGACATTCTATACCTACGCCCCACAGTGCCGTACAATGGCGAGGACAACAACGACTATGTGGACGGCGAGGTGGTGCAGCATATTGAGTATGTTCCTTTCGGTGGGTTTTGTTGAGGAGTGCAACAAGGTAATAGAAGAAAAGTACTCTAAAAATAATAATATAAAAGATAATAAATAATGGATACGATACCTCTATGGTGCATAATATTTATTAATTGCATAACGCTCTTGAGTAGTGTATGGATACTTATATATTTATACAGAAATAGGAGTAAAAAAAGTTTTTCCACATATACCTTAATTCCGCAACACTATATTTAACATTATTTATAAGTGCCTGAGCAACAAAAAGTTACCCAGGATTTTGCCATGTCAGAATTTTCACTTACCTTAGTGTTGCGAAAAGAAGACAAGCAAAAC